>JAABUU010001323.1_pt1 | contig 42940 bp, 39 predicted proteins | sample 5559301 | NCBI WGS metagenome assembly JAABUU01 (sample SAMN10711884, study PRJNA513360) | rock metagenome | isolation source: Antarctica rocks | place: Antarctica: Victoria Land, Richard Nunatak white | reverse complement strand
AACCAGCGCGCGATCCTCAGGCGTCCACATGCCAAGCTCCATGACGGGCAAACCGCCTGGAACGCCACACCACCCGTCCCGATCACACCGTCAGACCTCGCCCACAATCCCTTTCAAAACGGGCTTTTAGTATCACGCTGCCCGCGCCACCCCCACCGCCGCCCGCGCATCCACCCGCGCCAACCGGGCCAGCAAGTACTCCACCTCCCCCCGCGCCACCGCTGAAATGCCCGGCCCTGGCTTCCGCTGCGCGTCGCTCGCCAGCAGTCCCCGGCGCATCAGCACCCATTTGCGGACAGCCAGGCCGATGCGGGCCTGCTGCTCGTAGCGCAGCAGGGGCAGGTGCGCGTCGAACAGGTCGTGCGCTGCGTCCCGCTGCCCCGCCGCCTGCATACGCACTACGTCCACCAGCAGCTCGGGGAAGGCGTAGCCGGTCATGGCGCCGTCCGCGCCGCGCTCCATCTCGAAATCAAGGAACAGGCCGCCGTTGCCGGTCAGGATGCTGAGCGGGCGCAGGCTGCCGTCGCGCTGGAAGACGCGGAGGGCGCTGATCTTCTCCAGGCCGGGCCAGTCCTCGTGCTTGAGCATCATGCAGCCCGGGTTGTCCATGACGATGAGGCGGATGACGGCGGGGGTCATCACCACCGTCAGGGTCAGCGGGTAGTCCTGCAGCACCCAGGGCACGTCCGGGCCGATGGCCTCCGCGGCGCCAGCGAAGTAGGCCAGGATTTCGTCATCGGTACGTAGGTGCGGCGGCGGCGCGATCATCACCCCGGCGGCGCCGCGGTCCATGCTGGCATGGGCCAGCGCCCGCATCGCCGCGAAGCCCGGCGACGACACGCCGACGATCACCGGCAGTCCGGGCATGGCTCCGATGTAGCGGGCGGCGACCTGCAGCGCCTCCTCGGCCGTCAGCTTCGGCGCCTCGCCCATGATGCCTAGGACGGTCGCGCCCTCGACGCCTAAGCCGACCCAGTGGGCGGCCAGGCGGTCTATGGAGCTCAGGTCCAGGCTGCCGTCGGGGTGGAACGGTGTGGGAGCGATAGGGAACACGCCGCGGGCGTCGTGGGTCAGCATGGGGAGGCTCCGGCTGGGTTGGGGGGCGCAGCCCAGCACCGGCGGGGCGGCGGAGCAAGGGCAAAGGCGCCCCCAGGGCGGTGCGGCCTCAGGCTGGATCGGTCGAAAGCCACCAATCCACGCCGCTGAACCAGCAGGTGCCGTCCGGTTTGCCATCGAGGCGAAGGGCCTGGACGTCCTCCCAGCCTCCCTCCGCGAAGGCCGCTGCCAGCCCGCGGCCGGTTGCATCGTCCTGCCGGGCCTGGCAGGCGATGAAGGACGCACGGGATACGAACCGGGCCGGCCAGGCCGGGCCGTCGCTCTGCGGCTTGTGCACCAGCAGCATGCCGCCGAAGCCTCCCTCCGGCTGCAGCGGGAACAGCAGCCGGCCCCCGGGGCGCAGGGCGTCCAGCCAAGCCCGGCCCGGCTGAGTGATGCCGGCGTTGACGTAGATCGCGTCCGCCTCTGGCAAGCCATCTGCCGTGCCGGATCGCGCGTGCAGCGTCACCTGCGGCCAGGGCGCCAGGTTGCGGCTGGCGCGTCCGGCGAGGGCGGGGTCAACCTCGAACGCATGCACCCGGCCTTTTGTCCCGACGAGGTGGGCCAGGATGGCGGTGTAATAGCCGCTCCCCGCGCCGACCTGCACCACCACCTCGCCCGGCTGCGGCGCGAGTGCGTCGAGGCAGTGGGCGTGCAGGCTGGGTTCGCCGATGTTGATGCCCCGCGCCGCATCGAGGGCGACCAGGGTGTCCTGATACAGGAAGGCCGGGTCGTCGCCAGGGGTTTGGACATAGCCGGGCTGGCCCGGCCGGGCGCGCCACGGGCCGGAGCACAGGATGGACCACGGCCCGGGGCCGGCGAAGGGTTCGCGCGGGACCGCCGCGAACGCCGCCTCGATGCGCGGGTCGGCGGCCACGCCCCGGGCCGCCACGTAACGGGCAAAGAACGCCCGCAGCGCTGCCGTGCGGTGCTCCTCCGCTTGGTCGTCATTGCCATTCATGCGCCACCTGCCCGGGCGTGGTGAACCGTCGCGGCCAGGATGCCTGGGATCCCTGGCGCCTGGAAGCGGGTGCCCCGCCTCGCTGGGATGGCGGCCCTTACCGGATGGCGGCGCGGCATCAGGTGTAGCGCATCGCCGCAGCACGCGGCGCCGAGGAGACCGAGTTGCCTGATCCCATGCCAAGCCCCACCCGCCTGCTGATCGTCTATTACTCGCGCACCGGCTCCGTGGAGGCGCTTGCCAACGCGGCGGCCGAGGGTGCCCGGGAGTGGGGCGCCGAGGTATGCATCCGGCGGGCGCGCGAGGTCGCAGACCCGGCGGACATGGCCAAGGTCAAGGGCTGGACGGAGGGTGCGGCGCGGCAGAACGCGCTGTATGCCGCGCCGACGCATGAGGATGCGGAATGGGCCGACGCGATCCTGTTCGGCACGCCCTGCTATTTCGGCGTCATGGCGACGGAGCTGAAGAACTTCTTTGACCAGCTCGGCCCGCAGTGGAAGAAGGGGGTGCTGGCCGGCAAGGTCGGAGGCGCCTTTGCCACCGCATCCTGGCCGCATGGCGGGACGGAGGTGGTCACGCTGTCCATGTATGTCCCAATGGCGCATCTGGGCATGGTGATCGTCCCGACCGGCTACACCGACGAGGCGATGCTGGAGGCCGGGTCGCCGTATGGCGCATCGGCCATCGTGGGGGAAGGCAAGGGCGACCTGCGTCCGGAGGATTTGGACGCCGCCCGGCATCAGGGCCGGCGCACGGTGATGATCGCCGGGGCGCTGGTGGCGGCGGGGGAGATGCCGAGCCGGAAGGAGGGGTATGGGAAGGAGTGAGCAGGCGGACGTAAGCTGGCGCCCTGGCAGTTATTGCGAGGTGACTGCGACGGGGTGGTTTGGGGGGTGGAGGCGGTTTCTTCCACTTGTGGACGGAGGCGCTTTTCTAGCCAAGACCCCCTCACCCCAGCCCTCTCCCGAGGGAGAAGTTTTCTAAATGTGCAAGGCCCTTCCCTCGACGGCTAGGGCGGCCTCCTTGACGGCTTCGCTCAGGCTTGGGTGGGCGTGACAGGTTCGGGCTACGTCCTCGCTGCTGGCGCCGAACTCCATTGCCGTCGCTAGCTCGGCAATCAGGCCGCCGGCGTCGGGGCCGATGATATGGGCGCCTAGGATGCGGTCGGTTTCGCTGTCGGCCAGCACCTTCACGAACCCGTCCGTGGTGCCCATCGCGCGGGCGCGGCCGTTGGCAGTGAAGGGGAACTTGCCGACCTTGTAGGAGACGCCGGCCTTTTTCAGGTCGTCCTCGGTGCGGCCGATGCTGGCGACCGCCGGCCAGGTATAGACCACGCCGGGGATCACGTCGTAGTTCACGTGCCCGGCCTGCCCGGCCATGCGCTCGGCGAGGGCTACGCCTTCCTCCTCCGCCTTGTGGGCCAGCATGGGGCCGGCGATTACGTCGCCGATGGCGTGGATGCCGGGCACGTTTGTGTTGTAGTGCGCGTCCACCACCACGCGGCCACGGTCGTCCAGCGCGACGCCGGCCTCGGCGAGGCCAAGCCCGTCGGTGTAGGCGCGGCGGCCGATGCTGACGAGGACCACGTCGGCGAGGATCTCCTCAGCCGGGCCACCCTTGGCGGGTTCCACCGTGAGCGTCACGCCCTCGTTGCCCTTGCGGGCGCCCGTCACTTTGGTGCCCAGGCGGAACTTGATGCCCTGCTTGCCCAACACACGCTCGAAGGTCTTGGCGACCTCCGCATCCATGCCGGGCACCAGGCGGTCCAGGTATTCGATGACGGTGACCTCGGCGCCCAGGCGCTTCCACACGCTGCCCAGTTCCAGCCCGATGTAGCCGCCGCCGATCACCGCGAGGTGGCGGGGCACCTGGTCCAGCTCCAGCGCGCCGGTGCTGGTGACGATGCTGCGCTCGTCCACGTCCACGCCGGGCAGGGTCAGGCTTTCGCTGCCGGTGGCGATGACGATGTGCTTAGCGTCGTAGATGGTGCCGTCCACGTCCACCTTGCCGGGTGCTGCGACGCGGCCGCTGCCCTTGATCCAGTCCACCTTGTTCTTCTTGAACAGGAACTCGACGCCCTTCACGTTGGCGCTGACCACGTCGCCCTTGCGCGCCATCATGCGCTTCAGGTCCAGCTTCACGCTGTCAATCATTACGCCGTGGTCGGCGAAGGCGTGGCTGGCCTCCTCGAAGTTCTCGCTGGATTGCAGCAGGGCCTTGCTGGGGATGCACCCGATGTTCAGGCAGGTGCCGCCCAGCGTGGCCCGGCGCTCGACGCAGGCGGTATGCAGGCCGAGCTGCGCCGCGCGTATGGCGCAGACATAGCCGCCGGGGCCGCCGCCGATGACGATGACATCATAGGATTCAGGCATTTGGGGTCCTTACGTGCAACCCGGCAAGGCCGCTGCCGTCCGTTATGGCGAGGGACGCAGCGATGCGGCAATCCCAGGCCGCCAAAACCAAAGCCTGGGGTTGGCGGCCCCTGAATTGCCGCCCCGCAAGCGGCTCGCAATGACGTGCTGGGCAAGTGCGGCGCCGAACCGGTCAAAGTTGGAAGCGTCTAGACCAGATGTGGGCGCTCCGGCCTACAAATCCAGCAACAGCCGGCGCGGGTCCTCGACGCCTTCCTTGACGCGCACCAGGAAGGACACGGCCTCCTTCCCGTCCACGATGCGGTGGTCGTAGGACAGGGCGAGATACATCATCGGCCGTATCTCCACCTTGCCGCCGACCGCCATCGGACGGTCCTGGATTTTGTGCATGCCCAAGATGCCGGATTGCGGCGCGTTCAGGATCGGGGTGCTCATCAGGCTGCCATAGACGCCGCCGTTGGTGATGGTGAAGCTGCCGCCCGACAGGTCCTCCAGCTTCAAGGCGCCATCGCGGGCGCGGCGGCCGAAATCGCCGATGGCCTTCTCGATGCCGGCGAAGCTGAGCTGGTCGGCGTCGCGCACCACCGGGACCACCAGGCCATTCGATCCGCCGACCGCGATGCCCATGTGGACGAAGTTCTTGTAGACGATCTCGTCGCCGTCAATCTCGGCGTTGACGGCCGGGAACTCCTTCAGCGCGGCGACGCAGGCGCGGACGAAGAACGACATGAAGCCGAGGCGGACGCCTTTGTGCTTCTTCTCAAAGGCATCCTTGTATTCGGTTCGCAGCGCCATCGCCGCGCTCATGTCCACCTCGTTGAAGGTGGTCAGCATAGCGGCGTTGTTCTGCGCTTCCTTCAGCCGTTGGGCGATAGTGCGGCGCAGGCGGGTCATCTTCACCCGCTCCTCCCGCTCGTCGTCGCTCCGCGCCGGTTTGGGCGCTGGCGGGGCTGCAGGGGCCGGGGCAGCGGCAGGGCGGGCCAGGAACTGCAAGACGTCGCCCTTGGTGATCCGCCCGTCCTTGCCGGTGCCAGGCTCCATCTGCCCGGCGGACAGCCTTTTCTCCTCCATCATCTTGGCCGCGGCCGGCATCGGCGCGTGGGCCGGCGGCGGCGCGGCGGGCCGGGCGACGGGGCCGAGCGGCTGCGGCTGCGGGTTCACACCGGGGCTGGGATTGGCGGCCGTGGAGGATGCGGTCGCGGTCGGCGCCCCTGCCGCCGCCGTTGCGGATGAGACTACGGCAACTGGGTCGGCATTGGACGGCTTGGATTTCGGCGCCGCGCCTGCCACGGCGGCCTCAAGCATGGCCAGGATGGCGCCCACTTCGACCTCGGCCCCCTCGGCAGCCACGATCTGGCCCAGGGTGCCGACGCCGGGGGAGTTAACCTCCACCGTGACCTTGTCGGTCTCCAGCTCCACCAGCGGCTCGTCCGCGGTGACGGCCTCGCCGGGCTTCTTCATCCAGCGCGCCACGGTGGCGGTGGTCACGCTCTCGCCCAGCGTTGGGACCTTGATCTCGGTGGACATCCTGCTTCCCTTAAGAATTCATGCCGAGCGCGTCGCGCACCAGCGCCGCCTGTTCCGCCGTGTGGACCTTGGCAAGGCCGGTCGCCGGGCTGGCCGCGTCGGGGCGTCCGGCATAGGACGGGCGCGGCGTCCTCATGCCAGCGGCGTTCATCACCCGCTCGATCCGCCGGTCCACGAAGGTCCAGGCACCCATGTTGGCCGGCTCCTCCTGGCACCACACCACCTCGGCGTTTACGAAGGGCTTGAGTACCGCGCCCAGCGTCTGCTCTGGGAAGGGGTAGATCTGCTCCAGCCGCACGATGGCGACGTCGTTTACGCCCTTATCCCGCCGTTCCGCCAGCAGGTCGTAATACACCTTGCCGCTGCAGACGACGACACGATGCACCGCCTCGGGCGCTGCAAGCGTGTCCACCTCGGGGATGACAAAGCGGAAGTGGGTGCCCTCGGCCATGTCAGCCACCGGGCTGACCGCCAGCTTGTGCCGCAGCAGCGACTTCGGCGTCATGATGACCAGCGGCTTGCGGAAGTTGCGCTTGAGCTGCCGGCGCAAGGCGTGGAAGTAGTTGGCCGGCGTGGTCAAGTTGCAGACGGTCATGTTGCGCTCGGCGCAGAGCTGCAGGTAGCGCTCCAGCCGGGCGCTGCTGTGCTCCGGCCCCTGGCCCTCATAGCCGTGCGGCAGCAACAGGGTCAGGCCGCTCATGCGCAGCCACTTGGTCTCGCCACTGGCCAGGAACTGGTCGATGATGACCTGGGCGCCGTTGGCGAAGTCGCCGAACTGCGCCTCCCACAACACGAGCACCTTGGGGTCGGCCAGGGTGTAGCCGTATTCGAAGCCCAGCACTCCTTGTTCGGACAACAGGGAGTTGTAGATCTCGATCTTGGCCTGCTCGCCCTGGATGTTGTTGAGCGGTACGTATTCGTTCTGGTTGGTCTGGTCGGTCAGCACGGCGTGACGCTGGCTGAAGGTGCCGCGCTGCACGTCTTCGCCGGACAGGCGGACGCGGTTGCCGTCGAGCAGCAAGCCGCCGAAGGCCAGGGCCTCGCCGGTGGCCCAGTCCACGCCCTCGCCGGTGTCGAACATCGCGCGCTTGGCGTCGAGTTGCCGGGCGATCTTGGGGTTGAGGTCGAAGTCGGAGGGCGGCGTGCTGAGCGCACGGCCGATGGCTTGCAGCTGCTCCGCTGTCAGTGCGGTCGGGTCCTCCTGCTGCTCGTCCGGCTGCTGCGACTGCCGCAGGCCGGCCCAGTGGCCTTCCAGCCATTCCGCCTTGTTGGGCCGGTAAGCCTGGCCCGCCTTGTAGGCGTCCTCGAGCCGGGCGGCTTCCTCGTCCCACATGCGCTTGGCCTCATCCGCCGGCACGGAGCCTTCGGCGGCCAGGCGCGCGGCATACAGGGTGCGCGTGGTCGGGCGGTCCTTGATGGCGCGATACATCACGGGCTGGGTGAAGGCAGGCTCGTCCGTTTCGTTGTGGCCGTAGCGGCGGTAGCAGACGATATCCAACACGAAGTCGGTGGCGAACTGCATGCGGAATTCGGCCGCGAGCCGGGCGCAGAACATGACCGCCTCCGGCTCGTCGCCGTTCACGTGCAGGATCGGGCACTGGACTGCCTTGGCGACGTCGGTGCAGTACAGGCCGGAGTAGGCGTGCGCCGGGACGGTGGTGAAGCCGATCTGGTTGTTGACGATCAGGTGGATGGTGCCGCCGGTGCGGTAGCCGATAAGCTGGCTCATCGCCAGGGTCTCATATACCAGCCCCTGCCCGGCGAACGCCGCGTCGCCGTGCATCAGGATGCCCATGACGCTGTGACGGCCCCTGGTGTCGCCGGCCATGTCCTGGCGCGCCCGCACCTTGCCGACGACGACGGGGTCCACCGCCTCCAGGTGCGACGGGTTCGGCTGCAGGCTGATATGGACGGGATGCCCGGCCACCTCGATGTCGGTCGAGGTGCCGAGGTGATACTTCACGTCGCCCGAACCCTGCACGTCGTCGGGCTTGAAGCTGTTGCCACCGAACTCGCTGAAGATGGCCGGCAGCGGCTTGCGCACGATGTTGACCAGGGTGTTCAGCCGCCCGCGGTGCGGCATGCCGATGGCGACCTCGTTCACGCCGTCGCGGGCCGCGGTGTCTATGATGACATGCAGCGCGGGGATCGTGACCTCGCCGCCCTCCAGGCCGAAGCGCTTGGTGCCGACGTAGCGGCGCTGGCAGAACGCCTCGAACCCTTCGGCCTCGGTCAGTTGCTGCAGGATGGTGCGCTTGGCGTCGGCGTCGAAGCCGTTGGTCCAGGGCGCGCCCTCGATGCGGCGCTGTATCCAGGCCTTCTGCTCCGGGTCCTGGATGTGCATGAACTCGACGCCGATCGGGCCGCAGTAGCTGGCGCGGACGATGCTGGTGATCTCGCGGACCGTGGCGCTCTCGCGGCCTAGCACGTTGTCAATGAAGATCGGCCGGTCCAGGTCGCCGGGGCCGAAACCGTAGGTGGCGGGGTCCAGTTCCGGATGGGACTTGGGGGTTTGCAGGCCCAGTGGGTCCAGCTTGGCCTCGAGGTGGCCGCGGACCCGGTAGGCGCGGATCAGCATGAGCGCCCGCAAGCTGTCGAGCGCCGCGGCGCGTACCTGGTCCAGCGTGATGCCAGCGGCTGCGGCCGGGGCGGCCTTTGCATCCTTGGCGCCGGGCTTGGCTGCAGGGTCGGGTTCAGCGACGCTGTAGGTTTGGGGCGCCCAGGATGCGCCGCTCGCGTCCTCCAGCACGCCGCGGGCGTCGTCGTCCATCGCGGCGAACAGCTCGGCGAAGCTCGGGTCCACCGATCCCGGGTTGGACGCCCACCGCGCATACTGGTCGGCGATGAACGCGGCATTGGCGCCGTTGAACGCGGAGGCGAGCAGATCTACGCCGGGCATGAGGGCTTCCTCGGAGGGGGGCTAGGCGGACCCTGCGCCCGCTTTCATCGAAATAGGCATGGAATTACGGCAGGAGCGTGCCCGGCAGGGATGCCAGGCACGCATGACTGCTAGCCTACCAGCTTGCGGCTGGCATCAATCAGTTCCTGCACGGAGGCGCAGGACTTGGCGAACGCTGCCTGCTCGTGCTCGTTGAGCTGTACCTCGACGATGCGCTCAACACCGCCGGCGCCGATCACGACGGGGACGCCGACGTAGATGTCCTTCATGCCATACTGGCCCGACAGGTGCGCGGCAGCAGGCAGCACGCGCTTCTTGTCGCGCAGGTAGCTTTCGGCCATGGAGACGGCGCTGGCGGCGGGGGCGTAGAAGGCGCTGCCCTTCTCCAGCAGCTTGACGATCTCGCCGCCGCCGTTGGCGGTGCGGGAGACGATGGCGTCAACCTTGTCCTGGGTGGTCCAGCCCATCTTCACCAGGTCCGGCACCGGGATGCCGGCGACGGTGCTGTAGCGGACCAGCGGCACCATAGTGTCGCCGTGGCCGCCGAGCACGAAGGCCGTCACGTCCTTGACCGACACGTTGAACTCGTGGGCCAGAAACAGGCGGAAGCGGCTGCTGTCCAGCACGCCTGCCATGCCGACGACCATGTTGGGCGGCAAGCCGGATTTCTGCTGCATCACCCAGACCATCGCATCGAGGGGGTTGGTGATGACGATCACGAAGGCGCCGGGGCAGTGCTGCTTAATGCCGTCGGCGACGGTTGCGATCACGCCGGCGTTCTTGGCCACCAGGTCGTCGCGGCTCATGCCGGGCTGGCGCGGGAAGCCGGCGGTGACGATCACCACGTCCGAGCCGGCGATGGCGCTGTAGTCGCTGCCGCCGGTCATGTGGCTGTCGAAGCCGTCCACCGGGCCGGACTGCATGATGTCGAGCGCCTTGCCTGCGGCGACGCCGCCGAACACGTCGAACATGGCGACGTCGCCCAGCTCCTTCAGCCCGATCAGGTGGGCGAGGGTGCCGCCGATGTTGCCGGCGCCGATGAGGGCGATCTTGTGACGTGCCATTGAGGGAGGGCTCCTGGTGGAGGGTCCACGCGCCGGGGTGCGGAAGGAGGGTCGCCAACGGGGGGCGCCCGGCCGTCCCAAGGGGTGGCTGGGTGCTACTGCAATCCGGGGGGGGCGGCAAGGTGGGCGTGGGCGCTGCCGTCAAGCGGCAACACGTACTCTGATGGCAAGCTCTAAGCGGGAGTGACTACAAGGCGCGATAGCACCGCACTTCGTTGGCAAGCGCGGGGCCGCGGTTCCGCCGGGGCGCAACCATTGACCGGGACACACGGACAGAACCGTCACGGATGCGTGCATTCCGCTGCCGGTACTTGGCTTCATGGGCCGGCCAGGCATATAAGGCCGGTATCCTAACAATATTGTGCAGTGCAGCGAACAAGCATTTCTTGAAGTCGTCTGGCGCTGTTGCGGGAGAGACGACGATTGAAGGTGATGCAAGCAGCAGCCGGGCTGGCTTCCGGGAGCATGTGCCTGGTAGTCGCCGCACCACCCTTCCTGGAACAAAGGCCGGGTCGCCCATGAGCCGTGGTCATAAGCCCAGCACGTCCGGGGATCGTGCCCACATGCATTCGGCACGATGCATGCTGCTAACCGGTGGCACGTGAGGCCGCGCACGATCTCGTTCAACTTCGCGCTGAACGTCATGGGGCCTGTGTTGCCGCTACTGACGGCGCTGGTGACGGTGCCGTTGTATATCTCCCATATCGGGGCGGCGCGTTACGGCATCCTGGCCGTCGTCTGGGTCCTGCTGGGGTATTCCGGGTTCCTTGATTTCGGCCTGTCCCGCGCCTCGGCCATCGCGCTGAGCCGGCTGGGCGACGCCGGGCCGGACAAGCGGGTGCCGGTGCTGGTGACAGCGCTTTATCTCAATGCGGTGTTCGGGCTGGTGGGCGGGCTGCTGCTGTATGGCGTGGCCGGCTTGCTGCTCGGACAGCTCGCGAGCATCCCTGCCGACCTGGCGGCGGAGGTGCGTGCCGCCCTGCCCTGCATCGCCGCGATGCTGCCGGTGGCCCTGGTGTCCGGCGTCGGCTCGGGCGCCATTGAATCGCGCGAACAGTTTCTGCTGGCCAACGTCCTGCAAACAATCAGCGGCGTCTTAGGCCAGGTGGCGCCGGTGCTGTGCGCGGTCCTGATCGGACCCAGCTTGGTCGTCGTGCTGACGGCGGCGCTGGCGATGCGGGTCGTTTCGACGATAGTCGTCTGGCTGGTCGTGCGCCGGCTGGAACGGCCGATTGACTTGCGCCGGTTCGACCGGTCCCGCTTGCGCGAGCTGCTCGGCTCCGGCGCATGGGTCAGCATCAGCAGCGTGGTCAGCCCGGTGATGGAATCGTTCGACCAGATGTTGATTGCCGCAATCCTTGGCCCGGCATCGGTCGCGCATTATTCGGTGCCGATGAACCTGGCCACGCGAAGCCAATTGATGGCTGGGGCGCTGGCCAGGGCATTGTTCCCTCGTTTGTCACGGCTGGGGCCGGACGACGCGCGCTGGCTTGCCAGCCGCGCAGTGGTGACGCTGGCATTTTGCTACGGTGCGGCGTGCGGGCCGGCGGTGCTGCTGGCCGGGCCGTTCCTGCGGCTGTGGGTTGGCGAGGAGTTCGCGGCGCAAGCCACCCCGGCGGCGCAGATCCTGCTGATCGGCGCCTGGGCGAACGGGATCGCCTTCATACCATTCGGCCTGCTGCAGGGGCAGGGCCGTCCGGACGTGACGGCCAAGTTGCACATGATGGAAGTGCTGCCGTTCCTGCTGGGATCCTATGGGTTGATGGCCGCCGCGGGCGTGCAGGGGGCCGCAGTGGCCTGGACGGTGCGTACGGTGGCGGACTGCCTGCTGCTGCTGTGGCTTGCACGGTGCTGGAGCACGTACATGATACGGGCGGTCCCGGCAGTTGGACTGATGGCGGCAAGCTGGGTGCTGGCGCATGCCGTACCGGCGTCGCTGCCTTGGGCGCTTGGAGTTGCGGCCGTGATCGGATTGCTGTTCACATTGTCCGGGTTGGCGCTGGACCCGACCTTGCGCGCAGCGGCCGGCAAGGCAGCAAGCGGCATGCTGGTGCGCGCAGCAGGCACCGGGAGGCCACGTTGGCTGAATTGATGGCGGCTGGACCAGCGACGGGGACTGATGACCCCGGGCCAGACCTGTTCACGTCAGGCTATGGCGGACGGCAGACGAGACGCCGGGATTGGCGCTCGCGCCATCATGGCCGGATCGTGGACCGCTTGTTCGACCTCAGGCTGCAATTGAATGGCTCATTCCGCACGCTGCCGGCACAGGCGGCGCAGATGCCGCGGCGCCGGGTGCTGGTCACCAGCGTGGACGTGCCGGCACGCCGGGCGGGGCTGGACGCGATGCTGACGGCGCTGCAGCGCACCCGGCATGACGTCACCGTGCAGCTGGCTCCGTTGGGCGACCGCGGCAAGTTCGAGAACATCAACGCCGCCATGGAAGGCACGCCGATGGACGGCTTCGATTGGCTGATCGTGGTTGATGACGACATCTCGTTCCGCGACGGCTTCCTTGACCAATTCCTGTTCGTGGCGGAGGCGGTGGGCTTCCGCATCTGCCAGCCGGCGCACCTATTCCACTCCCACACGAGCTGGCAGGTGACGCAGCGGGTGTGGGGCAGCCTGGCGCACGCGACGCAGTTCGTGGAATGCGGACCGATGACGGCGTTCCACCGCAGCGTCTTTGCCGGCTGCCTGCCGTTCCCGGAAACGCGCTGGGCCTGGGGCATTGACGTGCTGTGGTCCGAGATCGCCCGGCGCAGCGGTTTCCAGATCGGCGTGGTTGATGCCACGCCGATCGAGCACCTGCGGGAGGTTGCCGATTCCTATGACCGGGAGGCTGCGGTAGCGGAGGCTGACGATCTCCTGGAACGCTTCGGGGCGAAGCGGCATGTGCGCGAGCTGATGGCTACTGGCCGGATCATCCGCCATGTCTGACGTCGTGCCGATCATTGACGTCCTGATCCCGGTTCACAACGCCAGCCGCACCATCAGCAGCGCCCTGGACAGCATCCAAACTCAGACCATCCCAGACATCCGCATCATCGTCGTTGACGACGGCTCCACGGACGACACGGCGACGATCGTTGCCGGCATGGCCACCATGGACCCGCGGGTCGAGCTGCACCGCAAGGAGAACGGCGGCATCGTGGACGCGCTGAACTTCGGCCTGCAGCAATGCCGGGCAGAGTTCGTGGCACGCTTCGATGGCGACGACCTGTCCCATCCCGAGCGGTTCGCCCGGCAGCTCGGCTTCCTGCGCGCCAATCCGGACTACGCCGCGGTCGGCGGGCGCGTGCGGCACATTGACGAGGACGGGCAGCCAACTGGCAGCGTCGTGGACGTCGGACCGCCGGAGCTGGCCGACCTGACTTGGGCGCCGTCGTTGGAGCCGTATATCATCCACCCGTTCCTGATGGCCCGCCGCGCCAGCATGGATGCCGTGGGCGGTTATCGCCATGTCTTTCATGCCGAGGATACGGATCTGTTCTGGCGCCTGCAGGAACGGGGCAAGCTGCATAACCTGGAGGACACGCTCGGCGACTACCGGATGCACGCCAATAGTGTCAGCAGCGCCTCCGTCCACAACGCACGGGTGTCGGCCGCGCATTCGCAATTGGCGGCGATTTCTGCTTTGCGCCGCCAGAGGGGCGGGGCGGACCTGATGTTCGAGAAGCAGTCCTTGGCGGAGTTCAACGGTGCGGCCTCGATCCAGGCGATCTTTGCCCTGGCCTGCCGCGGCCTGGCCCCGGCGGAACAGGACCGGCTGGAGCTATCGCTTGCGGCCAAGATGCTCGAGCTCGCCAGTTACCGCCCGTTCGAGTTGGAGGATGCGGACTGCCGCTTCATCCGGTCGGCGGTGCGGCGGCATAGCGGCCTGGTGTCCCCGGCCAACCGGAAAGTGCTGGACAAGCACCTGTGCAGTTCGGCCGCGCGTATGGCGGCCAAAGGGGCAGTACGAAACGCGCAGGCCCTGCTGCGGCCGCGGCTGTATCCTGGGTTCCTTGGGCGGCTCGCGGCGCGCAGGCTGATGCCGCGCAAGGCGTTTCACAGGGTGCGGCAGTTGACCCGGGGCATCACGTTCCACAAGTGACGCCTGTGCGCACCCGCTTGCGCAGCAATGCCACCTGACTGTCCCAGGCTTCAACGCCCATCAGGCTTAACCGTGGGCGTCCTGTGCAGGCCAGCCACACTCCAGCACTACAATGCCGCTGACACAAAGGTGTCGCCGTATTGGGATGACCTACACCCCTGCTGTCCTCTGATAAGCCACATGTTCATGTGAGCCTAGCAGAGGTAGATATGGTGCATTTCGTGAGCGGGCGGCAGATGGCCCTGTGTGCGGGCACGTTGCTCGCCATTGCCCCGCACCGCGGCGCGCTGGCGCAGTCGGCTGACAGCGCAGCGGCGCGGATGAACGCGATCGAGGCGCAGATACGCAGCCTGCAGAACGAGTTGCACAACGTGCGGCGCGATCTGGCCGCCCGCGACGCCCAGGTCCGGGCGGCGCGGCAGGATGCGGCGCAGGCCCGCGCCGCGGTCCGGGCGGAACCGGCCGGGCGCGGCACGGCACCGGCTGGCCAGGGCATGGCCTCCGGCCCGGCGGGCGGCGGTCAGGGCCTGACGGCAGGGACGCAGCAGGAGGGCAGCAGCGGAACCTCCAGCTCGGGAGGCGGCGGCCAGACTGCAGGCCAGCAGAACGCCTCGACAACGCCGGGCTCCACGCCGAATGGCAGCTTCCGCCTTGGCGGCATCACGGTCACGCTGGGCGGGTTCGTCGAAGGGGCCGGCATCTTCAGGACGCGCAACGAGGTGACGGACGTCTCCTCCAACTTCAACACCGGCATTCCGTTGCCGAACTCGGCGCTGTATCATGAGAACGAGTTCCGCGCTTCGGCGCGGCAGAGCCGCATATCGCTGCTCGCCGAGGGCAACATCAGCCCGGCGCAAAAGCTGACCGCCTACTTCGAAACCGACTTCCAGGGCGGCTCGCCCACCGCGAACCAGAACGAGACGAACAGCTACAACCTCCGGCTCCGCCAGGCCTATGGGACCTATGACAACACCGACCTCGGTTTGCACGTCCTCGCCGGGCAGTCCTGGAGCCTGCTGACCCAGCAGCAGGTCGGCATCACGCCCCGGAAGGAGGACATTCCGCTGACGATTGATGCCCAGTATGCCGTCGGCTTCAACTGGGCGCGCCAGCCGCAACTGCGCGTCGTGAAGGACTTCGCCGACCACAAGCTGTGGGCGGGCCTGTCGCTGGAGCAGCCGCAGAACCTGGTTTATGTCGGCCCGAACGGCGCCGGCACGTCCGTCGGCACCGCCAGTTTCCAGAACCCCGGCGCCGGCATCCTGGCCTCGACGGTCAACTACAGCACCGACGTCGCGCCCGACATCATTGCAAAGGTGGCCTACGATCCCGGCTTCGCACACCTGGAGGCGTTCGGGCTTGCGCGCTTCCTGCACGACCGGGTCAGCGTCCTCGGCAGCGGCAACAGCCATACCACCCTGGCCGGCGGCGGCGGCGTGGCCGGAAGCGTCCCGTTCCTGGACGGCAAGGTGTCGCTGCGCGGCAGCATCCTGGGCGGCTACGGGATCGGCCGTTATGGGTCGGGCCAGCTTCCGGATTCCACCCTGTCCCGGTCCGGCGCGCCCGCGCCGGTGCCGTCCATTGCGGCGCTGGTGGGCGTGGTCGGGCACCCAGTCCCCACTGTTGACTTGTACGGCTACGTCGGAACCGAGCAGGCCAGCCGGCGCAGCTTCGTCCAGGCCGGCAAGGGCTACGGCTACGGCAGCCCGCTTTACAGCAACGCCGGCTGCGCGACGGAGCTGAGCACGGCGGGATGCACGGCGAATACGTCCGGGCTGGTCGAGGGCACGCTGGGGGCGTGGTGGCGCTTCCTGCGTGGGCCCTACGGAACCGCCCAGGTCGGCGCTCAGTATGCCTATGTCCGCCGCGACATCTTCAACGGCAGCGTGCCAGCCGGCGGCAAGGGCAACAATGGGACCGACAACAACATCTTCCTTGTCAGCTTCCGCTACCTGCCGTTCCAATAGGACCGGCAGGCTGGCGTCCGCTCCTGGCCGCGAGCGGGTTGCGGCGCGGCGATGAGGGTGGCTGGCGCTGGGGCGCCGCCGTTCAGGTGAGATGCGGCAGCGCCAGGTAATTGGTGCTCTGCATCTCCTCCAGCCGGGACGCCGTACGCTGGAACGCTTGCGCGCCTTCCCCGCGCATATACAGCCGGTCCGGCACGTCCGCGGCGCTCGCCACCAGCTTGACCCGATGGTCGTACAGCGCGTCCACCAGCACGATGAAGCGCCGGGCCACGTCGTAATTGTCGGGCGACAGCCGCGGCACGCCGTCCAGCACCAGGGCATGATAGTGCGTGGCCAGCGCCAGGTAATCGCCTACGCCCAACGGCGTGCCGCACAGCGCGTCGAAGTCGAAGCGCGCGACGCCGGCAGCCGCCAGCGGCACCGGGACGCTGCGGCCCATCACCTGCAGGCGCTCCGGCCGGGGGCGGGCGCCATCGGTCAGGCCGGCAAAAGCCTCGTCCAGCGCTATGTCCGCGCGCACGTCGGCAGGGACCAGCCAGGTCGGCTTGCCGCGCAGGCGCTGGCGGCGCCAGTCTCGTGCGCCGTCCAGCACCAGCACGTCCAGGTGCGCCTTCAGCAGCTCGATGGCAGGCAAGAAGGCGTCGCGTCCGGGCTGCCCGGCAAACAGGTCGTCCGGCTTGGTGTTGCTGGTCGCGACCATCACCACGCCACGGGCGAACAGCGCGCGGAACAAGCGGCCCAGGATAGTGGCGTCGGTGATGTCGTTGACCTGGAACTCGTCGAAGCACAGCAGCGCCGCCTCGCCCGCGATGGCGTCGGCCAGCGGCGGAATCGGGTCGTCGTGGCCGGGGTCCGCCAGGCGGTGCGGGGTCCGGCGCCAGGCATAGATACGCTTGTGCACATCCTGCATGAAGGCGTGGAAGTGGACCCGGCGCTTGCGCGGCACCTCCGCCACCTCGAAAAACAGGTCCATCAGCATGCTCTTGCCCCGGCCGACATCGCCGACGAGGTAGAGGCCGTGCGGGAAGTCGCTGGGGATGTCGTCCCGCGAGGCGCGCAGGAACCGGCTGAGCAGGCCGCGGCGCGGTTGGCCTTCCGGGCCGTGGACGGCCGGGTCGTAGCCGCGCAGACGGAACCACAGGGCCTGCAGCCGCTCTGCGGCGATGGCCTGCGCCGGGTCTGTGGTCAGCGTGCCGCGGGCCAGCAGCGCGCGGTAGGCTGCCAGTGGGCCAGGCGTCTGCGAATTTACGTTATTTTTTGTTGCGGACATGTCATCATCCGGTCAGGGATCAACCCAGCCGATCACTGAATCGGGAGCATGTAACCTCGGGGTGGATTGTGACGTTGTTTTGTCAGAGGTTTGCGATCCGAGGGAGAGGCGCAAGATGAAGTTTGTCCTGGCAGTTGCGGCAACATTGATGGTGTCCTGCCTACCGGCAGGCGCGGTGGAGTTCCAGACCCAGATCACCAAGCAGCTGTTCACCTGCGCCAAGCCAGGCCTGCAACGCATCGCCATGACGTCCGAGACAGCGCCCTGTTGCGACGGGCAACTTCGTTGCGCCCAGTTCCTGTCCACCACCGGCATCCTACGGAATAACCGCATTCCGCGCACCTGATCTCGTGCACATCTCCGTTGAGTTGGGTGGCCACTGGGCTTAAATCCACCTCATGATCGAACTCGATTACGCCGGCCTTACCGCAACGCCCGTCGCTGCTGATCCTTTCACCCATATCGTGGTGCGAAATTTCGTGCCGCCGGGTGCCCTAGCCGAAGTCGTCGGCGGACTGCCAGCGCTGAGCAAAGGCGGTTCATTCCCCACTGGGGGGCTGCGGTTGGGCCAAGCGGCCAATGCGCTCATCAGGGAACTTGAGGGGCCGCAGTTCCGGGCTGCCATCGCTGAGAAGTTCGGGCTGGAGTTGGACGACGCGCCAACGATGGTGACGCTCCGGGGACAGTCGCGGGAGAAGGACGGGCGTATCCATTGCGACAGCTTGGCCAAACGGGTCACTGTACTGCTTTATTTGAACCCGGACACTGCGGACTGGGCTCGTCAAGATGGTTGCCTGCGTCTGCTGCGCCGCCCGGATGACCTGGACGATTATGCCGTCGAGGTGCCGCCGGTAAACGGCACCCTGCTGGTGTTCCCGAACGGGCCGACGACATGGCATGGGCATAAGCAGTTCGTCGGGCGCCGTTATGTCGTGCAGCTCAACTGGATGACAACGGACGACAAGGCCCGGTATGAGATGCGCCGGCATCGGGTCACTGCGTTCTTGAAACGTTTGACACGCGCGGCGTAGGGGCTTTTCACCCCTAATAAATCCTTAGGTTTGAACCTTATCATTGCGATGAAGGTTCAATCATGGTCGAAGCATTGCAGCTTGCATCCCCGACACTGCGGCTGCCGCATCGCAGCATCGTCCGTTGGGTGTTGCTGGGCGGGGCAGTGCTAGCCGCGATCTGGCTGGTCGAGAGCACCTATTACGTCGTGCAGCCGACGGAGATGGCCGGGGTCCGCCGCTTCGGGGTGGTTACCGGCCCGGCGCCGATTGGGCTGGGACTGCATTGGAAGCTGCCGGTGGACAGGGTGGACCACCTGCAGGTCAGCCTGACGCAGTCCCAGGCCGGGGATCTCAGCGTCTACACGATTGACGACCAGGCCATACGCATCGGCATTGGGCTGAGCTACCGCGTGCCGACGGAAGCGGTGTTCAAGCTCCTGTATACCGTGGGCCGCAGCGGCAACGTGGACATAGATGCCAATCTGCGCCCAATTATCGCCGACCGCGCCCTACGGGTGTTTGCCCGATGCAACACCGCCAACATCAGCGCGGAACGCGAGGCCATTGCCAACGAGGTGCGCCGGTCCGTGCAAGAGGCGGTGAGCGGCGCCTTCGGGATCGAGATCGTGGACCTTCAACTTAGCCGGATCGAGTACAGCGCCGCCTTCACCCAATCGGTCGAGGCTGCAGTGGGCGCCAAGAACGCCGCCATCCAAGCGGAGAATACGGTGGTCCGTATCCGCTATGAAGGCGAGCAGGCCAAAGTCCAAGCGGAGGCGCAGGCCGTCGCCGTCAACACCCGGGCCGAGGGAGAGGCCCGTGCCGCCGTCACCCGGGCACGTGCGGAGCGTGAGGCGACGGTGCTCTGGGCGGAGGGCACGGCGCAGGCTACTGCCTTGACTGGCCAGGCCAAGGCGAGTGCCGTCCAGTTGATGGGCGCCGCCGTCGCAGCCAATCCGCGGGTCGTGGAGTTCGAGACGGCCCGGCGCTGGTCCGGCCTGCTGCCCACGACGATGCTGGGCGGCGGTGCTGTGCCACTGCTGTTGCTTCCGGGCGCCGGCACGGGGGCTGGGCCGGGTACAGCTACTCCCGCCGCAGCACCTGGTCGGTGATGAAGCTGGCGAGCCCGCCGGCGACGAAATCCCGCTTCAGACGCTGCTCGTCGTATTCTGTCCGCACCCAGTCGAGGAACGGGATGCGGCCCTCGGCCTCTGCGGCGTAGCGGACGAAGAAGGCGTCGAGCACGCCGGTGCGGGCGCGGCTCCAATGGCCGAAGCGCCATGAAAGCTGCTGCAATGCAGTGGCGGCCTGTCCGCCCTCGAACATGATTGCCAGGCCGGATGCCAGCCCGGCGCGGTCGGCACCGGACTTGCAGTGCATCAGCGCCGGGGTTTGCAAGGCGGCGTAGATGCCGGCGAAGCGCAGGATGCGGTCGCGATGCGGGGCGCCGCGGCTTTCGAAGGCCATGTCTATATGATGGAGGCCCAAACGATCCGCGGCTTCCCGCGATAGGGCGTCCGAGCCGCATTTGCGGTGGCCTCGCAGGTTGACGAGCGTCCTTAGACCGTAGCGCCGGGTTGCCGCCGCAAGGTGCCCCGGGGTGGGATGGTTGGAGCGGTAGAGCTTGCCGGGAATTACCTCGGCCAAGTTAGTCCAGACCGAGCGGAATACGGCATGGTCCACCAGCAGACTGTCGGCCCAAGCGGCTGCGCGTCCGCGGGATGTGGCGAGAGTGCTGTTGAACGCCATGCTTCCAGTTCCAAGCGGGGACGACGACCTCTGCTCCCTCTCCCTCCGGGAGAGGGTTGGGATGAGGGAAGCGGCTAGCACCGCTAGCGAGGCGCAGAGAACGCCCTCTTGATCCGTCATAGAAGTTGGTGTCTGGGGTTTCCCTCACCCCGGCCCTCTCCCGGAGGGAGAGGGAGCAGGCAGTCTAGTACTTGTCAAGAAGAGCGCTGGCTCACCCGGGACGAGGCCGACGTTTGCTGCCTCGTCTGCCTCGTAGGCTTTACAAAAAAACTTACCCCTTGCGGTCCACTAGGAGCTGCTTGATCTCGCCGATTGCCTTTGCGGGGTTCAGGCCTTTGGGGCAGGTCTGGGTGCAGTTCATGATGGTGTGGCAGCGATACAGCTTATACGGGTCCTCTAGCGCGTCCAGCCGGTCGCCGGTCGCCTCGTCACGGCTATCGGCAATCCAGCGATATGCCTGCAACAGTGTTGCCGGGCCGAGGTAACGGTCGCCGTTCCACCAATAGCTGGGGCAGGACGTGGTGCAGCAGAAGCACAGGATGCACTCCCACATGCCGTCGAGCTTGCTGCGCTCCTCCTTGCTCTGCCGGCGCTCAGCATCCGGCGGCGGCGGCGTGTCGGACTTCAGCCACGGCTCAATGCTGCGGAGTTGGGCGTAGGCCTGGGACAGGTCGGGCACCAAGTCCTTCACCACGGCCATATGCGGCAGCGGGTAGATGCGGACGGCACCCTCGATCTCGTCGTGCGCCTTGAGGCAAGCCAGCGTGTTGCCACCGTCAATGTTCATGGAACACGAGCCGCAAATGCCCTCACGGCAGGAACGGCGGAAGGTCAGGGTTGGATCTACCTCGTTCTTGATGTAGATTAGGGCGTCGAGCACCATTGGGCCGACCTTGTCCATGTCGAGCTCATAGGTATCAAGGTGCGGGTTCTGCCCGTCATCGGAGTTCCAGCGGTAAATCTTGAACTGCTTGACCCGGGTGGCACCGGGCGCTGCCTTGTAGGTCTTGCCCTGCCCGATCTTGCTGTTCTTGGGCAGCGTGAAAACGGCCATATCTTGCGAACCTTGCGGTCTGGAGTAGGCCCGTGCCGGGCGTCTGCTCGTGAAAATGGAGGCGTTGGGTGCGGCGCCTATTCCGGCGCCGCACGAACCGTCTCTTAGTAAACGCGCTTCTTCGGCGGGAACACGCTGACCTCGTTGGTAAGGGTCTGCATCTTCACCTCGCGGTAGCCAAGGTCCACCTTGCCGTTCGTGTCGCACCAGGCCAGCGTGTGCTTCATCCACTCGCCGTCGTCACGGTCCGGGAAGTCGTCGTGCGCATGGGCACCGCGACTTTCGTGACGGTTCTCGGCACTGACCATCGTGGTCATGGCATTACCCATCAGGTTGTCAAACTCCAAAGCCTCAAGCAGGTCGGTGTTCCAGACCAGGCTGCGGTCGCTGACGCTCATGTCGGCCATGCCGGACCACAGGCCCTGCATCTTCGACACGCCTTCCTTGAGGCTCTCGCTATTGCGGTAAACCGCGGCGTGGGACTGCATGACCTTCTGCAGCTCGAACCGCATGGCCGAGACCTTGGTGCCGCCATTGGCGTTCCGCACCGCGTCGAAGCGGTCCAGCGTCGCCTCCCCGGCGCGTGCCGGCAATGGGGCCTGGCTGGAGCCGGGCTTGAGGATTTCTCCGGCCCGGTGCGCCGCGGCGCGTCCGAACACCACGAGGTCCAGCAAGGAGTTGGTACCCAGCCGGTTGGCACCGTGCACGGAGACGCAAGCGGCCTCACCAACCGCCATCAGGCCGGGCACGACGGCGTCTGGGTCCTTGGCCGTGGGGCGCAGCACCTCTGTGCGATAGTTCGTAGGGATGCCGCCCATGTTGTAATGCACGGTCGGCAGCACGGGGATCGGCTCTTTGGTGACATCTACGCCGGCGAAGACCTTGGCGGTTTCGCTGATGCCGGGCAGACGCTCGTGCAGCAGGTCGGCGCCCAGATGCTCCAGGTGCAGGTGGATGTGGTCCTTGTTGGGGCCGACGCCGCGGCCAGCGTTTATCTCTAGTGTCATGGAACGCGAGACCACGTCGCGGCTGGCCAGGTCCTTGGCGGTCGGCGCATAGCGCTCCATGAAGCGCTCACCCTCAGAGTTCGTCAGGTAGCCGCCCTCGCCGCGCGACCCCTCGGTGATGAGGCAGCCGGAACCGTAGATGCCGGTGGGATGGAACTGCACGAACTCCATGTCCTGCATGGGAATGCCGGCGCGGATCGCCATGCCGTTGCCGTCGCCGGTGCAGGTATGGGCCGAGGTGCAGGAGAAGTAGGCGCGGCCGTAACCGCCGGTGGCCAGCACGACGTTCTGGGCGCGGAAGCGGTGCATGGAGCCGTCCTCCAGGCACCAGGCCATGACGCCGCGGCAGGCGCCCTCCTCGTCCATGATGAGGTCGAGGGCGATGTATTCTACGAAGAACTCAACCTCGTGCTTCAGGCTTTGCTGATACAGGGTGTGCAGGATGGCATGGCCGGTGCGGTCGGCGGCGGCGCAGGCGCGCATCGCCGGAGTCTTGCCGTATTCCTTCATGTGGCCACCGAAGGGGCGCTGGTAAATGCGGCCGTCTTCGGTACGGCTGAACGGCACGCCGTAGTGCTCCAGCTCATACACGGCAGGGATAGCCTCGCGGCACATGTATTCGATGGCATCCTGATCGCCGAGCCAGTCCGACCCCTTCACGGTGTCATACATGTGCCAGCGCCAGTCGTCCTCGCCCATGTTGCCCAACGCGGCGCCGATGCCGCCCTGCGCCGCGACCGTGTGGCTGCGGGTGGGGAACACCTTGGTCAGGCAGGCCGTGCGCAGCCCGGCTGCACCCATGCCCAGCGTCGCCCGTAGTCCGGCACCGCCAGCGCCGACGACGACCACGTCATAGGTGTGGTCAACGACGTTGTAAGCACGGGCGGACGGCATAGAAATCGCGTTCATTTACATCGCCTTGCAGGGGTGCAGGGGCACCCGGAGTGACCCAGCAGATATAGTCAGGCCAACGCCATTTTCAGCACCGCAACCGACGCCAACAGACCTAATAGCAGGGCTGCGGCCTTGGTCCCGAGGATGGCAATGTTCATCAACCACTTGGCGTTGATGTAGTCCTCATAGATGACCTGCAACCCCAGTTGCATGTGATGGAAGGTGATGGCGATCAGGGCCAGCAACAGAGTGGCGTTCACTGGGCGCCCAGCCCAGTCCACTACAGTCTCCTGTGGTGCGCCCACCAGGCGCAGCACGGCGAAGATGAACCAGAGGGTCAGCGGCACGAGCGCGATGCTGGTGATCCGCTCGGCATACCAGTGATGCACGCCGGAATGCGCCGCCCCGGTGCCACGCGCCCGGCCAAGCTGGGAGCGCATCACCTCGATAGCCATTTTCTCGCGCATAGCGACTACCCCCTCAGCATCCAAAGCGCCGCCGCCCACACCAGGATGGTGCTGAGGACGGTGGCGATCACCGTGGCCCAGCCGGAGGCATGGGTTTGCGGCAGGTCGTAGCCGTAGCCGGCGTCCCAGGTCAGGTGCCGGATGCCACCGAAGAAGTGGTAGAACAGCGAGGCGGTCCAGCCAAACAGCGCGAACAAGCCAACGGGCGAGCGCATGAAGCCGCTGACGGTCGCATACGCGCCGGGTCCCTGCGACGCCGCCACCAGCCACCAGACCATCATCAGCGTGCCGACCGAGATGGCGATACCGGTGACGCGGTTCATGATGGATAGGATGCTGGTGAGCTGCGGGGTGTAGATCTGCAGATGCGGCGACAGTGGGCGGCGGACCAGTTGGCCGTCGCTGTCATGCCCGATCATCAGGGCGTCGCGTACGTCTTTCATGGGCTGTCAAGACTCCGGTGCGTCGTCCAGGGTTCCTGAGAGGGGAAGTGGGCGGGGTTAATGAGAGTGCAATGCAGTGCAGCATAGCACGGTGGAAGCCGCCTGCTTCCTAGTCCTGGGAGAGGGCTGGGGTGGGGAAACCGCAAGCACCGGATTTTGGGCGGGAAGGCGGGCGGTGTGCCTGATGCTTTACGATGGGAGCGTGGCGCTGCTTGCTTCCCTCACCCCGACCCTTTCCCGGAGGGAGAGGGAGCAGGGCAGGCTTGTGGAATGTGTATGGGGCGGGCGCTACGCCGCGCGCAGCAGCTTCTGCGCCACCACCGTCTCGGCGATCTGCACCGCGTTCAGCGCCGCGCCCTTGCGCAGGTTGTCGGACACGCACCAGAAGGACAGCCCATGCGGCACCGTCGGGTCCTTGCGGATGCGGCTGACGAACACCGCGTCCTCCCCGGCGCATTCCTGCGGAGTGATGTAGCCACCGTCCTCACGCGTATCCATCACCACCACGCCCGGCGCCTCGCGCAGCGCCGCACGGGCCTCGCCGGCCGTGACCGGCAGCTCGAACTCGACGTTCACGGCCTCCGAGTGACCGATGAACACGGGGACGCGGACGCAGGTGGCGTGAACGGGGATGTCGGCGCCCATGATCTTGCGGGTCTCGACCGCCATCTTCCACTCTTCCTTGGTACTGCCGTCGTCCATGAAGCGGTCAATGTGCGGGATGCAGTTGAAGGCGATCTGCTTGGTGAACTCCTGCACCGTCGGCGGGTCGTTCACGTACATGGCGCGGGACTGCGCCCAGAGCTCGTCCATGCCATCCTTTCCCGCGCCGGAGACGGACTGGTAGGTGCTGACCACCACGCGCTTGATGCGGAACTCGTCGTGCAGCGGCTTCAGCGCCACCACCAACTGGACGGTGGAGCAGTTGGGATTGGCGACGATGCCGCGCGGGATGCGGGCCAGCGCCTGCGGGTTCACCTCCGGCACCACCAGCGGCACGTCGGGGTCCATGCGGAACTGGCTGGTGTTGTCAATCACCAGGCAGCCGGCGGCGGCGGCGCGCGGGGCGTGGATGGCGGACACGGCGGCGCCGGGGCTGAACAGGGCGATGTCCCATCCCTTGAAGTCGAAGGTGTCGAGGTTCTTCACCTTGAGCACCTTCTTCTCGCCGAAGCTCACTTCCTGCCCGGCGCTGCGGGCGGAGGCGAGGGCGACGACCTCATCCACCGGGAAGTTCCGCTCGGCCAGGGTTTTCAGGATCTCGCGCCCGACCGCACCCGTTGCGCCGACAACCGCGACCCTGTAGCCCATGATGCCTCTCCGAATTGATGCGCCAGGGTTAGCGAGTCCCGCCCGGCGCAGCAAGCATTACGGATGCTCCAGCAACGCCTCCTGGTGGACGCCGGTATGCGCGATGCCGTCGGCGCCGATCCTGCCGCGATACATGCCGCCGCTGTCGAACGGCATTGCGATGTTCCCAGCCGGGTCCACGGCCACGAAGCCGCCATCGCCGCCGATGCCGGCGAGCGACGTCATGACCGCATGGGATGCCTGGTACAGGTCGTCCCCCGCCAGTCGCATCCGGGCGGAGAGTTCATGGCCGGCGGCGATGCGGATGAAGCTCTCACCATGGCCAGTGGCGGACATGGCAACGGTGCCGTCGGCCCAGGTGCCGGCGCCGGGCAGCGGGGTGTCGCCGATGCGGCCCGGCAGCTTGCCGGTCATGCCGCCGGTGCTGGTGGCCGCGGCCAGGCGCCCGGCGGCGTCGCAGGCCACCGCGCCTACCGTGCCGTGGCGGTCCGCGTCGTCGCGCACCTTCTCCGGGCCGGCGAGCAGGCGTTGCAGGGCGTCCCAGCGGCGTGGGGTGTGGAAGTAGGATTCGTCGGCGAACTCCACTCCTTGCGCCCGCAGGAAGGCCAGGGCGCCGTCGCCGGCCATGAGGACGTGCGGCGAATGCTCCATCACGGCGCGGGCGGCCAGCACCGGGTTGCGCGGCCCGCGTATGCCGGCGACGGCGCCGACGCGGAGCGTGCCGCCGTCCATCACCGCCGCGTCCATCTCCTGCACGCCGGCATGGGTGAAAACCGCGCCGCGGCCGGCGTTGAACAGGGGATCGTCCTCCAGCGCCATCACGGCGGCGATAACGGCGTCCAGCGCCGGGCCGCCGTCGGCCAGGACGCGGTGGCCGGCCAGCAGGGCGTTGCGCAGGCCGGTGTGGTGGGCCTCCATCTCCCCTGGCGTCATGCGTTCGAGCGGGATGGTGCCGGCGCCGCCGTGCAGGACGAGGGATGGGGTCATGCCGGCGGTTTGACACCGGGCCGGAGCGGCGCACAAGGTTTGGGGATGGATGCACCTACGGACGCAAGGCAGTTCTCCCCGAGCGCGGCACGCAACTGCGGGCCGATCCTGGATGCGCTGCGCCCCTGCCTGCCCGGCGCCGGGCTGATGCTGGAGGTTGCAAGCGGCAGCGGCGAGCACTGTGCCCACCTGGCCGCGGCACTGCCCGGACTGACGTTCCAGCCGACTGATCCCGACGCGGACGCGCTGGCGAGCATCAACGCCTGGTGCGGCGGGCTGCCCAACGTGCGCCCTGCCCTGGCGCTTGACGCCGCGGCGGCGGAGTGGCCGGTGGCCGCGGCGGATGCAGTGCTATGCGTCAACATGATCCACATCGCGCCATGGGCAGCGGCAGTGGGGCTGGTGGCGGGCGCGTCGCGGGTGCTGCCGCCGGGCGGGGTGCTGGCGCTGTATGGGCCATATCTGCGCGGCGGGCGGCATACCGGGCCGGGCAACGTGGCGTTCGATGCGGATTTGCGGGCGCGGAACCCGGCTTGGGGCGTGCGGGGTCTGGAGGACGTGGCGGCGCTGGCGGCGGGGGCGGGGTTCGGGGCGCCGGAGGTCGTGAGCATGCCGGCAGACAACTTGGTCGTGGTGTTCCGGCACGCTGGCGCAACGCCCCCATAAGCAGCTTGGCCCGGCCAAGCGCTGCGGCACGGTACGCGGATGCTTCCCTGCCCGCGTGACCCGCTGTTTCGTCAGGCATAGGAAGGTCCCGTCAGATTAGCCTACTGGCGATCAATCCGGTTTCGACCGCGGCATCGGCCCCTCACGCCGCAACCCGTGCCAGGCCAGCACGCTGTCCACCAGGAAGGCGACCAGCGCAGCCACGGTGCAGGCGAGCGCCGCGCCGAACAGCACGACCAGCCACGATGCGACCTGGGCATTCCGCAGCCCGCCGAAGAACAGCACGAGCGCGGCGCCGCAGGTGCATGCGCCGCCGACCGCGCCCAGCACCACAGCCGCGTCCAGCGCTGCCCGGCGGCGGCGCAGGCGGATCAGGTGCGCCAGCAGCAGCCCGAGCTTGGCCTGGTCCCGCTCGGCGTCCGCCAACTCGGTCAGGTGCTCGGCATGGTCGGCCACCCGGTTCTGCCGGAGGTTGAACATATTGAGCAGGGTGCCGATGCCCGACAGCAGGAACACCGGGGTGAGCGCGACCTGCACGACATGGGCGATGGAGTCGACGCCGCCGGCAGCATCAGACGGCAGCATGGATCACCCGCTCTCGGTGAGCTGCGCCGCCTGCGGGATGCTGGCGACGTGCCGGTTCAGAGATCAGACGTTGCTGCATGATGGACCCTCGTCCGGTGGCGTTCGGTGAGCCTGAGCCATGTTGCAGCCCAGGCATTATTACATGGCAGCGGGAGGGGGCCAGGCTTGGACGCCGCCTCGCACCACGCGATGACATGCGATGTCCCGCCTCCGGCCTGCCCTGCAGCCCGTGCGAGCTGCTGCCGGGGGATGGGCCTGGATCCTCCACCACGCTGGGAACCACGCCGGGAAATGTGAACTTGGTGCAGTGCACAGCCATGGTGATGATGGGCATACAAGTGTCGGACGACGAAGGACGGCAACATTGCCAGCGCTGCCGTGCCGGCGTCCGGCGATGCGGACACGGAGGCCTATGACAAGGCCGCGCATTCCAAGGGCATGGCCGGCACCGGCACAGCGTGGCCAGAACATCCGCCACTACAGGAAGCCGCAGATGAGCAAGCAGAATGTCACTTTGGCGGCACAGCACGGAAGCACCACCAATGGATGAAACCGGCTCAGGAATCCCATCTGTGGGTGAAGCACCGCCCGGGAGGCGGCAGGGTGCGCCCAAGCTGGTAGTTCGACAAATGCGGTTCCCTCTTATCTTCCTTATCCTCGCTTTGCTGGCCCTAACAAGCTGCCAGCCTGCGGTGCTCGATCCCGCGGGTCCGGTCGCTGGCGCCGAACGGACGCTTATATTTGACGCGCTGCTGATCATGCTGGCCATCATCGGCCCGACGATCCTGGCGACGCTCGGCTTCGCCTGGTGGTTCCGGGCGGGCAATCCCCGCGCCAAGCGGTTGCCGTACTGGGCCTATTCCGGCCAGGTCGAGTTGGTCACCTGGGGCATTCCCTTGCTGACGATCACGCTCCTGGGCGGCGTCGCCTGGGTCGGCTCGCATCAGCTGGACCCTGCGCGGCCCCTGCCGATCCAGGCCGGCGCAAAGCCGATGGTGGTTCAGGTCGTGTCCCTGGATTGGAAGTGGCTGTTCATCTACCCAGACCAGGGCGTCGCCAGCGTCAACGAGCTGGCGATACCCGCCGGCACGCCCGTCCACTTCCAGCTCACGTCTGCCAGCGTGTTGAACTCGTTCTACATCCCGCAGCTCGGCAGCATGATCTACACCATGAACGGCATGTCGTCCGACCTCAACTTGCAGGCCGACCAGCCCGGCACCTACTGGGGCCTGTCCACCCATCTTAGCGGCGACGGCTTCTCGGACATGCATTTCGGGGTGCGCGCCCTGGACAAGGCCGGCTTCGACGCCTGGGTTGCCGCGGCGCATAACGGCGGCCCGGCGCTGGATGCCGGACGCTACGCGCAGTTGGCCAAGCAGAGCATCAAGGACCCGCCCTCCACCTTCAGCAGCGTGGACCCGATGCTGTTCCGGAAGATCGTCACCCAAGAACTGGCGCCGGCGCCTGGGCCAGACCCGGAGCCGCATCCCAAACCGAAGCCGAAGTCGGCATCCAACCCAGCCGGGGGCGTCCTGACAGCCGGTGAGCTGTCCGCCCCCCATACTCACGCGATGGAGCACTAGCATGTTGGGCAAGCTTTCCTGGGAGGCGATCCCGCTCGACCAGCCGATCCCGATGGCCGCTTCGGGCGTCGTCGGGCTGGTGGTGCTGAGCGTTATCGGCCTGGTCGTATTCAAGGGCTGGGTGCCCTACTTGTGGCGCGAGTGGATCACCAGCGTGGACCACAAGCGGATTGGCGTGATGTACTGCCTTCTGGCGCTGGTCATGCTGCTGCGGGGCTTTTCGGACGCGCTCCTGATGCGCTCGCAGCAGGCGCTCGCCTACACCGCGCCGGGCTACCTACCGCCCGAGCACTACAACCAGGTGTTCTCGGCGCATGGCACGCTGATGATCTTCTTCGTGGCCATGACCTTCATGGTCGGGTTGATGAACTTCGCGGTGCCCTTGCAGCTCGGCATACGCGACGTGGCGTTCCCCACCCTCAACTCGGTGTCGTTCTGGCTGACGGCGACAGGCGCGCTGCTGATCAACATCTCCCTCGTGGTGGGCGAGTTCTCCCGCGTGGGCTGGCTGCCCTACCCGCCCTTGTCGGAGCTGGCCTATTCGCCCGGGGTCGGCGTGGACTACTACTTGTGGTCGTTGCAGATCGCGGGAGTCGGCACGCTGCTGTCCGGGGTCAACCTGGTGACCACAATCCTCAAGGTGCATGCGCCGGGGATGACCTACCTGCGCATGCCGATGTTCTGCTGGACCTCCTTGGCGTCCAACCTGCTGATCGTCGCCGCCTTCCCGATCTTTACGGCGACCTTGGGCATGCTGCTGCTCGATCGCTACCTCGGCTTCCACTTCTTCACCAACGAGGCCGGGGGGAACGTGATGATGTTCATGAACCTCATCTGGGCCTGGGGCCATCCGGAGGTTTACATCCTGGTCCTGCCGGCGTTCGGCGTGTTCTCGGAGGTGGTCTCGACCTTCTCGCAGAAGCCGCTGTTCGGCTACCGCTCGATGGTTGCGGCCACGATGGTGATCTGCGTGCTCGCCTTCTCGGTCTGGCTGCACCACTTCTTCACCATGGGCGCGGGTGGCGACGTGAACGGAATCTTCGGCATCGCGTCCATGATCATCGCCGTGCCCACGGGCGTGAAGATATTCAACTGGCTGTTCACGATGTATGGCGGGCGCGTCAACTTCGAAGTGCCGATGCTGTGGGCCATCGGCTTCATGGTCACCTTCGTCATCGGCGGCGCGACAGGCGTGCTGCTGGCGGTGCCGCCGGCGGACTTCACGTTGCACAACAGCCTGTTCCTGGTGGCGCACTTCCACAACGTCGTCATCGGCGGCGTGCTGTTCGGGGCGTTCGCCGGCTACACCTACTGGTTCCCCAAGGCGTTTGGCTTCCGGCTGGATGACCGGCTCGGCAGGTGGGCGTTCTGGTGCTGGCTGGTCGGGTTCTACGTCGCCTTCATGCCGCTGTATGTCCTTGGCCTGCAGGGCATGACCCGGCGGATGCAGCACTACGACGTCCCGGGGTGGCGGCCCTGGCTGCTGGTGGCCGGCGTGGGCGCGGTCATCATCCTGGCAGGGATCGTGCTGATGGTGGCCCAGCTCGTGGTCAGCATCCGCAACCGCGACAGCCTGCGGGACGAGACGGGCGATCCCTGGAACGGGCGCTCGCTGGAGTGGGCCACGGCGTCGCCGCCGCCTGCCTTCAACTTTGCGGTGCTGCCGGAGGTGTCGGGCGAGGACGCCTATTGGGGCATCAAGGAGCGCGCCCGCCGCGACGCGGTGCTGGGCGAGGAACCTGAGTACGTTGATATCGAGGTGCCTCGGAACAGCGCGACTGGCGTCGTCTGCGCCTTCTTCGCCACCATCCTGGGCTTTGCATTGATTTGGCATATCTGGTGGATGGCGGCGGTGGGCCTCGTTTGCGCGTTCGCAACCTTTGTCGTGTTCGCCTGGCGCGACCGGACGGAGTACGTGGTCACCGCCGCCGAGGCTGGCCGCATCAACCGGCTCAACCGGCAGTCGCGGCAGGCGGCGCTCGCCCGGCTGGCATCTGCCCGGCAGTTGGAGCCGGCGGAATGAGCGCGCCTGCTGACGGACCGACGGGCGGGAATGCGCCTCGCCGGCCTGCATCCCGTGCGGGCCTGTGGGGGGCGTTGCTCGGTGCGGGTGCCGCGGCGGCAGCCCTCCTCGCGCTGCGTCCCGCGCCCGAAGGAGTACTGGCGTTGCAGCCTGCCGGCGGGGCCGCCCTGCACCCGCAGCCCACGCAAGGACGCGGAGATGCGCCGCCGCCCGGGGACCCGAACCATCTCGGGCGCGGGGGCGGCGACCGGCAGAACAAGACTGAACATGGCGAGCGCCTCCCGGCCTCCAAGCGGATCATCTCGGGCTACGGGTTCTGGATATTCCTGCTGTCCGACATCATCATGTTCGCGGCTTTCTTCGCCTCTTATGCCGTCCTGGTCAACGAAACCGCAGGCGGCCCCAGCGGGCGCGACCTGTTCGACCTGCGCAATACCGGCATTGAGACCGGGTGCCTGCTCCTGTCCAGCTTCACCTGCGGGCTGGCCAGTATCGGGTTGCAGGCGCGCAACAACCGCTGGTTCTACGGCGCGATGGCCGCGACCTTCGTGCTCGGCGCCGCCTTCATTGGGCTGGAAGTGCGTGAGTTCTGGACCATGGTGGCGGACGGCAACGGGCCGGACCGCAGCGCCTTCCTGTCGGCCTTCTTCGCCCTCGTCGGCCTGCATGGGCTGCATGTTTCGGCGGGGCTGCTGTGGCTGCTGACCATGATGGCCCAGGTTTGGGCCAAGGGCTACCGCGCCGACATCCTGCGCCGGGTCATGTGCTTCAGCCTGTTCTGGCATGCCCTGGACATCGTCTGGGTCGCCCTTTTCACCGTGGTTTACCTGATGGGAGTGGCGCCATGAGCTTTGCGGAGACCGGCCCCAACCAACACCATGGGGACACCGCACCAGGCGACCGGCGCCCGGAGGAGGAGGGGGAAACCGAAGGCATACGCAGCTACCTCGTCGGCTTTGGGATGGCGGTGCTGCTGACGATAGTGTCGTTCCTGGTCGCGCGCACGTCGCTGGTTTGGCAGCCTAGCATCCCGATTGCGCTGTTCGTGCTGGCCATCGCCCAGATGGGCATACACCTCGTGTTCTTCCTGCACATCACGAGCGGGCCGGACGGCACCAACAACGTCATGGCGCTGGCCTTTGGGGTGCTGATCGTCTTCCTGCTCATCGGCGGATCGTTGTGGATCATGGGACACCTCAACCACGACATGCCCGGCATGGATCAACTTATGAGGATGCAGCGGTAAAGGCGGCAATGGGCCAAGCCACATGAGGTGTTGCAGGGCGCCAGGGAAGCCACTGGGCAGGTGGTAGGCATCGGTTCTTTCCCGTATCAGCCGTCCGGCTCGACGCGGATGCCTTAACTGGCCATGCTCCCATGTGGCCCTACCCAGGAGACTCACATGATTCGTATCACTGCTGTCCTTCTCGCCGGCCTGCTGGCGGCCTGCTCCGACATCTGGCCGGATACCACTGTTTCGCCGCGGCTCGACAGCGGCATCACCTCCAGCAACGGCGGCGGAGCGCGCGCGCTGGGCAACCAACCCGGCGCCAGCATGACGACCCGCGTTGGTCCAGCACAATGAGACGGCTGGCGGCTGCCCTGCTGGTGGTGTCCACCGCCGTTGCGGGCGCGCAGACGCCGCGCAACGGCCCGGAGTGGGGCGGCAAAAACCATCAACCCACCCAAGCCGGGGTGGCGAAGCGCGAAAGCCGGGCCGGGGTGCAGGCCCCAGTGGCTGAGCGGCAAGAGAACGGCCAGGCGGTTGACCGACTTGGCCAGCAGTTGCTGCATGACGAGACGGTGGACCCGCCACGGAACCCAGCACGGCCTCTCCCGCCTTAAGAGCCTGCTTGAATGGGGTTCAGGTCGGCTTAGCAGGTATTCCGCGCTGGGTGCCTCGAGACCTTGCCCCAGTGGGTAGGCGCTGAGGCTGCTTCCCTCTCTGCCCGGCACGAAAAACCCCGTGCTGGCCCCCAACCGGTACTCGCTCAAATAAGGTCTGGGACTGGCGTCTCTCCCTGAACCACCCCAGCGTGATGGAGACGCTTTGAATGCCCTATAATATCAACCGCCATTTGCTCTGACTCTTCGTCATCGCGAGGCGCTTGCGGGGCGGCGATCCAAGGGCCGCCAGCACCGTCCTTGTGGCCCCTGGATCGCCACGGCGCTGCGCGCCTTGCGGTGACAGCGTGCTTACAGAAGGGTCAGAGCAAATGCCAATTGGTATAACTTATTCCGTTTGGCGGCGATTGCTGCCTGCCTTGCTGCCGTGGCCTGCACTACGCCTCAGCAACGGGCCGAGAACCGTGAGGACTTGCTGGCCGCCGCAAGCTTCATGGAGCAGCCGGCTAATACACCGGCGCGTGTGACGTCGCTGCGCAGCCTGCCGCCGAATAAGTCGGTTCAAACTCAAAGGCAGGGCATAGGGTTTAAGGTAGTGTCTTTGCTGGCCGGGACCCCTGCCGTCTGCAGCATCCGGTCCACATGGGTTTGATGATCAGCGTCAAGCCTTTGTCGCCAAGTCTGCTTCAGCGCTGAACCTGAGAGAGGTTTGTCATACCGGCGGACCTCGACCCGGAGCGGTCCTCCTCAATTGCAGTAATCCGCTTGCAGCGCCGCAACCTCCCCGATAACGGATTGAAGCCAAGACCCGCGTTTCAGCCCGCGACGAAATTCACGACCCCACATAGGCCCATGGCCAACGCGACTTCTGCCGCAACGTAGAGCAGGCCAGTGGTGCCCAACTTCGAGTCCTTATCCGTATTGCCTTCTAGGCTGAGGATGAGATCCTCGGTGGTCAGGGCATCGGTGATTGATTGGTGCTGCATAGTCAATTTATCCGTTCTCAAGGCCAGTTCCACAGGCAGCATGTTCAAGCGCCCGCGGGAGACTACCAGTCTATAGACCTGCGCTGGCCGGAACAGAACGCCGTGCGGGCGGTATCATTCATGCGCTCCGGTATGGCCCGATCAGCCCAGCCGCACCTGAGAGCCTGTTTGAGTAGGCTCCGGGTCGGCCCAGCGGTGTTTTTCCGCGCCGGGTGCGTCAGGACCCTGCCGCGTTGCATAGGCATCGGGGCTGCGGCCCTTCCTGCCCGGCATGAAGAAATCCCCTGCTGGCCCTTAACCGGCGCCTACTCAAGCATGCTCTGATTCCGCCCTGACCGGCACCGGCGGCGACGGTTGGCTGATCTCCCGCAACCTGACACCCTAGGCCGGTCCAGTGCTGCGGTTCGTGCGGCAGGCAAGCGGGAGAACGATCGTTGGAGCAGTTGAACGCCTTCGTCGCAGGCGCACGGTGCGAGGTGCCGGGCACGCCGGGTGGCCCGTTGGACGGCCTGACCTTCGCCGTGAAGGACCTGATTGACGTAGCGGGCTGGCCGACCGGCGGCGGCAACCCTGACTGGCCGCGCCGCCATCCCACCCCGACGCGCCACGCCTGGGTGGCACAGACCCTGCTGGACGCCGGCGCTTCCATCATCGGCAAGACGGTCACCGACGAGGTGTCCCTCGGCATCCTGGGCGAGAACGCCCATGACGGCACGCCGCTCAACCCGGCGGCGCCGGGCCGGGTGCCCGGCGGCTCGTCGAGCGGCTCCGCCTCCGCCGTTGCCGGCGGCGCGTGCGGCTTCGCGCTCGGCACCGACAGTGGCGGCTCGGTGCGGGTGCTTGCCAGCTTCTGCGGCCTGCACGGCATCCGCCCGACCCACGGCCGCATCAATTTCGTGGGCATCACCGTGCAGTCGCCCAGCGCGGATACCTGCGGCTGGTTCGCCCGCGATGCCGCCACCTTTGCCAGGGTCGGCGAGGTGCTGTGCGGCGCACCCCTGCCGGAGCAGTTGCCGTCAACCCTGCTGGTAGCGACGGACGCCTTCGGGTTTGCCGACGCCGCCGTGCAGGACGCGCTGGCGCCGCTGGTAGAGCGGCTGGCCGCCCTGATCGGCCAGCGCCGCGACGAGACCCTGGCGCCCCAGGGCCTGTCAGTTTGGCAGCGCGCCCAGCGCGTGCTGCAAAGCAGCGAGGCCTGGCGGACCTTCCAGCCCTGGCTGGACACGTGCAACCCACGCCTGGCGTTCAGCGTGGCGCGCGGCCTGGTGTTCGGCTCGGCGCTGACCGACGCCGAGCGGAGCGCCGCGGCGCTGATGCGGGAGGAGGCGCGGGCGCGCCTGCGCCTGCTGCTGCCGCCGGGCACGGTCATGTGCCTGCCGACGACGCCCTTCCCGGCGCCAGCGCGCGGGCTGCCGTTGTCGGAGCTGGACTTCCTGCGCGAGCGGATAAGCTGCCTGACCAGTCACGGCGGCCTGACCGGCGTGCCGCAGGTCAGCCTGCCCGGCGCCGCCGTGGACGGCGCACCGGTGGGCCTGTCCATCATCGGCCCGCGCGGCAGCGACCTCGACTTGATGCTCGTCGCCCGCCGGTTCACCGAAGCCGCGTGAAAGGAACGTGATGGACACCGAACCGAACCTGCCGGACGTGGTCGCCGAAGTGCGCGCCCTGTTCGAGCGTTACGAGCAGGCCCTGGTTGACCGGGACGTGGAGGTGCTGGACGCAACGTTCTGGGACAGCCCGCACACCATCCGCTACGCCTTCGCGGAACACGGGCATGGCTTCGCCGAAATCCACGCCCACCGGGTGGCCCGGTTGCCGGGACCCAGCATCAAGGAGCGCCGGCTGCGGCTGGAGATCCTGACGCTCGGGCGGGATTTTGCCACCGTCAACCTGGAGTTCAAGGTGCGCGGCCGGGACCTGGTGGGGCGGCAAAGCCAGACTTGGGTGCGGTTCGCGGATGTGGGCTGGAAGGTGGTCGCCGCCCATGTCTCGGCCCAGAGCCCGCTTGGGTAGGTGCCGGTTGAGGCCCTCAAGGGATTTTTCGTGCCGGGCAGGAAGGACCGCAGCCCCGATGCCGTCACATCGGGTCAAGATTCCAGCGCACCCGGCGCGGAAAAGCACCGCTGGGCCGACCCGGAGCCGACTCAAGCAGCCTCTAACGGCGATGTGCTCATGGGAGCCTTGCCCTCCCTGGCGACACCAGCCTACGGCTTCGAGGCATCCTTCTCTGCCGCCATCCCGGAGGTGTCCATGACCAAGCAGCTTCACCTCGGCGCCTTCATGCGCCCGGTCGGCATCCATACCGCCTGGTGGCGGATGCTCGGCGCCTGGCCGGACGCCAACTTCAACCTGGCCCACATCGTCAGCATGATCCAGACGCTGGAGCGCGGGTGCTTTGACGCCTTCTTCATGGCCGACCACCTGGCCGTGCTGAACATGCCGATGGCAGCGCTCCGCCGCAGCGCCACCGCCACCTCGTTCGAGCCGCTGACCCTGTTGTCGGCGCTAGCGATGGTGACGCAACGCATCGGTCTGGTGGCCACTGCGAGCACCACCTTCGACGAGCCATACCATATCGCCCGGCGCTTCGCGTCGCTCGACCACATCAGCGCCGGGCGCGCCGGCTGGAACGTGGTCACCACCAGCAACCCTGACGCGGCGCTTAACTTCGACCGCGACGAGCATGTGGAGCACGACGAGCGCTACCGCCGGGCGCGCGAGTTCCATGCCGTCGTGACTGGCTTGTGGGATAGTTGGGCGGATGACGCCTGGGTGCGCGACCAGGGAACCGGCATCTTCTTCGACCCGGCCAAGCTGCACGTCCTGGACCACAAGGGGGAGCATCTGCGGGTGCGCGGGCCGCTGAACATCGCGCGTCCCGTCCAGGGTTGGCCGGTGATCGTGCAGGCCGGCGCCAGCGACGCCGGACGCCAGCTTGCGGTCGAGACGGCGGAGGTGGTGTTTGCCAGCAGCCGCACGATGGAGGATGGCCGCGCCTTCCGGGCGGACCTGTCGGCCCGGATGCGCGCGTTCGGCCGTGACCCGGCGAGCCTGAAGGTGCTACCCGGCGCGCTCGTCGTCGTCGGCCGCACGACGGCGGAGGCGCAGGAGCGCAAGGCGCGGCTTGACAGCCTCGTGCATCCCGACAGCGGCCTGCCCAACCTGTCCATACGGCTTGGCGTGGACGCATCCGGGTTTGACCTCGATGCGCCGTTGCCGGAGATGCCGGTGACGAACCAGGGGCAAAGCGGCCAGGCCGCGCTGGTGGCCCTGGCGCGGCGCGACAACCTGACTGTGCGGCAACTGGCGCAAATGGCCGGCGGCTACGCCGGGTTGCAGATGGTGGGCACCGCGGCTGAGATCGCCGACACCATGCAGGCGTGGCTGGAAGCGGACGCGGCGGACGGCTTCAACGTGATGTTCCCGACGGTGCCGCAAGGCTTGGACGACTTCGTGGACCTGGCGGTGCCCGAGTTGCAGCGGCGCGGCATCTTCCGGCAGGAGTATGCGGGCACGACGCTGCGCGACCACCTGGGGCTGGCACGGCCCGTCAACCGATTCTTCGAACGGCAGAACGGACGCGTGGCCGCGGAGTGATGCCGATCCGCCATTTGCTTTGACCGTTCTGGCGTTGGCGGCCTTTGCAGGGCGGACGACCTTCAGCGCATTCAGCCACGACGCGATGCTGCAACGCGGCGTATGGCGCTTCGCTTATACGCCCTACGAGGCTTACCGGGGAACGGTCAGAGCCGATGGCGACTGTTATAATGCCGATCCCCCTCGTTTTGGCCGTTCCGGTCATTGCGAGGCATGGAAGGTTGTGGCGATCCAGGGGCTGCAAGAACCGTCCGGTCGGCCCTGAGGTCGCCGCAGCGAAAGCGGCTCGGGATCACGAGAATGGTTGGAGCTGGTGACGGCTTTCAAGGCGTTGCCGCACGGCAGCGGACCGGTTCACAGCAAAAAAGTATCAATGCTGCGCTGCAAAGTGCGTAGTAAGCTGGTATAACAGTGCCTTAGTTTCACGCAAGCCAAAGGACCCGCAACAAAGCGCGGGCCACGGCAACGAACGGGGGGAACATGGGGGCGGAGCCCGATCTGGAGCTGGTTCAGGTCCGCGATGACCAGTCGTTCAAGGTCTGGTCGCATGGCTATCCGTTCCGGACGGTTCGGTGGCACTTCCATCCCGAGTATGAGCTGCACCTCGTGACCGCTACGACCGGCCGCATGTATGTCGGCGACCATATCGGGCCGTTTGGCGTGGGCGACCTGGTGCTCACAGGCCCCAACCTGCCGCATAACTGGATCAGCGACGTAGCCGACGGCGAGGTGGTGGAGGAACGGTGCCTCATCCTCCAATTCACCGCGGAGTTCATTGGGTCCTGCATGGCGCTGTTTCCGGAGTTGCGGTTCCTGCAGCCGCTGCTGGCCGAGTCGTATCGCGGCATCCGGTTTCCCGCTGCCCTGGCCGAACGCATGCGGCCGCTGATGCGTGAGCTGCTGGGCGCATCCGGCGCACGCCGCCTGGCGCTGTTCATGGACATTGCCGGCCTGCTCGGACACGTCGGGGAGCGTGAGCTGCTGGCCGGCATCGGCTTCCAGCCGGACCCGGCGGCCTACCTGTCCACGACCATGAACCTGGTGCTGCAGCATATCGGGCGCAACTTCACCCGGGACCTGCGCGAGGCGGAACTGGCCGTGCTGAGCCGGCAAAGCATCAGCACCTTCTCCCGCTCGTTCCGCCGTCACACCGGCATGGTGTTCGTGCAGTATGTCAACTCGCTGCGGATCGAGCTGGCGTGCCAGCACCTGAGCCAGGCCGAGCTGAACGTGACCGACATCTGCTACGAGGTCGGGTTCAACAACGTGTCGAACTTCAACCGGCAGTTCCTCGCCGCCAAGGGGGTGCCGCCCTCGAAGTTCCGCCTCCTCCACCGTGGTGGGGCACGGTTCGCCGTTGCCGCCTGACCCACAAGACGTCAACCAAAAAAGGAAACGCTCAATGACCCGGTCCACCGCACCTGTTGCCGCCGCCGTATTCGTCCTCGGCATGATCGGCGGGGCATCCCACGCGCCCGCCGCCACCGTGGAGAACACGGCGGTCGCGTTCCTGATGCCCGACCAGGCCTCGACCCGGTATGAGGAGCATGACCGGCCGGGGTTCGTGGCGGAAATGAAGAAGCTCTGCCCGTCCTGCAAGGTCCTGTATCAGAACGCGGACGGCGACGTGTCGCGCCAGCAGCAGCAGTTCAACTCCGTCATCACCCAGGGCGCCAAGGCCATCGTGATTGATCCGGTGGACTCGACCGCCGCCGCATCCCTGGTCAAGCAGGCGCAGGCGCAGGGGATCAAGGTGATCGCCTATGACCGCCCGATCCCCTCCACTCCGGTGGATTTCTACGTGTCGTTCAACAACGAGGCGATCGGCAAGGCAATTGCCGAGTCGCTGGTGCAGAGCCTGAAGGCGAAGGGCGTGTCGCCAGGGGGGGATGCCGGGCTGCTGGAGATCAACGGCTCGCCGACCGACGCGGCGGCCGGGCTGATCAAGAAGGGCATCCACGCAGGGCTGGAGAACGGTGGCTACAAGCTGCTGGCCGAATACGACACGCCGGAATGGGCACCGCCGAAGGCGCAGCAGTGGGCGAGCGGCCAGATCTCGCGGTTCGGCAAGAATATCGTGGGCGTGGTCGCGGCCAATGACGGCACGGCGGGCGGGGCGATCGCCGCGTTCAAGGCGGCAGGCGTGAATCCGGTGCCGCCCGTAACCGGCAACGACGCGACCATCGCGGGCTTGCAGCTGATCATCGCGGGCGACCAGTATAACACCATCTCCAAGCCGAGCGAGATCGTGGCCGCCGCCGCAGCCGACGTCGCCGTGTCCCTGCTGGGCGGCGAGACGCCGAAGTCGGACGCCACCCTGTTCGGCTCGCCCTCCCGGCTGTTCGTGCCGGCGCTGGTGACGGCGGACAACCTGAAGGCGGAGATCGTTGACAAGCAGGTTGACGGGAAGGCGATAACCCCGGCCTCCTCCCTGTGCACCGGCCGCTATGCCGAGGGCTGCAAGAAGCTGGGCCTGACCCAGTAGCAAGTAGGGGGACACGCATCATGACGGACACATCGCAGCGGGAGGTGGTGCTCAGCCTGAAGGGCATCTCCAAGCAGTTCGGCGCCGTGTCCGCCCTGACGGACATCAACCTTGAGGTCCGCGCGGGCGAGGTGGTGGCGCTGGTCGGCGACAACGGCGCCGGCAAGTCCACGCTGGTCAAGGTCTTGGCCGGCGTTCACGCGCCCACCGCGGGCACCATGGCGTTTTGCGGCAAGGAGGTGACGCTGACAGGCCCCAGCGACGCGCTGGCGCTGGGCATCGCAACCGTGTTCCAGGATCTCGCCCTTTGCGAGAACCTGGACGTCGTTGCCAACATCTTCCTCGGCAAGGAGCTGCAGCCGTTGCAGCTCGACGAGGTTTCGATGGAAATACGCGCCTGGACGCTGCTCAACGAGCTGTCCGCGCGCATCCCGAGCGTGCGGGAGCCGGTGGCGTCGCTGTCCGGCGGGCAGCGGCAGACCGTCGCCATCGCCCGGTCGCTGCTGCTGGACCCGAAGCTCATCATGCTGGACGAGCCGACGGCAGCACTGGGCGTCGCGCAAACCGCGGAGGTGCTGGACCTGATTGAGCGGGTTCGGGCGCGCGGGCTGGGCGTCATCGTGATCAGCCACAACATGGAGGACGTGCGGGCGGTGGCGGACCGGATCGTGGTGCTCCGGCTGGGCCGCAACAACGGCGTGTTCACCCCTGACGCGTCCAATGCGGAGCTGGTGGGCGCGATCACCGGCGCCGCCGACAACTCCGTATCGCGCCGGTCCACCCGGCGGGCGCGGCAGACCGAGGGAGCGCCGCTGTGAGCGCGCCGCTGCTCGACCGGAGCGACGTCCGGGTCCGCAACGACGAGGGGATCGCCGGGTCGCTGCGGGGCTTCCTCGACCGGGTGCGCTCGGGCGATCTTGGCTCCCTGCCGGTTGTGGTTGGGCTGGCGGTGATCTGGACAGTGTTCCAGAGCCTCAACCCGCTGTTCCTGTCGGCCAACAACTTGGTCAACCTGCTGTTCGACTGCGCGACCATCGGGGTCATCGCGCTCGGGATCGTCTGCGTCCTGATGGTGGGCGAGATTGACCTGTCGGTCGGCTCCGTCAGCGGGTTCGCCTCCGCGCTGGTGGGGGTAATCTGGGTCAATGCCGACCTGCCGGTGGTGCTGGCGGTGCTGGTTGCCCTCGTTGTGGGCGGCGTGATCGGCCTGGTCTATGCCCTGCTGTTCACGCGGCTGGGGATGCCGTCCTTCGTGTCCACGCTGGCCGGGCTGCTGGCCGTGCTGGGCTTGCAGCTTTACATCCTGGGGTCCACCGGCTCGATCAACCTGCCCTATGGCTCGGCGCTGGTGAGCTTCGGCCAGTCGCTGGTCATGCCCCACTTCGTTTCGTATGGGCTGGCGGCACTGGTTGCAGCGGCAACGCTGGCGGCGGGGCTGCGGACGGCGGCGCGGCGCCGGACTGCCGGGCTGTCGCCGCGGTCCACTGGCGGGCTGCTGGTGCGCGCCGTCGTGCTGTTCGTGGTGCTGGAGGGTGTGGCCTATTACCTCAACACCGACCGGGGCGTTCCCTGGATGTTCGGGCTGTTCGCCCTGCTCGTGGTCGCCATGGACTATGCGCTGAAGCGCACGAAGTGGGGCCGCTCGATGACCGCAGTCGGCGGCAACCGGGAGGCGGCGCGCCGGGCCGGCATCAACGTCACGGCGACCTACGTCAGCGCGTTTGTGCTGTGCTCGGTGCTGGCGGCGGCGGGCGGGGTGCTGTCGGCGGCGCGGCTGGCGTCGGCCAGCCAACAGGCGGGCACGGGCGATGTTAACCTCGACGCCATCGCGGCAGCGGTGATCGGTGGCACGTCGCTGTTCGGTGGCCGGGGCAGCGCCTACTCCGCGCTGCTCGGGATCATCGTCATCCAGTCCATCGCCAGCGGGCTGACACTGCTCGATCTGTCGTCGTCGCTCCGTTACATGATCACGGGTGCGGTGCTGGCATTGGCGGTGATCATTGACTCCCTCGCGCGCCGGTCGCGTGCGTCACACGGCCGCGGCTAAGGACGCAACTATGAGCGAGGACTTGTCGGGCAAGGTCGCGGCCATCACCGGCGCCGCGTCCGGGATCGGGCTTGCCTGCGCCCGGGCGTTGATCGGGGCTGGCGTGCGCGTGGTGCTGGTGGACCGGGACGCGGCGAGGCTGCGCGAGGTTTGCACCGAGCTCGGGCCGGATGCGGTTCCGCTGGTGGTGGACCTGCTCGACCCCGCAAGCGTGGCGACCATGGTGCCCGGCATCCTGGAGCGTGCGGGCAAGCTCGACATCTTCCACGCCAACGCCGGGTCGTATGTCGGCGGCAACGTGCATGGCGGCGATCCGGACGCGTGGGACCGGATGCTCAACCTCAACATCAACTCGACGTTTCGCACCATCCATGCGGTGCTGCCGCACATGGTCGAGCGGGGGACCGGCGACATCATTGTCACCAGCTCGGTCGCCGGGTTCATCCCGGTCGTGGTGGAGCCGATCTACACGGCGTCCAAACATGCGATCCAGGCGTTCGTCCACACGCTCCGGCGCCAGGTGATCAAGCACGGCATCCGCGTGGGGGAGGTGGCGCCCGGCCCCGTGGTGACGGCGCTGCTGAGCGACTGGCCGAAGGACAAGATGGACGACGCCCTGGCCCGCGGCAGCCTGATGCAGCCTGAGGAGGTGGCGGAGGCCGTGCTGTTCATGCTCACCCGGCCGCGCAACGTCGTGATCCGCGACCTGGTCATCCTGCCGCAGAGCGTGGACCTGTAGGGCATGGACGGGGTCATCGGGGTAGATATCGGCACGCAGAGCACCAAGGCGGTGCTGGTCGGACGGGGCGGCGCCATCCTGGCCCAGGCGTCGCGCAGCTACGCACCCGATACGCCGCGCCCCAACTGGGCCGAGCAGTGGCCGGACGTTTGGCTCCATGCCGTGGAGCAGTGCGTCGCGGAGGTCGCGCGCACGCGGGATGTGGACG
>JAABUU010001322.1_pt1 | contig 42963 bp, 36 predicted proteins | sample 5559301 | NCBI WGS metagenome assembly JAABUU01 (sample SAMN10711884, study PRJNA513360) | rock metagenome | isolation source: Antarctica rocks | place: Antarctica: Victoria Land, Richard Nunatak white | reverse complement strand
GCACCCGGAGAACGAGACGCGGCTCTTGTCCATCCCCGTCACCGACACGCCCGAGCAGACGCGGCAGGTGTTCCGCGCCATCGCGGCTGGCGGCGGCGCGGCGGTGGACCTCGCGCCCTGGCTGGCGTTGCAATCCTGGCTGGCAGGCGGCGAGCATCGCGCCGTGATTCCCTACGCCGAAGCGCTGGCCGAACTGGTGCCGCCGGTGGCGGTGCGGCTGCGGCGCGATTTCGGGCTGGTGCTCAACCTGATCCGCGCCCATGCCGTCCTGCACCAAGCGACGCGCCAGCGGGATAGCGAGGGGCGCGTCATCGCCACGCTGGCCGATTACGCGGCGGTGCGGGCGCTGGTGGCCGATCTGGTGGCTGAGGGTGTCGAGGCGACCGTGCCGGCGACGGTGCGCGAGACGATCGAGGCGGTGAAGCAGGCGCGCGGTGTGTCGGACCAGCCGGTGCGCGTCTCGAAGGTGGCCGAGCTGCTCCGCATCGACAAGAGCGCGGCGTCGCGGCGGGTGGCGGTGGCGCTGGAACGGGGCTACCTGGCGAACGACGAACCCGCCAAAGGCAAGCCCTCCAAGCTGATCATCGGCGACCGGCTGCCGGAGGATGTCACTATCCTGCCCACGGTCGAGGCGTTGCGCGAGGTGTTGCACGGTTGCAGCGTTGACGGAGGGGCTACCCGCCCCCTCCCCCCTGCCGCGCAGCAGGCGGCGGACGATTGATCGCGATGCGTGGGGGCACAGTGAGCACATCGGAGCGTGCCGTATGAAAAGATGTTACCAGGCGCGCACCACGCAGGATGTCGAATCTGGCACGAATGCGGCGCAACCGCAACCCAAGACGCCGCGCCGCTATGTCTTCCGCTCGGCCGAGGTGGACGAGCGCGACGGCATCCCCGGTTGCGTCATCGCGCAATACCGCCGCTGCGGCAAGCCGCGCTGCCGGTGCTCGCAGCCCGGTGAGCCGCCGCACGGCCCGTACTTCTTCCACTACTGGCGCGGGGATGGGAAGGCGCGCAAGCGCTACCTCGCGCGTGATGACGCGCCCCGCGTGACCGCGCTCTGTGACCGCCGCCGCACTCGCCGTGCCAACGCGCGGGCGACGAAACGATTGATACGCCAGTTCGACCGGCTCTCGTCCGAGATGCTCGCGCTGCTTGAAAGGGGAAGGCTATGACCGACACCGACCATGCGCCGCAGATGACGCCAGAGGAGGTCGAACAAGCTGCGGCAGGGGCGAAGCTGGAGGCCGATTACGCGGCCTGGTGGGCGGAGCGCCAGGCCAGGGGGCTCGCCCTCCAGAACAACAGTCGGCAGACCTGGGCGGCGATGGAAGGCTGGGGAGCTATTCACACGCAGGAGGATTGGGCGCGACTCTGCGAGGAGACGGCCGAGGATTGGGTGTCGGGTCGGGCGATCATCACGATGCTTGGGGGCGAGCGCTACATCACGCCGGAGCGCACGGCGCTGCTGCTGCTCCTGTGGCGGCAATTCCTCGCGGCGTATGCGCCGGAGGGTCCGGCCGAGTACATGGCTGTGGCAATGGCGGTCCTCAGCTTCGCGCATTTCCTGCGTCTCAACGAGTTCGTTGGCAACCTGGAGATGCGGCTAGAAGACGCGTTCTTCGACACGAAGGGGCTGCGGGCACAGTTCGAGCAACGCTACCGGCGCGGGTCGGAGATACGCGGCCTGGACGTGGAGGATCTCGTTCGGCAGTTGGGGCGGGAGGTGCTGCCGCTGCTTGACCGACTCAACCGCATGGTGGCCCGCAACCTGCGGCTGCTCAGGGACCTGAAAGCCGCGCCGCTCGCCCTCACGGTCCAGAACTTCGGCCAACTCAACGTCGCGCAGGCGCAGACCAATGTCGCCCAGCCTCTCGCCACCGAAGCGACCACCCCGCCACCCATCGAGGCCGAGGCCAAACCCAGGCGACGCAAGCCCCGCGCCTGACCGACGCGGCGATGCGCTACAATACGCCTCCCGATCGGGGACGCGGCGAGCACGGCGAGGGAAGCAGGGGCGATGAGCGGCAATGTCAACGCGGGGCTGATCTGGTCGATCGCGGAGCTGTTGCGGGGGGATTACAAGCAGTCGGAGTACGGCAAGGTGGTCCTGCCATTCACGCTGCTGCGGCGGCTCGATTGCGTCCTCGCGCCGACCAAGGCGGCGGTGCTGGCCGAGCTGGCGGCGAAACAGCCACTCGGCTTCGCGCTGGAGCACTTCCTGGCCCAGGCGGCGGGGTATAGCTTCTACAACACCTCCCGGTACGACTTCGCGACGCTGCTCGGCGACCCGAACAACCTGCGCGCAAACCTGCTGGCCTACGTCCACGCCTTCAGCCCGAACACGCGCGACATCTTCGAGAAGTACGACTTCGAGGGCCAGGTGGCGCGGCTCGATGCGGCGAACCTGCTCTTCCTGGTGGTGCAGCGCTTCGCGGCGGTGGACCTCAGCCCGGCGCGGGTGAGCAACGCCGACATGGGGCTGATGTTCGAGGAGCTGATCCGCCGCTTCGCCGAGCTCTCCAACGAGACGGCCGGGGAGCACTACACGCCGCGCGAGGTCATCCGGCTGATGGTCAACCTGCTCTTCGACGCGGACGACGACGCGCTGAGCAAGTCGGGCGTGGTGCGCTCGGTCTACGACCCCTGCGCGGGCACGGGCGGGATGCTGTCGATCGCCGAGGAGCACCTGCACGGCCTGAATCCGGATGCCCGGCTGGTCGTCTTCGGCCAGGAACTCAACGAGGAGTCCTACGCGATCTGCAAGGCCGACATGCTGATCCGGGGCCACGACGTGAGCAACATCGTCCGCGAGAACACGCTGTCGAACGACGGGCACCGGGGGAGGCGCTTCGACTACATGCTCTCCAATCCGCCGTACGGGGTGGAGTGGAAGAAGGTCGAGCGCGACATCCGCAAGGAGCACGAGGGGCGCGGCCACGAGGGGCGCTTCGGGCCGGGGCTGCCGCGCGTCTCGGACGGCAGCCTGCTCTTCCTGCTGCACCTGCTGTCGAAGATGCGCCCGGTATCTGAAGGCGGCAGCCGGATCGCGATCGTGCTGAACGGCTCGCCGCTCTTCACCGGCGGGGCGGGGGCGGGCGAGTCGAACATCCGCAAGTGGATCATCGAGAACGACTGGCTGGAGGCGCTGGTGGCGCTGCCGCCCGACATGTTCTACAACACCGGGATCGTGACCTACATCTGGCTGCTGACGAATCACAAGGCCGAGGAGCGGCGTGGTAAGGTGCAGCTGATCGACGGGTCAGGCTGCTACCAGAAGATGCGCAAGAGCCTGGGGAGCAAGCGCAAGGAGCTGGGCGAGGCGGATATTGCGCGGATCACTCAACTCTACGGGCAATTCGAGGAGGGCGAACAGAGCAAGGTCTTCGCCAACGAGGCGTTCGGCTACCACACGATCACGGTGGAGCGTCCGCTGCGCGACGCGGCGGGGCAGGTTGAGCGTGACAAGAAGGGGCAGCCGAAGCCGGATGCGGGCCTGCGCGACACCGAGAACGTGCCGCTGACGGAGGATGTGCGCGCCTACTTCGCGCGCGAGGTGCTGCCGCACGTCCCCGACGCCTGGATCGACGAGGGCAAGACGAAGATCGGCTACGAGATCCCGTTTAACCGGCATTTCTACACTTACACGCCGCCCCGGCCGCTGGAGGAGATCGACGCCGACCTCCAGGCGGTCAACCGGGAGATCATGGCGCTGCTGAGCGAGGTGACCCGATGAGCTATCCGCGCTATTCAGCGTATAAGGACTCGGGCGTGACTTGGCTCGGGGAGGTGCCGCTACATTGGCATGTGAAGCCACTGAAACGCCTTGCTTCGGTGAATGACGGTGTCTTGGCCGAGAACGTGCCCAGAGATTACATGCTCCGGTACGTCGATATTTCCAGCGTTGATGCCGTCAACGGGATTGTCTCGAAAGAAGAGATGCTTTTCGAGAATGCGCCGTCGCGAGCGCGCAGGCGTGTGAAGGATGGCGATGTCATTATTTCCACAGTACGGACCTATCTCAAAGCCATCGCCCGCGTTGAAGACCCAGAAGACAACTTGATTGTCTCGACAGGGTTCGCGGTCATACGACCGTCGAGCGCGCTCAACTCGCGTTACGCAGGCTATCTCTGCGGGGCCAGCTACTTTATTGAGCACGTCATTGCGCGGTCGGTAGGGGTAAGCTATCCCGCAATCAACTCCTCTGACCTGATGAGGATTGCCGTTTCAACGCCACCACTCCCCGAGCAGGCCGCCATCGCCGCGTTCCTCGACCGCGAGACCGCGAAGATCGCCGCGCTGATCGCCAGGCAGGAGCGGATGATCGCGCTGCTTGGGGAGAAGCGGCAGGCGCTGATCGCCCACGCGGTGACGAAGGGGCTGCGCGCCGATGCGCCGATGAAGGACAGTGGCGTGGCGTGGCTAGGGGAGATTCCGGCGCATTGGGAAGTGGTCCGAAACAAGGTGCTATTCCACGAGTTTGATGCGCGAAGCACCACCGGCGATGAAGAATTGCTGACGGTGTCGCACATCACAGGGGTGACGCCTCGCTCGGAAAAGAACGTGAATATGATTATGGCCGAGACGCTAGAGGGCTATAAAAAGTGCGAGATTGGCGATCTCGTTATCAATACCATTAGGACTTACGCAGTTGGGGCGTGATCTATACGTACGTTCGCATTAGATTCGCGCCAAGATTACTCCTGGTTCGTGTTCAACTGCGTAAGTCCTAACCATTTGGGCTTGGATGGGGGCTGTAGGATTGACCTGCTACGATGGGTTGGTGAGCCCTTCGTACAACGTTTATAAGCCGAGGGATGGTGCGGTCGTCAATCGCCATTACTTCGACTATCTCTACCGGACACCAGCACATGTTATCGAAATGACACGCTACTCAAAGGGTATCTGGGAGTCACGGTTACGACTCTACCCGGACGCCTTTTTGTCGATGCTTTCACCACTTCCGCCTTCTGATGAACAAGCAGCAATCGCTACATTTCTCGCCGCCGAAAACGGCAAGATCGACACCCTGATCGCCAAGGCGCAACAAGCCATCGCCCTGATGCGGGAGCACCGCACGTCGCTGATCGCCGCCGCCGTGACCGGGAAGATCGATGTGCGCGGCGTGATAGTGGTCGCGGGTGCGGCGAGCGAGGCCGAGGCCGGGCGGCTGGCGGGGGTGGCGCGATGAGCGGCGGCAAGCACCTGGAACGCGCCTTCGAGGATGAGATCGTCGAACATCTGACGGCGCACGGCTGGCGGCTCGGCAACCCGCAGCGGTACGACGCGGCGCTGGCCCTCTACCCCGACGACGTGCTCGGCTGGCTGGAGGAGACGCAGCCCAAGGCGCTGGCGAAGGTCGCCGTCCCGGCGGGCGGGACGGTCGCGGCGGTCGTGCTGACGCGGCTGGCGCAGGTGCTGGACAAGGATGGGGCGTTGCGCGTCCTGCGGCGCGGCTTCAAGCACGTCAGCGCCTCGTTCACGATGAGCCAGCCGCGCCCGAGCCAGGGGCTCAATCCCGCGACCCTGGCGCTCTACGCGCAGGTCCGTTGTACCGTCATCCGGCAGGTCCGCTACAGCCGCCACAAGGGCGACAGCATCGATCTCGTCTTCTGCGTCAACGGGATCCCGGTCGCCACCGCCGAACTGAAGACCGACTTCACCCAGACCCTCGCCGACGCCATCGCGCAGTACCAGCACGATCGCCCGCCGAAAGACCCCTACACGAAGGAGTCGGAGCCGTTGCTGGCCGGGCGGCGCGCGATCGTCCACTTCGCCGTCAGCACCGACCGCGTGGCGATGACGACGCGGCTGGCGGGACCGGCGACCCGCTTCCTGCCGTTCGATATCGGGGATGCGGGCGGCGCCCGCATCCCGCCGAACCCGCACGGCTACCGCACCGCCTACCTCTGGGAGCGGGTGTTAGGTCGAGACAGCCTGCTGGACATCATCGCCAACTTCGCGCACGCGGGGACGGTCGAGGAAGTCGCGGCGGATGGCACCAGGCAGCAGAAAGAGATGCTGATCTTCCCGCGCTACCACCAGTGGGAGGCGGTCGGGGCCTTGCTCGCCGCCGCCAAACGAGAGGGGCCGGGGCATAACTACCTGATCCAGCACTCGGCGGGGTCGGGCAAGTCGAACTCGATCGCCTGGCTGGCCCACCGCCTCGCCACCCTGCACGACGCCGCCGACAAGAAACGCTTCGACTCGGTGATCGTCGTCACCGACCGCACCGTGCTGGACCAGCAGTTGCGGGAGACGATCTACCAGTTCGAGCACAAGAGCGGCGTGGTCGTGCCGATCAAGGACGACGGCCCGGCGAAGTCGGAGCAGCTCAAGAAGGCGCTGCTGGCCCGCGCGCCGATCATCATCGTCACCCTGCAAACGTTCCCGTTCGTGATCAAGGCGCTCGCGCAGGAACAGGCGCTGGCAGCGCGCGCCTACGCCGTGATCGCCGACGAGGCCCACTCGTCGCAGACCGGTTCCGCCGCGAGCGGGCTGACGGAGGCGCTGACCGGCGGGGCCAACGGGACGAATGGGGCGAGCATTGCCGATGGGGACGACGGGGAACCGTTCGATGGCAAGGAAGAGATGCTCGCGGATATGGCGGCGCGGGCCGAGCATCGCAATGTCAGCTACTTCGCCTTCACCGCCACCCCGAAGGCCAAGACGCTGCAACGGTTCGGGCGCGTGCCGGACCCGACGCAGCCGGAGTCGGATACGAATCTGCCGGCGGCGTTCCACGTCTACACGATGCAGCAGGCGATCGAGGAAGGCTTCATCCTCGACGTCCTCCAGAACTACACGCCCTACCGGCTGGCCTTCAAGCTGGCGCACAACGGCGCGGAGTACGACGAGGTCCAGGTCGATCAGGCGGCGGCGCTGAAGAGCCTGATGCGCTGGGTGCGGCTGCACCCTTACAACATCGCGCAGAAGGTCGCGATCATCGTCGAGCACTTTCGGGCCACCGTGCGGCACCTGCTCGACGGGCGGGCGAAGGCGATGGTCGTCACCGGCTCGCGCAAGGAGGCGGTGCGCTACAAGCTGGCGCTCGACAGCTACCTGAAGCAGCAGGGTTACGCCGACCTCGCCGCGCTGGTCGCCTTCTCAGGCGAGGTGGACGACCCGGAGAGCGGCCCGACCCCGTTCAGCGAGGGGAGCATGAACCCCGGCCTGCGGGGCCGCGACATCCGCGACGCCTTCCGCGACGATTTCCAGGTGCTGATCGTCGCCAACAAGTACCAGACCGGCTTCGACCAGCCGTTGCTCTGCGCGATGTACGTGGACAAGCACCTCGACGGGATCGCCGCCGTCCAGACCCTCTCGCGCCTCAACCGCATCGCGCCGGGGAAAGAGGCGACCTACATCCTCGACTTCGTCAACGACCCCCAGCAGATCCTCGACGCCTTCAAGCCGTATTATCGCCGCGCCGAACTGGCGGGCGTGACCGACCCGAACGCGATCCACGCCCTGCAAGGGAAGCTGGACGACGAGCAGATCTACACCGACGCGGAGATCGCGGGTTTCGTCAAGGCGTTCTTCGACCCGCGCGGCAAGCAGCGCGACTTGCAGCAATGGATCGCCCCGGCGGTGCAGCGGTTCCGCGTTCGCTGGCATGGGGCGGTCGGGGTCGGCGCCAAGGGCGCGATCGACACGCTGGAAGTCTTCCGCAAAGACCTGGCGACATTCGTGCGCCTCTACGACTTCCTCTCGCAGATCATCAATTACGCCGACACCGATCTCGAAGGGCGCGCGATCTTCTTCCGCCACCTCCTGCCGAGCCTGCGCGCCGACCAGTTGGAGCGGGAGCAGATCGACCTCTCCGGGGTGCTGCTGACCCACTACAAGCTGCGGCTGCACGAGGCGCGGCAACTCGCGCTCGGCGAAGGGGAGGGCGACTACCGCCTGACGCCGCCGACCGACCTCGGCTCGGCGCTCGGCGGCGACCCGGTGCGGGCGCAACTGGCGGCGATCATCCGGCGGATGAACGAGCTCTTCGAGGGCGACCTGACCGACGCCGATTTCCTCAACTTCACCAACTACGTGCGCGACAAGATGGTGGAGAACCCGGTCCTACAGCAGCAGGCGCGGGCGAACAGCAAGGAGCAGTTCGCGCTCGGCGAGTTCCAGGCGGCGCTGACCAGGGCGACGATCGCCACGCTCGGCAACCACCGCGCGATGGCCGAGCAGGTCTTCGCCGACGAACGCAAGCGCGCGGGCTTCGGCGCGATCCTCCTCGATCTCGTCTGGGAGGAGCTTCAGGGGCAAGATCTCGCCGGATGACGACGCGGAGCATACGGCATGCGGTGTCGCCGCATGCCGCTGACATGAACACTTGGCGCACCGCCCGGCGGCAGGAGGCGAGTTGAAGGCCGTAACGCACCGCGTAACGCACAAGGCAAAGGAAGGCCCGGGGCGATGTCGCCCCGGGCCTTCCTTTGCCCCGCCATTGCTGGGTATCTGACGGTGAGCCGCCACAGACTTGAACTGTGAACCCGCTGATTAAGAGTTCGGGGCGAATTGTCCACGGCGTGTTACGCTGTGCCATTTTCCTTGCTACGACACCAGATCACATCTTACCGCGTCCGCCGCCGTCCATACTCTACCACCGACTTGGCAACAAGAAGGCAACAAAATCGCGGGGCGCTACGCGGCACCACCGCGCCACGCTGTAATACGGAATCATGTTGCTCGCTTACGTCATGGGGTGCTATGCACGAGTAAAAGTGCGAATCCGTACCGCAACGATACAAACGGATTCCGTATAAGGCAGGCGCATCGAAGGAACCCCTTTGGTGCTTATGGCAGATGTTGCACCTGTCGCGGTTGTGTGCGATGATTGCCCTGGCGCTGTCGGGTGATTCGGGGCATCTATGGCGACGAGGAGGGGAAGATGGCGATCGGCTATGCGATGCCACCCGTAGACGAGCTGACCGAGGCGCAGCGGCGGGCGCTTGCGTCGTTCGACGCGCTGCTCGCCGCACACGGCGGGGCACCGCAGCGGCTGATCGTGATCGATGCCGAGGGGCAGGAGACCGAGGTGTCGCGGGCGACGCTCGGCGATCTGCTGCCCGCCGTGGCCGTGGCGGCGCGCGTCCTGGCGGCGGACACACCGCCGGACGAGCGGGAACTGACCACCACCCAGGCCGCGCGGTGGCTGCACGTCTCGCGGCAACACCTGGTCGATCTCCTCAAGGCGGGGACAATTCCCTACCGCATGGTGGGCGCGCACCACCGTGTCCGGCTCGGCGACCTGCGCGCCTTTAAGGGGCGGCAGCGCGACGCGCTACGCACGATCACCCGCCTTGGCGAAGAACTTGGCTACGACGAGTGAACCGTCGGCACGCCGGGTCGTGCTGGACGCCAACGTGCTCGTCCCGAACGCGCTCCGCGATACCCTACTGCGGGCCGCCGAGGCGGGGCTGTACGACGTGCGCTGGAGCGTGACGACGCTGCTCGAACTCGAACGCACCCTGCTCAACCGGATCCTCCCCGAACGGCCCGGTCGCGCCGAGCGCGTGCAACGCCTGCTGGCGGCGCTGCACGCGGCCTTCCCGGTCGCCACGATCGTCGAGGATGAGGCGGTGATCGCGCGCCTCGCCAACGACCCGAAGGATCGCCACGTCCTCGCGGCGGCGGTGCAGAGCGGGGCACGGACGATCGTGACGGCCAACCTGCGCCACTTCCCGGCAGCGGCGCTCCGCCCGCACGGCGTGGTGGCGCGGACGCCCGATCGCTTCCTCCAGGGTCTGCTCCGACGGCACCCCGCGCGCCTGTTCGATCTGCTGGCCGAGCAGGGCGCGGATCTCCGCCAGCCGCGCACGCGCGACGCGATCCTGGACACCCTGGCGCAGCATGTCCCCGGCTTCGTCCGCGCCACCCGCGCCCTCCGGGCGGATGCCGAGCACTGAATCGCGCCGTTTGGGGCGGACGGCACCCGCACGATGCCGGGGCCGCAGTCAGCGCACCAACCCTTTCGCCCGCAGTTGCTGACCGATCGACGACCACTCGTACTTGCCCGCCGTGAGTTCCTGCCAGTAGTGCCGCGCCTCGGCCCGGGGCACCAGTTCGCGCAACGGCGCGATGGTGAGTACGACGCCGTCGTTGAGGTCGGGCGCGAGGTGGAGGTCGGCGGCGCGCTTGAGGCGGTCGCGGAACTCGCCGATGTCGGCCAGGGTCGCTTCCTGCCCCTCGATCGCGCGGTCGAGTTGGCGTGCCTCACGCGGGTTGGTCGCGCCCGCGCGTTGCGCCCGCATTGCGGTCAGTCGCTCGTCGGTCGCGCGTAGCTTTGGCTCGACGTAGTTGATCAGCGCCTTGTAGTAGTTGATCAGCGCCTTGTAGAGGATATCGCCGTCGAGGCGGTGATAGTACAACCAGAGACCGTACGAGCACTTGGGCGATTGCAAGAGCCAGTAGATCGGGGCCTTCTCTTCCCGGTCGATGAAGGGGTGATCTGAGGAGGATCTCCCAACATTCCCGCGCATGGCGGCGGGTGTGCGTTGCGGAGAAGCGCGCGTCGTCAAGCGCCTCGCGAGCGGGCACCTCGCGATTAGGCAAAAGCGGAGATCAATGGGGGCGGCTATTGTTAGCCGCCCCCGTTGATCTCCGCATTCCGCTGCGGTTATTCGTGGGTGAGCCGCCACAGACTTGAACTGTGAACCCGCTGATTAAGAGTCAGCTGCTCTGCCAATTGAGCTAGCGGCCCGTGCATCGGTGAAACATCCCTCACCGCGCTAGCGAAGTATACCAACTTCCGCACGTTCGTCAAGTCCTTCGCGCGACGAATCGTGTCAGGCCAGGCGCTTCCGGCTTGGCGCGGCCAACGATGCCCGATTGTATGGGCGTGCTAACCACGCACCTCCGCGCACCTCCGCGCGCATCCCACACGCGCCTTGCACCGACCGCGCGACAGGCCGATACTGACCACGAACGTGCGAACCTGCGGGGAGGAGCCGATGGTGACCGAGGATCAACGCAACGCTGGCGCGGCACCGGTGCCGACCGACACCGAGCGCACGGCCTTGCTGTCAGCCGCCCACACAGCGCGAGAGCACGCCTACGCGCCCTATTCGGGCTTTCGTGTCGGCGCGGCGTTGCTCACCGCCGAGGGGGCGATCGTCGGTGGCTGCAACGTGGAGAACATCTCCTACGGGCTGACGAACTGCGCCGAGCGCACGGCGATCTTCGCCGCCCGCGCGGCGGGTCAGCTCGGTGCGCCGCACGATGGACCACAGCTCGTCGCCATCGCCATCGTCGCGGACAGCGCGGGGCCACCCACACCCTGCGGTGCCTGTCGGCAAGTGTTGGCCGAGTTCGCGCGGGATTGCACGATCATCTGCGCCAATCTGCGCGGCGACACCCTGACAACCACCCTCGGCGCGCTGTTGCCGCACGCATTCGGGCCGTGGTGAACGCGAACGAGCTGCAGATCACCATACCAACGCCGGACGACCTGCCCGCCCTGCTCGACATCTGGGAGGCGCAGCGTCGTCGCAATGCCGCCGCCGAGTCCGCGCCCTGGCGAAGAAGTCTCGCCGAGCGACGCGGCACGGTCGAGGCGCTCCTGCGCGGGCGGCTCGACGGGGCGACGGCCACCACGCCCGCCCTCCTGGCGCGGCGCGGCGCGCGCCCCGTCGCCTACCTGATGGGGAACGAGGTTCAACTATCGCGCACATCCGGCTATCGCGCGTACGCGCCCGATCATTTCATCAACATCGGCCCCGAGGAATGGGCGCTCGCCGATCCCACCGATGGCACGGCGCTCGATGCGCTCTACGCCGCCCTCGCCACCCGGGGTCTCGCTCGCGGCACGGGCGCGCAACTCCTCGCGATCGCGGCGGGGGACGATCTGACCGATTTCTGGCTCGATCTCGGCTTCGCGCGGCACGATCGCTACGCCTATCTGCCAGGCGTGGCGGCGCGGCCCGCACTGGCGGGGGTGCAGGTACGCCGCGCGACCATCGCCGACCTGGCGGTGACGACCCACCTCAACCTTGCCGAGGCCCACCACCATCATCAGGCTCCGATCTTCACCTTCGCCCCACCGGGACGGGACGAGGCGCGACAGCGCGATGTGGCCGCGAATCTCGCCGATCCGGGGTCGCTGATCTTCCTGGCGGAGGCCGATGGGCGCATCCGCGGCGGACTCAGCGCCTTTTTCGTCGACACCCTCCCCTTTTGGATGCCCTCGGCCACCCCCACCCCTTGCGCCTTCATCGATAGCGGCTACGTCGAGCCGGAGGCACGCGGGCGCGGTGTCCTGCGCGCGCTCGTCGCGATGCTCCTCGCCGAGACGGTGGCGCGCGGCGGGGTCGGCCTCTTCGTCACCTATCTCCCGGCGAATCGCAGCGCGCACCTGGCCTGGGAACGGCTCGGCTTCGACCCGCTGATCACCGTCCACCAGCGCCGCATCGATCCGCGCACGGTGCGCCAGTACGAGCGCACGGAGCGGGAATCGACAGACCGGCGCTGATATACTACCGGGGCAACTGCCGCGCCCCTGCCACCATCCCACGCCGGCGCGCGTAGATGATGCGACCGTTGCCGAGCGGCCTGGGTGTTCGTTTGCCATCAGCTGCGCCATCCGTCAGCAAGGGTATCATCCAGTTCGTCGTTCGTCCTTCGTACTTATTCGTCATTCGTCATTGGGAAAACGCCGTATGCAGCCGCACAGCCCGGAAGTCCTCGATCTGCACACCTTCTCGGTCTCCGCGATCCGCGCGTTGAACATGGCCGTGGCGATCGCGCGGCGCTACAACACGCGCGCGCTCGGCAGCGAGGCGCTCCTGCTGGCGCTGCTCAATCAGGGCGATGGCAACGCCAACAAGATCCTGCTGCACTTCGGCGTCGACATCTTCGCCCTGCGCGGCGCGGTAGAAAGCTATCTCGCGCTGCCGCGCATCGCGCCGCCGAGCGATCTCGCGTTCGAGGCCGATGGTGGCCGCAACGTCCCGCTCGCCGCGAACCTCGCCCTGATCCTCGACCGTGCGCGGATCATCGCCGATGGCTACCGCCTCGCCTGGGTCGGCACCGATCATCTCCTGGCGGCGCTGGCCGTGGTGGACGGCCCAGCCAACACGATCCTCAAACGCTTCAACGTCACGCCGCAGCAGATCGACGAAGCCCTGGTCCAGATCAACGGCGGCAAGATCAACGCCGTCGGCGAAGGGAACAGCACGATCGTCGCCGATCTCGTCGCGGCGGCGCGGACCAGCACCTGGCCCCGCGTGACCGAGCGCGCCGCACCGCTGCGCGAGCTGGTCAACATCCTCCTCCAGCGGCGCCGCAACAGCGCGATCGTCATCGGCGAGCCGGGTGCCGGGCGGCGCTCGCTCGTCTCCGCGCTCGCCCAGCTCGGCGCGCGCGGGCAGTTGCCGCAGGGGCTCGGCAGCGGCATCTGGGCGCTGCAACCCGCCGCCATGCTCGGCAACCCCGAGGCGAACATCGAGCTGGCGCTGCGTGTGGCCGATGGTGGCATCCTGCTGATCCCCGATCTGCCGCTCTTCTTCGGCGGCAGCGCCTTCCCCGGCTACGCCGAAGCGGGGCTGGCGATCCGCCTCGCGCTCGGCGACCGTCGCCTCCGCCTGATCGGCACCGCCTCGAATCAGGGCTTCAACAAGTGGCTCGAAGGGGATAGCACCATCGCCGACACCACCGTGCCGCTCCGCTTCGAGCCGCCTTCCGTGGCGGAGACGGTGCCGATCCTGGAGTTACACCGCCCCACCTTCGAGCGCGAGTACAACCTCACCTTCACGCCCGACGCGCTCGGCACCGCCTCGGCGCTCGCCAGGCAATACCTCCCCGGCGCGCTCCCCAGCACCGCCCTGGCCGCGATCGAGCGCGCCTGCGTGCTGGTGCAGCTCGCGGGGGCCAGCGCGCCCGAACTCCGCACCGCCGGGATCGCGCCCGACCCGACCGTGGATACGGGCGACCTCGCGGCGGCGATCGGCGCGATGAGCGGCGTGCCGGTCGGCCAGATGGTCGGCCCGGAGCGCGAACGGCTGGCGCGGATGGAGGAGGAGTTGCACGGGCGGGTGATCGGCCAGGATGAGGCGCTCGCGGCGATCAGTCGCGCCTACCGCCGCGCCCGCGCCGGTTTCCGCGATCTCAAACGCCCGATCGGCTCGTTCCTCTTCCTCGGCCCCAGCGGTGTCGGCAAGACCGAGACCGCCCGCGCCCTCGCCGAATTCCTCTTCGGCACCGAGGAAGCGATGGTGCGGATCGACATGTCGGAATACGGCGAGAAGCACACCGTCGCCCGGCTGGTCGGCGCACCGCCCGGCTATGTCGGCTACGAGGAGGGCGGGCAACTGACCGAGCAGGTCCGGCGCAAGCCGAGTTCGGTCGTCCTCTTCGATGAGGTAGAGAAGGGGCACCCCGATGTCTACAACCTCTTCCTGCAAATCCTCGACGATGGCTGGCTGACCGACGGCAAGGGGCGGCGGATCGATTTCCGCAATACGATCATCATCATGACCTCGAATCTCGGCACCGAATACATCCTGGCCGAGGGGACGATGCACGCGGGTGCGCCGCTGCCGGAGGAGACGCGCGAGCAGATCGACGATGTCCTCCGCAGCCACTTCCGCCCGGAGTTCCTGAACCGGATCGATCGGATCATCACCTTCACGCCGCTCAGCCGCGAGCAGCTCGGCAAGGTGCTCGACCTCGCGCTCGGGCGCGTCCATGCGATGGCCGCCGCCGCCGGGCTGCGCCTCGAACTGACCGACGCGGCGAAGGAGTGGTTGCTCGACCAGAATACGCAGCCGGAGTTCGGCGCGCGCCCGATCCGCCGCATCGTGCAAGACTTCGTGCAGGACGCGATCGTGGACGGATTGACCGACGGTGCCTTCGCACCCGGCGACGCCTTGCGCGCCGACGCGCCGGACGAGGGCGGCACCGCGCTCGTCTTCGTGAAGGTGCCAGCGGCACCGGTCGCGGCGCAGCCCGATCTCGTCGCGGAGGAGCGCGCGTCCCTGCCGAGCGCGGGCGCGGCGGTCAGCACTGGCGACGACGCCGCAGTCGAATTGCCGGGTATGACGCGCACCGAAGGGGCCGACTAGCCCACGGATAGCGGCGATCCTGCCGCAACTCGATCGCCTCGGGCCGTGGGGTGGCAGCCGAAGTATGAATGCTCAGGTCGTGAATATCGCGACACGGCAGACGTGGCAGCGAAAGGGAGAGCACTTGACGACGCCTGATCCAGCGGATCCGCAGTACGCCCGCGCGCGCGACCAGTTGATGGCCCAGTGGACCGAGGGGCTGGCGCTCGGACTCCAGGAAAACGCCGAGGGCGCGGCGGAAAAAGCCCGCGTCGCGAGTATCACCGCCAAAGTCGCCGCCGCCCGCGCCGCGCTCGACACGATCGGCGCGCAGACCGATCCGGCGGTCGCCACCACGCTCCGCGCGCTAACCGAAGCGTTAGAAGAGTTGATCGGCAGCGTTTAGGGGCCGGGCACCGCCGCTGAATCGCCGTAGATCGGTCACGATCGGAACAGGGGGAGGGCACGTCCACGGCGATGGGCGTGCCCTCCTTGCGACTTTATAGCGACCAGTCGCAGCGTCGTAGGTTATGCCCGCCCCACCCGAGTGGGCGTATAGCGAATCGGCGATAACGCGCAGCAATGAGACGCGAAATGCACGGGACACGCGCCGGTGAGCACGGTATCTGTGCTCGCCCACAGACGTACTGGCCCGATCGTCTCATCCGACCCCACCTTTTGTCGCCTACCCCGCACATCAAATCGTTGTTATGCTACAGAGACAGATGAAGGATCGCTGGCCTTACCTTTCGCAAGCGCCAGCTGGTTGAAATCCGCGCCGCAGGCACCACCGCTCCGAGGGGCATTCACCACATGGGCGATAGGCAGCAGCAGACGGCCCGCGCACCGATGTGACGACAGCTGATCATCAGTTGGTCGCCCATCGTTGTTAGCCTGCTCTTCTCGACCATTTTCATCGTGCATAGCGCGTTCCTGGTCGGTACGACCGTCTACTTTTCGCTCTTCGACGATGCGATGATCTCGATGCAATACGCCAGAAACTTGGCATCCGGCGCAGGCATCGTATGGTTTCCCGGTGAGGTGCCGGTCGAGGGCTACACGAATTTCCTGTGGACCCTCTGGATGGCCGGTCTCCACCGGTTCCCGATCGCCGAGGCCCAACTCCCGCTCCTGGTCATGCTTTCGAGCGCCGTATTGCTGTTGGTGAACGTACGCCTCGGCGGCCTGGCCGCGACTGCCCTGGTTGGCGATAGCTCCAGGCTGCCCATCCTCGCGATGTGGGCAACCACGCTCTACTACCCGCTGTACTATTGGTCGCTGCGCGGCATGGAAGTCGGCCTGATCGCCACCTTGATCTCCGCGATGATCGTTCTCGCGGCACGCATCGTGGCGAACCACGAGCGGAGGACGGTCGTCGCCCGGGCGCTGGTCGTTGCACTCGCCATCTTGACGCGCACCGACGCCATCGTTCCGGCGGCACTCACGGTCGCCTTTGTCATCGCGGGTGTGCAGGCGCGGGAGCGCTGCGCCATGACCCTCCTCCTGGGTGGCGCGCTCGTCGGCACACTGCTCGCCCATACCCTCGGTCGCCTGCTCTACTACGGGCAACCACTCCCGAACACCTACTACCTCAAGATGACCAGCATCCCGATGGGGACACGGATCAGCCACGGCGTCGCTGTCTTCATCGATCTGTGCAAGCAACAGCTCGGCTTACCGCTCCTCTGCGGTCTACCGCTGCTGATCCGACCGCGCGCGATGCCACGTATCGGATGGCTCATGGTCGCGATCGTCTTCGGGCAATGCGCCTATTCGATCTACGTCGGCGGCGATGCCTGGGAATGGATGGGCTACGCGAATCGCTATATCGCCCCGGTCATGCCGCTCGTCCTCACCCTGGCCCTCTCCGGCGTGCGCGTGCTCCTCGCGCGCAGTCCCGCAGTCCCGCACCTTCGCTCGTGGGCGCTCGGGGGCGTCGCGCTCCTCCTGATGCTCATCGTCAGCGGGACCGACGTGGCGCGCTACTGGCGTGACGGGGCATACCACCAGGAGGAAGACGCGATCATGACCCGGTACGGGCTGTTGCTGCGCGCCACCACGCCGAGCAACGCCACCCTGGCCGTCGCCTGGGCCGGTGCGCCGACGTACTACTCCCACCGGCATACCGTGGATCTCCTCGGCAAGGCCGACCGCGTCATCGCGATGGAGCAGGGGCAGGCGGTAGCGTTCCGACCGGGCCACAACAAGTGGGACTACACCTATAGCATCGCCGAGCGCCGCCCGGACGTCATCGCCCATGTCGACTCGGTGACCGCCGAGGATTTGAATCTCTTCGCGCGCTGGAGTTATATCGCGATCGCACCGGCGGTCTTCGTGCGGGCGGACGCCACGGACATCGATCGGGTACGCCTCGCCGACGGCATCGCGGCAGTACCCCGGCTTTCCGTTCAGCCACACATCGTCCTATTGCAGAATCCGTAGCGCGCCAGCGACAGGCGGAAAAGCACCGCGCCACACCGCGCCGAGGCGTCACTCTCTATGCCTTCCGCATACCGACGCTCGCCTGAAAGCATCGTCCAAGCAGGCTCTTCCCGCACACACGCTCGCGCACCTGATGGTGGCACCGATCTCGCAATTGGAAGGTCGATCAGGAGTCGTGATGTGGATGGACCAGGGCGAGGAGCGAAACGATGGCGACCACGGCGCACGGCAAGGAGATCGCCGCAACGAAGACCGCGCCGCGTCGTTGTTCACGCAAGGCGCACGGCGAGACGAAGATCGCCCGGGTGTATGCTTTGCTGGAACGAACCTACGGCGCGAAGCACAACACGCCCGATGGCGACCCGCTCGACGGGCTGGTCGGCACGATCCTCTCGCAGGCGACGAGCGACGTGAACAGCGGTCGTGCTCATCGCGCGTTGCGCGCCGCCTACCCCGATTGGGAGGCGGTTCTCGCCGCGCCCGAGGAGGAGTTGGCGAACGTGATCCGCTCCGGCGGTCTGGCGAATCTGAAGGCACGACGGATCCAGGAAACCCTCGCGGCGCTGAAGGAGGCGCAGGGCAAGCTGGACCTCGCCGTGCTCGACGACCTGCCGCTCGAAGAGGCGCTCGCCTGGCTGCGTCGCCTCCCCGGCGTCGGCCCGAAAACCGCCGCCTGCGTCCTCCTCTTCGACCTCGGACGCCCGGCCTTGCCGGTCGATACGCACGTCCATCGCGTCGCGCGTCGCCTCGGCCTGATCGGGCCGAAGGTCAGCGCGGACCGGGCGCACAGCGAATTGCAGGCCCAACTCGCACCGGAGCAGGTCTATGAGTTCCACCTGAATATGATCGCGCACGGGCGGCGGATCTGCCGTGCGCCGTTGCCGCGCTGCGCCGAATGCCCGCTCACCGAGGTCTGCAATTACTACGGGGCCGCTGGCGGCTCGCCGCCACAGGAGCGGCACAAGCCGTAGCCACCATTGCCCGAGCAGCATGCCTCAGCAACGAATCGCCATTCAGCGAAGCGCGTTCGCCTGCAACTCCTGGGTCAGCGTATCGGCCAGCCCGCGATCGGTGAGGCGGTAGAACGGGGCGACCGGCAATGCGAGGCTGGAGATCGCCAGAATCGGCGATGGTCCCGCCAGGCCGAGCCCCCGCGCGCACTCGTTGAACGCGCGGACCTCCGCCGCGATGGCCTCCACCGGCGCGTCCGACATCAGCCCGGCCACCGGCAGGCGCACCCGCGCCAGGATCGCGCCATCGCGCACCAGCGCCACGCCGCCGCCCATCGCGGCGACCGCGCGCACGGCGGCGAGCATCTCCGCCGGATTCCGCCCGGCCACGATCAGGTTGTGGCTATCGTGGGCGATCGTCGTCGCCAGCGCGCCCTCGCGTAAGGGGAGGCCGCGCAGCAGCGCCAGGGTCGGCGGGTGCGCCTGTCCGTGGCGCGGCACGACGCCGAGCAACACCAGGTCGGCGGGGAGCGGCTCGGCGAGCGCGCCGCCCGCGAAGTGCAGCGTCACCGTATTCAACGTCGTGGTGCGATCCGGGTCCATCGCGATGACCGGCACCGCGACCGGGCCATCGGAGCCGCCACCGGTCGGCGTGAACGCCTCGACGCCGAACGCGCCGAGCCGCACGCTGTCGCCGCGTGGCGGCGGGGCCGGGTCGGCGAAGTCGGCGACGAGCACGCCGTCGCGCGCCACGACCCGGCCGGCCGCCACGACGAGCGCGGCGCGCGGCGCGGCAAGATCGCGCACCAGCACCACATCGGCCAGCTTGCCGGGCGCGAGCGCGCCGAGGTCGTGCAGGCCGTAGCGGGTCGCGCCGTTGAGGGTGGCGATGCGGATCGCCAGCGCCGGGTCGGTCCCGCGCGCGATCAGGATGCGCACGCCGCGATCCATGTGGCCGTTCCGCAGGAGATCGTCCGGCTCGATGTCGTCGGTGCAGAGGGCGGCATTCCACGGCAGCGGCACCGCGCGCAGCGCCTCCGCCAGGAAGGGCGCGGTGTGCCGGAAGGTATTCTCGCGCCCGTAGACCCACATCCCGGCGCGCAGCTTCTCGACCATCTCCTCGGGGCCGCGACACTCGTGATCCGAATCGACCCCGGCTGCCAGGTACGCCGCCAGCTCGCGTCCGGCCAGGAGGGGACAATGCCCCTCCAGCGTCTTGCCGCTCGCCAAGCCCGCCTCGACGATCGCCGCCGTGCGCGGCTCCTGCCGCACCACGCCGGGATAGTCCATCAGTTCGGCCACGCCGAGGACGCGCGGCCAGGCGAGCAGCGCGGCGACCTCCGCCGCCTCGAAGGTCGCGCCCGCCGTCTCGAGCGCCGGGACAGCCGGGACGCTCGACGGCACGGTCGCGTAGACCCGCAGCGGCAACCCCTCGCTCGCGCGCAGCATGTACTCGACACCGGCGAGGCCGGTCACGTTGCCGATCTCGTGCGGGTCGATCACGACGGTGGTGGTGCCGAAGGGCAGCACGCCGCGCGCGAAGTTCGGCGGCGTGACCATCATGGACTCGATGTGGACGTGGGTATCGACGAAGCCGGGGATCGCGGTCAGACCGCGCGCGTCGATCTCTTCCGCGCCGGTCAGCCCCCACCGGCTCCCGGCATCGATGATCGCGATCCGGTCGCCGAGGATGCCGATGTCGGCGGGATAGGTCTCGCCGGTGTAGACGTTGAGGAGATCGCCGCCCCGGATCACGAGATCGAGCGGGCGATCACCCCGCGCCGCCTCGACCAATGTCCGGCGCGTCCCCGCGCCCGCCCCTCCTGCGGTCACCGTTGCCCCCTTTGTCATCGCCATATCACGCCCAGCACGGTCAGCGGTCGGTGTCCGTCAGATACCGACCGCGCGCAGGAACAGCGCCTTGTAATAGTCCACATCGAGCGCGGTCACGACCTCGATCTCGTGCGGCGCGACCTCCCACCACTCGGTCAGGCCCGCGCGCTGCGACGGGGTGCGTCGATCCAGCACGGTCATGCCGCGCGTGGCGGTGCCGGTCAGCTCCACGGTGACCGGGAGGCGCGCGATCGTCGCGTGTGACGGATCGAGCGTGATCGCCAGCGCGCCCGCGTCGCCGATCGCGCACGCATCGCGCCCCAGGTAGCCGGCCACGTAGCGGGTGATCCGCCCCACGATCTGCGGGATCGGTCGCTCGTCCGCCGCCAGCGCCGCGATCTCGGCGGCCCTGAGCATCAGTTGCCGGAAGGGATCGAGCGGATAGAGGCGGATCGGCAGGCCGCTCTCCAACACGATCGCCGCCGCCTCGGGATCCTGTCGCAGGTTGAACTCCGCCAGCGGCGAGGTATTGCCGTGCGCCATCCATGTGCCGCCCATCACCGTGATCCCCGCTAACCGCCGTGCCAGCGCCGGGTAGAGGCGGATGAACGCGGCGATGTTCGTCAGCGGGGCCAGCGCCACGATCGTCGGAGGAGTCCCCGCCGCCTCGACCGTCCGCCGCAAGAACTCGACGGCGTGTTCAGCGACCGGCTGCCGCGCCGAGGCGGGCAATCCGGTATCGCCCATCCCGTCACGACCGTGCAGCAATGACGGTTCGCGCCGCGCCTCGATCAACGGGCGATCCATGCCGAGCGCCACCGGGATCGGCGGGGCATCGGCGAGATCGAGGATGCGGAGGGTGTTGTTCAGCACCTGATCGAGGGCGTGATTGCCCGTGACGCAGGTGATGCCGAGCACACGCACCTCCGGCGAGCGCAACGCCAGCAGCAGCGCCAGCGCATCATCATAGCCGGTATCGACATCGAGGATCAGGGACGGCGGTGTCGCCGCCCTCGCACCCACGGCGGACATCACGACTTCGTCCAGTTGGCGAGGTTCCAGGTCAGCGGGCTCCACGGCGTGTCCTCGAAGCCGGCGAGGCCATTGGCGTAGCCATATGCCTGCTTGCGGCTGACGAGCGGCAGCGCCGCCGCGTCATCGTAGAGAAGCTTGTACTCTGCCTTGAAAAGGCCGCTCCGCTTCGCCGCGTCAAGCTCGGCGGTCGCCTGCTGGGCCAGCCGGTCGTAGTCGGCGCTGGAGTAGCGGCTGTCGTTGTTTAACCCCCAGTTGTTCGCCTTCTGCGGGATCTGCGCGGTGGTGTAGTAATCGAGGAAGCGCTGCCCGTCCGGGCTACCGGACGAGCCGCCGTACATCTCCCAGTCGGCGTAGAACTTCTTGGCGGTGTCGTTGTTGCCGGGATCGGTGGAGAAGAAAACGCCCGAATCGACCGACTTCAATTCGGTCTGCACCCCGAGTTTGTCCAGCGCATCCTTGAGGAGTACCTGCGTCTTCTGTCGGACGGAGTTGGTCGTCGTCTGGAAGAGCAGCTTCATCTGCACGCCATCCTTGGCGCGATATTGGCCCGACTTCTTCCACCCCGCCGCATCGAGCAGTTGCCCGGCCTTGTCGATGTTGAACTCCCAGGTCGCGCTATCGGGCAGCGCCGAGAGGGGCGAGTTCTGCACCAGCGCCCACGGCTCCGCCGTCTGCCCGTAGAGGCTATCGGAGATCGTCTGGCGATCGGCGATCAGGTTGAATGCCTGCCGCACCTGCTTATCGGCCAGGAAGGGATGCGGGAACTTGATCGACGAGCGCTCGCCGGTCGCCGGGTCTTCCTTGTTCGGGTCGGTGAAGTTGAAGATGACCCGCTCCACGCCGGCGCCCGACGTCAGGCCGAGCTTCGCCCGGTTCGCGCCCTGCTTCACGAACTGATCGAGGATCTGCGGCTCCACCTGGAGGTTCCAGGCGAACTGGTAATCGCCGGTCTGGAAGATGGCGCGCGCGGCGGAGACGGCATCGCCGCCCCCCTTCCAATCGACCCGACTGAAGGCCGGGCCGTTCGCGTCGCGCCAGTTCGGGTTAATGCTATAGGCGACCGAATCGCCCGGCTTGAAGTCGTCCACCACGTACGGGCCGGTGCCGATCGGCTTCAGGTTCCCGGCGAAGGTCTTGGCGTTCGCCCCGCTCCCATCCTTGAAGATGTGCTCCGGCAGGATCGCGTCGGTGAAAGGCAGATACCAGGCCGGGTTCGCGGCCTTAAAGGTCACCCTGGCGGTGTAGTCGTCCGGGGCTTCGACGTTTTCGATCGCGCTGTAGGCACCGAGGGTCGTCGCGCCGGTCTCTTTGGTGGAAACATATTGCCAGGTGAAGATGACATCCCTGGCGGTGAAGGGCTGGCCGTCGCTCCACTTCACGCCCTGCTTCAGCTTCCAGGTCACGCTCTTGCCGTCGGCGGCGAGACCCCCGTTCTCGCGCGTCGGGATCTCGGCGGCAAGCCACGGCACGAGGCGATCGTTCTTGTCGAAGTTCGCCAGCGGTTCCAGGACGAGGCGGGCCGGGTCGGAGTTCTGCCCACCGGACGAGAAGTGTGGGTTCATCGTGGTCGGAGCCTGCCAGTAGAGGATCTTCAGCGTCCCCGCCGCACCGCGCCCGCGCGGACCCGGACCGACGCCGCCCGCCGCGCCAAGGGGCGAGGTCGTCGGTGCGCCGAGTGCGCTGGCCGAGCCGCTCGCTGTCGGCGTGGCGGCGCGGGTCGTGGTCGCGGCGGCGGGGGCCGCGCCGGTGGGGCGCGTCGCGGTGGCCGCACCACCCCTCGTCGCGCTCGTCGCCGCTGCGGTCGTGGCCGCACCGGTCGCCACGGGGGCCGCAGATGCCACCGTGGTCGCGGGCACGGTCGTCGCGGTCCCACCGCCACAGGCGGCGAGCACGGCGGCGATCGCGCCGGTCGTGCAGCCAAGCGCCACCGCACGCCCGATGAACGCGCGCCGGGACAGCGCCCCGCGCGTCACCAACGTCACCAACTCGCCCGGCACCGGGCCATCGCCGCTCGGGGTACGCATCGCTGATCCCTCCTGGTCTATACTCAATCGGGTCGGGCACACAAATCGGCACCCGCCGTTGGCTACTTGTCCTATATTGTTATAAGGTAAAATACGGCGGTTTGCCAAGCGTTCGTGCCCCACAGACCGCGACTCGCGCGGCATACCGGCAGATGACTATGGCCGCCCGGTACTTTCGCGCCCTGTGCGGCGGCGCTACCGAGCGACCGGGGAAGGATAACGACGTGATAATCGACCGGGATAGTCCGGTGGCGCTGCATCGCCAGATCGCGGCTGATCTGGCGGCGGCGCTGGCAGGGCACTATCGCCCCGGCGAGCGCCTGCCCACCGAGAGCGCCCTGATGCTCAAATATGGGGTCAGCCGGATCACGGTGCGTCAGGCGCTGGCGAATCTCACCACGCGCGGCCTGCTCGTGCGCCAGCAAGGGAAGGGGACGTTCGTGGCGGAGCGGTCATTACGCCGGGAAGCGCGCCAACTGAGCGGCTTCGTGGACATCCTCACCGCGCAGGGGTTGGAGCCGGAGACACGCCTGCTCGACTTCGCCGAACGCCGTGCCAGCCCGCAGATGGTCGCGCGTCTCGGCCTGACCGATGAGTATGCGCTGACCTTCCGGCGGCAATATCTCCTCGATGGCCGCCCGTTGGCGCTGACCGAGGTCTGGTTCCCGCCCGCCGTGGCGTTGCTGATCGATCGCGACGCCGCCGAACGACACTCGTCCCACGCGCTGCTGGCGGAGTGCGCCGGGCTCGACATCGGCCACGCCGAACTGGCGATCCGCACGGCGGTGTTGCGGGACGATCTGGCGGCGCAACTGGCGCTGCCGACCGGGAGCGCGGCGCTGGTGGAGGAACGGCTGACGTACTGCACCGCGGGCATCCCGCGCGAGCATAGCATCCTCTATCTCCACCCGGACGCCTGCGAACTCCAGCTGACGATCGAGCCGGGTCAGGCGCTCGCCCACGCCGTACGCGCGCCGCATCGCGTGTGGTAGCCACGGAGTACAAAAGCGGGGCCGGGATTCTTCCCGGCCCCGCCCATGACACACACCGCGCGGGCGCTCAATATCCTGCCTTCGCAATCGCTGGTGGGGACGGCCCTCACCCCCGGCGCTCACGCGCCACCCCGCCGCCCAGGGGGCAGTAGCTCCCCTCCGGGGGACCCGCCCATCCGAGGAGCGGGGGCTGTGCCATTCATCACGCTTCTGTGTCGATGGAAGGCTGGTAGCGTTCCAGTCCGTGTAGGCGGATAGTATGCCCTTCATGGGTACTGCGTGGCCGCAGGCCATCCAGCCGGGAGTGGCTGCCCTTCAGGGGTACAGTGTGCCCTTCAGGGGCAGCGGCCGCCCTCCGGGGCACTTTCTAGCCCACCGGCTATACCGGCGTGGGATACGGCATTGTGCGCCGGTGCGGCCCGTACCCCGCCGCCCAGCGGGCATCCGCCCATCCGAGGAGCGGGGGAGGACCACATCCTACCGCCGCTTGCGAAGCGCAACACTCAGTATCCTGCCTTCGTGTCCACTTCGTTCCGCAACTCCTCGCCTTTCAAAAAACGCTCGATATTATCCTCCAACAGGACGATGCCGCGCTCCCAGAGGCGCGGCGTGGCGCTGGCATGATGGCCGGTGATGATCACATTCGGCAGCTCCCAGAGGGGCGAGTCGGCGGGCAACGGCTCGGGGTCGGTCACGTCGAGGCCCGCCCCGGCCAAGCGCCCCTCGCGCAGCGCCGCGATCAACGCTGCCTGGTCGATCAACTGCCCGCGCCCGACGTTGTAGAGATAGGCCGAGGGGCGCAGCAAACGCAACTCCCCCGCCCCGATGATCCCCCTGGTTTTCGCGGTCAGCGGCAGGGTGAGCGCGACGTGATCGGCCTCGCGCAGCAGTTCGGGGAGTTCGTCGCTCTTCACCGTCTCTGCCACCCCCGCCGGCGGCGCATCGGGGTGCCGCTGCATCGCCAACACGCGCATCCCCACCCCGGAGGCGCGCTTCGCCAACTCCTCGCCGATATCGCCGAGGCCGAGGATCGCCAGCGTCTGCCCCGCAGGCTCGAAGGTCGCGGGAGCCTCGTGGGACCATTCCTTGCGCCGCTGACGATCGAGCAACTCGGGCAGGCCGCGCGCGAAGGCGTAGAGCAGCGCCAGCACATGATCGGCGATGTTCGGCGCGGAGACACCGCTGAAATTGGTCAGTTTCAGCGGATGCTTCGCCAACGCAGGCGTCAGCCACCCCTCCACACCGGCGCTCGTCACCTGCGCCCAACGGAGTCGCTGCGCCGCCGCGAGTTCCGCATCGCTCAACGCCGCACCACCGATGATCGCGTCCGCCTCGGGCAGGGCCGCCGCGAACGCCTCATCCTCCGTCGCGACCACGAAGTCCGTATCGGAAAAGCGGTCGCGCAATTGCCGCAGATAGCGCTCTTCCAGGCGTACCCGCACCACGATCTTCCGCCGCTCGGCCATGCACTCACCCCCTCCTCAGCACACGACCGCGACAATCCGCGATCAACCGACGGCAATGCAGGGGTCGTACCACCGAAACGGTCCATCGAGACGCGGCAACAGCGTGCGGCGCGGCACCCGGCGTCGCGACAGCCGTCTTCCGTAGCGGCGTGCATGCCAGGGGATATCATATGCTCACAAGGAAAGGCCGGTGTCGCACCCTGACTGGCGCGGACGGACGAGGGGGCGACCGCTTGAAAAGGGTCGCGCAGACGATCCGCTGCCGCGCGCTGCTCACTGCGGGAAAAGCAGTTGCTCGATCGCCGCCGGTGGCCCAGGGGGAGCGAAATAGTAACCCTGGCCGAGGGTACAGCCCAACTCCTGTAGACGTGCCACCTGCACGATCGTCTCGATCCCCTCGGCAACGAGTTGCAGGCCAAGCGCCTGCCCGCTGCCGATCATGGCGCGCGATCGCCTCGTCATCGGGATCGCGTCCCAGTCCATCCACGAACGCTTTGTCGATCTTCAATCTATCGACCGGGAAGCGCTTCAGCTAGCTGAGCGAGGAGGAGCCGGTCCCGAAATCGTCGAGCGCGAGCCGCACGCCGAGGCGTTTGAGTTCGCGCAATGTGGCACTCGTCGCCGCCGCGTCCGCCATGATCACACTCTCGGTGATCTCCAACTCCAGGGCGGCGGCTTCTAACCCGGTCTCTCGTAGCGTCAGCGCGATCGCCTCCGCCAGGCCGGGCTGCGCGAACTCCGCCGCCGAGAGGTTCACCTTGACCTTCAGCTCGGGATGGAGGCCGCGCGCCACGCGCGAGCCTGACGGCAGGCTTCCCGCAAGACCCAGCGGCCAAGCGGCAGGATCAGGCCAGATTCCTCCGCCACCGGGACGAACCATTCCGGCCCCACCAGCACATGCGCGCCGCGCGGCCAGCGTACCAGCGCCTCCACACCGACGACCCGTCCGGTCGTCAGATCGGTCAGCGGCTGATAGTGGGGCTGCAAATCCTCGCGCTCGATCGCGCGGCGCAGTTCCGCCTCCAACTCCAACCGCTCGACGGCGGCGGCGCTCATCGCGTCATCGAAGACGGCATAGCGCGCCCGGCCACCATTCTTCGCGCGGTAGAGCGCGATGTCGGCGCGACGCAGCAACTTGGCCGGTTGGTCGTGACCGACGACACCCAGGGCGATGCCGATGCTGGCGGAGACAACGACGTGATGCTGGCCCTATGATCGCTGACGCTCCGCCACGGCTCGCCGACTGGCCGATGTTCTCTTGCAAGAGGTGGATAGGCGATACCACGTTGCCACCGGTGCGGCGTGGCGTCAGCTGATCCGCCTCACGCGCGGACGCCCGCGCCCCCGAATTGCGGCAGCCACCGCGCCTGTGCCGCCAGCAATTCGTCGGTCATGGCGCGGATCTGCGGCAGGGTGCAGACGGCGGCGGTCAGCGGATCGAGCATCACCGCGTGGTGGACCGCCTCGGTGTCGCCGGTCGCGGCGGCCTCCACGATCAACTCCTGCACGTTGATGTTCGTGCGGTTGAGGGCGGCCAACTGCGCGGGATAAGCGGCGATCGTCGTCGGCTGGATGCCGTTGCGATCGACGAGGCAGGGCACCTCCACGCAGCAGCCGTCCGGCAGGCCGGGGATCAGTCCGCGATTGGGGATGTTGCCGTTGATGCGCGTCGGCACGTTCGTCTCGATCGCCTCCATGATCCACGAGCCGTATTCGTGCGTGCGCGCCTCCGGCAGGGGCTTGTCACCCGAGGCGAGCGCGTCGAACTCCTCCTCGTAGCGCTCCGCGCGCCCGAGCACGTTCCGCAGATAGCCGCCGGTCCGCCCACGGTCGAACCAGTTGGAGTGCTCGTCATCGGCGAAGCGTGGCGCTAATTCCTCGTTCACCATCCGCGCCGACTTGCGGAAGTACGGCACGTACTCGCTGGCGTGGCCGCCCGATTCGGTGACGAAGTACCCGAACGCGCGCAGCAGATCGATCCGCACCGGCTCCAACGCCTCCAGCTCGGGCCGCGCGACCGCCTCCCGCAGGGCGGGGTAGAGATCCTCGGTGCCGCGCCGGAAGGTGAGATAGAACGCCTGATGGTTGATGCCCGCGCAGCGGTAATTGATCTCCTCGTAGGGGATGCCGAGCCACCCGGCCAGCATCTCACTCGTCCCCTGCACGCTGTGGCAGAGGCCGACGTGCGGGCGACCGCTGAGCCGATCGACCGCCCAGCAATTCGCGGCCATCGGGTTGACGTAGTTCAGCAGCAGGGCGTCGGGCCGGGCGACCTCGTCCATATCGCGGCAGATATCGAGCAGCACCGGGATCGTCCGCAGCGCGCGGAAGACGCCGCCCGGTCCGAGGGTGTCGCCGACGCACTGCTCCACGCCGTACCGTTGCGGGATGGCGATGTCGAGTTCGTAGGCGGTCAGCCCGCCTTGCTGAAAGGTGGTGATCACGTAATCGGCGTCGCGGAGCGCCTCGCGGCGTTCGGTCGTCGCCTCCACGCGCGCGGATAGCCCGCGTCGGCGGACGATCCCCTCGACCGCATCGCGCGCGTGCGCGAGCCGACCGGGATCGATGTCCATCAGGGCCAGCGTGCTAGCGCGCAGCGCCGGGGTCAGCAGGATATCGTTGCAGAGATTGCGCGTGAAAACGAAGCTCCCCGCACCGATGAAGGCGATCTTCGGCATGGCCGCACTCCTCCCATTCCAGCACCGTGCCGCCAGCAACCGCGCGCGGCACCACCACGATCATATTCTCCGCCGAGCCGAACGCCGTTATCGGCATCCGCTCCTGTCCCAACGGGACGATTGTCGCACGAGCCTCGCGAGCACGGAAGCGGAGGCAACGAGCGGCAAACCGTCGTCGCGGCCTATAGCTACGCGCATACTGCTTGACCGGTGTGCCCAGCCCGCGCAGGCGGGCTTCGCCGGTGCCGCTTATGGCTGCCCATAGCCGGGGGGTTTAACCCCTCGGCTACCCACGCCGGTGCGGCCCTCGCCCCGGCTCGTGCGCCCAGCGGGCACCCGGCTCGCCACCCCTCTCCCGATCCGGGAGAGGGGTTTCATTGTGGGATGGGTGGGACATGGCGGGCAGTAGCTCCCACCCATGAAGGGCGCAATGCCTCCGGGGGACCCGCACCCCCCTACCCCCGCCGCCCAGGGGGCAGTAGCTCCCCTCCGGGGGACCCGCCCATCCGAGGAGCGGGGGCAGCGCCGCTATCCGTGCTTGCGCCTCCCGAACAAGGCCGTAGCCGCTGTGCAAGCCACAATCTTAGCCCCGCAGGCGAACTTCGCCGGTGCTGCAACCCCCGGACCCATGCGGCCAAACGTATTGAGCACCGCTCTAGCGCCCGCCCATGCGCGTTGCCTGCCACGCCGCCGCGTCGGCCTGCCCGGCACTCCCCAGGAAGTTGCGGAGCTTGTCATCGACCGCCGCCGTCACCGCCGCCTGCGCGCGCGCGATCTCCGCCGCTGGCAGGGCGGACATCGTCGCGCTGGTCAGGCGCTCGGTGCGACCGAGCGCGGCCAGGGCGGCTTGTTCCAGATCGGTCGCGATGTTGACCTTGCTCACACCGCCGCCCGGCAGCGCGATCGCGTCGGCGACCATCGCCGCCGGCACCCCCGAACCGCCGTGCAGCACCAGGTGGACCGGCGTCAGCGCCCGGATGGCCGCAAGGCGCGCGAAGTCGATCGTCGGCTCCTTGACGAGGTAGACGCCATGCGCTGTCCCCACCGAGACGGCCAGCGCGTCCACGCCGGTCTCCGCCACGAACCGTCGCGCCTCCTCGGGGTCGGTGTAGAGCTCGGTATCGTCACCGGACTCGCCAGACTCGATCGTATCCGTCGAACTGATCCGCCCCAACTCGGCCTCGACCGAGACGCCGTGCCGCCGCGCGAGCGCCACGACCGCGCGGGTCTGCGCGATGTTCTCCGCGAGCGGCAACGCCGAGGCGTCGATCATCACCGAGGTGAATCCCGCAGCGATCGCCGCCTCGATCGTCGCCAGATCCTTCGTGTGGTCGAGGTGCAGCACGACCGGCACCGTGATCCCCAGCGCGGCGAGCTGCCGGTAGAACTCCTCCGCGAAGGCGGCGGGGGTCACGCCGTAGTGCCGGAACTCGGTCCCCGCGATCTGCGCGATCAACGGCGAGCGCGCCGCCTCCGCCGCCGCCAAGGTCGGGCGCAGCATCGCCAGATAGCGCGGCGAGAACGAGCCGAGCGCGTAGCCCGCCGCCTCGGCCACGGGCAGTGCCTCGCGGAGTGTCAGCACATTCGCGGGGCGCGGCGACTGGGTAGGCATACGATCCCTCCTTCAGCTTTCGGCACGGCGGTCATCATCAAAGGTACGAGCACGATACGAGGCGTCGCGTTCGCGCGGCGCATGGCGAGTGGGCGAACCCGAAGATACACCCGTTCCGCGATCAGCGGGAAACCTCGTCCTGCTCCACCTCGTCCTCTGCGGTGCGTTCTGCTGGACGGACTTCATCCGCCGTCGCCGAGGGGAAGCGATCGACCGCGCGATTGAAGAGCGCGTTCATACCGTAGGCGATGGGGCTGCCGAAGATGACGATCACGAAGGGGAAGATCCAGAGGGCGATCGCGAAGAGCAGCAGGCCGAACGTGGCGATGAGGCTGAGGAGCGGCTGACTGAGGGAGAGGAGGAAGGCGTTCTTGATCACCCCGAGCGCGCTGGTACGCGCGTTCGCCAGGATCGGGTAGATGTAGATCGTCAGCATCGTGTAGAAGAGGGTCAGGCTGAGGGTGGCGATGAAGAACGGTGTGGCGATCAACCCGGTCATATTGCGCGTGGCGAAGATATCGACCAGCAGGATGCCGCCGATGATCGCCCAGACGATGCCGACGAGCAAGCTTTGCAACAGCCGCGCGCGAAACGCCGCGAAGAACGGCCCGATGATACCCGCGCCCTCGTTATCTTCCCAGGCCCGGAAGACGCCGAACATCGCGGTCGTCGCGGGGAAGAAGGTGACGATCGGGATGGAGACGATCAACCAGAGCAATGTCAAAAGGAAGAAATTGGTCGCGGTGTCCGCCCAGCGATAGAAGCGACTGTCGATGATTTTCATCTACTCATCCATCGGTATTCCCGCTCATCAAATCACGAGGCGGCGCACTCACCTTCAGCAAGGGGTGCGCCGCGCACGATACCATACATTGGAGGACCGCGGCAGCGCCCGCCCGCTCCGCAAACACCGTATCGATCGAGCAGACGGGGCGGTAGCCTTCGTGTGCTACCGCCCCGCTCAATGCAGCGCCGCCGCCGCTTCCTCCGCCGCCGAGACCGGATCGATCTCGCGCGCGACCAACCGGGCGAGCAACGCCGCGAAGCGCTGTTCCTCGCGGAAGAGTTGCCCGACCCGCGCGACCGTGCGCGCGCGCACCAGCCCTTGCACCTCGTCGAGCAGCGCGGCGCGCTCCCGCGCGGCCCAGCCGGGACCAGCATGCAAATGCCGCTCGTGCGCCGCGATCGACTCGGCGAGCGCCGCGATCCCCGCGCCGCGCGCCGCGACCGTATCGCGGATCGGCACCCGCCAATCGCCCCCCTGGCCGTGGCCGCCGAGCGACAGCATCATCGCGAGTTCGCGCTTCAATGCCCCCGCGCCGGGGCGATCGGCCTTGTTGACGACCAGGATATCGGCGATCTCCAGCACCCCGGCCTTGATCGCCTGGATATCGTCGCCGAGGCCCGGCACCTGGAGGAGCAAGACGGTGTGGGCGGTGCGCGCCACCTCGATCTCGTCCTGCCCCACGCCGACCGTCTCGATGACGATCACGTCGAAGCCGAACGCATCGAGCAGCCAGACCACGCCGCGCGTCGTGGCCGACAGGCCACCGAGCGCGCCGCGCGTCGCCATCGAGCGGATGAAGACCCCCTCGTCCGCCCACGTCTCCATCATGCGCACGCGGTCGCCGAGGGTCGCGCCGCCGCTCAGGCTGCTTGACGGGTCGATCGCCACGACCGCCACCGTCGCGCCGTGCCCGCGCCAGTGCCCGATCAGGCCGTTGACGAGCGTGCTCTTCCCCGCGCCCGGTGGCCCCGTGACCCCGACGATGTGCGCCCGCCCGCTCGCCCCGAAGAGCACGCGCAATGCCTCACGCCCCGCCGGGGTGTCGTTCTCCACCTGGGTCAGCAGCCGCGCCAGCGCCCGCCGATTCCCGGCCCGAAACTGCGCCACGAGTCCCGGCACCGCCGCAGGCGCGATCGTGCGCCCGTGCGGCGCACGATCGCGTCCCTCGTCGCTCGTCACGCGCTCACGCCGCTTCCGGCTGGCCGACCTGCGCGCGGATGAAGGTGACGATGTCGCCGAGCGCGGTGCCGGGTCCGAAGATGCCGGTGATGCCCAGCTCGCGGAGCGCGGGCGCATCCGCCTCGGGGATGATGCCGCCGGCCAGGACGACCACGTCGGTCATCTCATTGGCGCGGAGCAATTCCATGATGCGCGGGAAGAGGGCCAGGTGCGCGCCCGAGAGGATACTCAGGCCGATCACGTCCACATCCTCCTGCAACGCCGCCGCGACGATCATCTCCGGCGTCTGCCGGATGCCGGTGTAGATGACCTCCATCCCGGCATCGCGCAACGCGCGCACGATCACCTTCGCCCCACGGTCGTGCCCATCGAGTCCCGGCTTGGCGACCAGGACACGGATCCGTTGTTGCTCGGCCATCCTTCCCCCGATCAGCGCTGATCCATGTTACATATCTGGCGCATCTACACCAAATAATCCAAATGGATTCCTATTATTGGTTATCTTAGCGCGTCCGGCAGCGAAAGAACATTCTTGACACCGAATCGCGGCGGCAGGGCACCATGTCCGTTCAGCTACAATGTCACCAGCCAACCCGCTGCTTTCGCGCATACCAGCGCCATACCGCTCAGGAGCAGGATGCCCGCCGATCGCCAACTCCTCGCCCTGCTCACCCCCTGGCGGGTCGCCCTCGCGCGCGATCTCGCCACCAATGTGCCCACGCTGACCACCGCCGCACTGACCGACGCGGCGGACGATGCGGTCGAACGCGGCCTTTTCCTCCGCGCCTGCGAGGAGCGCGGGGCGCTGCCCGCTGGCACGTTGGGCGCGCTGGCGGGGGGGACGGCGCTCGCCGCAGGACTCGCCGCGCTCTTCGCGCGGCTCGTAGGCGCTGAACCAGCGGCGGTGCCACCCGCTCACAGCGATGCCATCCTGCGCGCGTTCCTCGCCGCGCTCGCCGCCACGCCCTCGGCTATCACGCCGGACACCCTGGGCGATCTCCGCGAGGCGTTCCACGACCGCCCGCTCGGTCGCCTGGAGATCGGCGCGATCGGCGCGTTGCCACGCAGCGCGGCGCGCAAACAGGGCGGGGTCTACCATACGCCGCCGCGCATCGTCGCGTATTTGGTGGAGCGGGCGCTCGCACCGCTCCTGAGCGAGCAGTCGGGCGCGCCGACGCTCGCCTTGACGGTCCTCGATCCGGCCTGTGGTGGCGGCGCGCTCCTCCTCGGCGCGTGCCGGGTGCTCTTCGCCTGGTATCGCGCGCGCGCCCTGTGCGACGGCGCGCACGCCGATCTCGCGCGGGATACCGGCGGTGCGTGGCAACTCACCCGCGCCGCGCGCGCCCGGATCGTGCGCGCACACATCTACGGCGTGGATCGTGACCCGCGCGCGGTCGCCACGACGCAGCTCGCTCTGCTGCTCGCCATCTACGACAGCCCCCCCGGCACAGCCGCGGGCACGCCGCCCGATCTCGCCGTCAACTTATGGTGTGGCGATGCGCTCTTCGGCCCCGACTACCGACCAGACCCCGACGAACTGGCCGCAGACGGCCACCCACCGCTGACGCCGCTCGACTGGGCGGCGACATTCCCGGCGATCATGGGCGCGGGCGGGTTCGATGTCGTCCTCGCCAATCCGCCTTATCTCTCCTATATGGGGCGGCAGGCGGTGCCCCTCCCACAGGCGCAGCGGCGCTACCTGCGGGCGCGCTACGGTGATGTCGGCTGGCCCGCCGCGCACGCCTACTTCAGCGTGCTCAGCGTGCGGGAGCTCGCGCGCCGACGCTGTGCCTTCGTCGTCCCCGATCAGGTCGGCCACCTCGATCGTTACGGGGCGCTGCGCGCGCTGATCGCCGAACACACCGGCATCGGCGAGGCGCGCTATTGGGGCGAGGCGGTCTTTGCCGAGGCCATCACCCCCGCGCTCACCTTCATCACCGACCGCGCGGGGCACGGGCCGACGACGGTACGGACGGCGCACGGCGACAGCGCCACCCTCCGACTGCGCGGCGCACAGCCGTGGCGAGCCACGCCGCGCGGCACCTTGCTGCTCGACGCGCTCGAACGCCAGAGCGAATCGTTGGGGGCGCTCGTCGGCGATCCCGGCGTCCACACCGGCAACTGTGCCGCCGCGCTGATCGCCCCCCTCGCAAGCGCTCCCGCCGGTGCGGTGCCGATTCTCACCGGGCGGCAGGTCGGCCCCTACCGTTGCGCGCCGCCACAGCACGCACTCCGGCTCGATCACGCGAAGTCGCCGGGAGAATACTTCGCCATCCGCCCCGCCAACCGCTACACCGCCGCGACATTCCTGATCCGGCAGACCGCCGACCGCCCGATCGTCGGGCCACGGCGCGGCGCACGCTATTTCCGCAATTCCCTCCTCGCCCTCTACCCTCCCGACGACGGACGCGCGAGCGAATACCTCGTCGGCCTGCTCAACTCCTCGCTCATGCATTATGTCTACGAAACACAGGTACAAGAGTCATCCCAGCGCGCTTTCCCCCAGGTGAAGATCGCCGCCCTGCGCCGCCTGCCGATCCGCCGCCTCGCCCTCGACGATCCCGACGATCGCGCGCAGCACGATGCTATCGTCGCGACGGTGCGCCGCCTGCTCGCGCTGCACGAGCGCGATACAGCGGCGATCGAGGGCACAGAGCGCATACTGATGGCGGAACTCGACCAACTGATCTATCGGCTGTATGGTCTGGATGAGCGCGCGATCACCACGGTAAAAGCGGCGACAGGCAAGCGATAACAGCAATCAGGCGCGATTAGCGCACGACGCGGCGGAAACTCTCGTAGTGGTCGTCGGTGTAATAGCGCTGCCCGTCGCGTCCGGCGATGATCCGCCGCGCGCCGCGATCGGCTGAGCCGGGGGTGACGACGGTGTACTCATGGTAGTAGCCATCGGCTTGCGCGGGCAGGAACCCTTCGCGGTTGCCGAAGGTGATCCCGTCACGGTCATAAGGGAACGGCCCGTTACGATCGATCAACTCGATCGTGCGCTGTGCCTCGGGAGGCAACGACCCGAAAAGGATCGCCGCGAGGCCATCGTTCGCCGCAGGGGCGGTGACTGTCGGCGTCGGTTTGCTCGCGGCAACGGTTGGCGCGACCGTCGCGGTCGGCGCGGCGCGATTCGTCGGTGTGCGCGGTGGCGTGGTCGCGGTCGCGGTCGCGCCGGGGGCGGCGGCGATGGCGGTCGCGAGCGGGGTGGGCAGCCCCGCCGGGGCGGTGGGACGCGCATCGGCATTCGTCTGCGTGAAGACGATGCCCGCGATGACCACGATCAAGGTGAGGAGCGCGCCAAGGAAGGATACGAGCCGCCGTGATGAGCCTGTTTGCATGACCGCGCCCCTCCGCCAACCGCCCGCGCCACGGGATCATCCCGCCGCGCGCTGCTGCGAGGAGAGTATAGTGGCACCGGCGCTGCTGATGGGGACGTGCGGCGTGCGGCACCACCGCACACCCCGGATAGGCGCTCGATAAGGCGCTGCCATAGGCTTCATGGCGAGGATGATCGCCGTATCGTTATCCAGTTATCCAGCCAGCGCGAACAGCGCGTAGCTTCGTGGTCCGTTTCGCGAGCGCGTGGGGGGTACGGCGTGGGGCTGACCCCTCCCCGCCGCCCCGGCGGCGACCCGCCCCTGAAGCGGGCGGGTGGGGACGGCCCCGGCCACCCCGCCACGTCTGCGTGAAACGAACCACTCAAGGGCGCGTCAGCGGGAGATTGACGGCGATGGTCGTACCCGCGCCCGGCGCGCTCGTCAGCTCGACAGTCCCGCCGAGGCGACTCGCCCGCTCGCGCATCCAGGTCAGGCCGAAGTGACCGTCGAAATGGCCGTGCGGGTCGAAGCCGACGCCGTCATCGCGGACCGCGAGGTGATAGCCGTTGTCGTCGCCGGTGAGCGCGATCGTGAGCGAGTTGGCGCCGCGCGTGCTTGATCGCGTTGTTCGTCGCCTCCTGGGCGATCCGCTAGAGCGCCTCTTTGATCGGCAACGAGGCGGTCAACTCGTCGCCGAGGCCGAGTTCGACCGCGAGGCGGTGCCGGACGCGGATCGCGTCGGCCAGCTTGCCGAGCGCCACGCCAAGGCCCTCCGTCGCCAACGGTTCGGGGCGCAACTCGAAGATCAGCGCGCGCATCTCCGTCAGCCCCGCCTCCGCGAGGTTGAGCACGTAGTCGAGCGGCTCGGCGACGCGGGCCGAGCGCGGTCCCGTAGAGCGCCTGCGAGACGGAGTCGTGCAACGCGCGCGCGCGAGGCGCTGACGCTCTTCCAGCACGCCGAGGGACTGTGCCCGCTCGTAGAGGCGGGCGTTCGCGATCGCCACCACCGCCTGAGCGGAAGCGCAACAACATCCTATCCCAGATGATCTCGCGATCGAATCATGTTCGGACAAGTATGGCGAGGCGCGAGGGCAGCGACCACCCCCTTTCGGGGGAGACGGTCGGGTCATCCGAGGGGTAATACCGGGGGAGCACTCAGTTACCGACCCCCCACCCGAAACCCGCATTCGGAGAGGTGATGATACGTGGAATAGTCACGATACGCTCCGCCCGCTGCGGGATCAGCGGGGAGCGACGCGAAACCGCGATGACGCTGGTAAGGCCGCCGAGCGGGAGCAGGCCAGCGGCCAGCGAAGAGCGCAGCGGGGGCGAGGTGGTGATCGCTCGCGGCACCTGCGATTCAGCAGCGCGCGTGAGCGGCGCGGCGGCGAGTGGCACCACCGCAACAGAGAAAAGGGTATAACCGTGGGCCGAGACGAGCAGGAGCGTGTGGCGGCGACGGCTGAGGACGGACATAGCCACTCTTCCCACGACGCGGCATGATCAGGGCCGCCGGGCAGGCCACGCACGGCATTGTGCGCGGGTACAATCCCCGCTACCAGGATGTGGGGCGGGGAGGGGGGCGGGGATCTACGCCCAGGCCATAAGCGTAGATGCCGCGTCGGGAGCACACCATAGCCCGAAGGGTCCGCCTATCGTACCGAGCGCCCGTACTCATGGCTGGGCCTGTCGGACGATCGTGGCGAACAGCGTGACGAGTTCCTCGGTCGGCAGATCGAGGGTGGCGTCGCCAACGGTCCACTCCCACTTCTGCACACCCGGCACCGGCGTCGGGGCGAGGCGGTCGAAGGTCCAGATACCCGTCGCGGCGGACACCGCGCGCGCGGCGGCGAGCAGGCGCTCGGCATCGCCGCGCAGGTACAAGTGCATCATGTTCGTCTGCGGCGGATCGGGCACGACATCGATGCCGGGCAACCGGGCTAACCCGGCGGCGAGCGCGACCGCCTTATCGCGATACGTCTCCATCCGATCAAGCCGCTCGCGCAGGCCCTGCCGGGCGGCGAGGACGTAGGGATAGAGGGCGATCAGCGTGCCACCGTGTCGCCGTTGCCAGATACGCGCCTCCGCGATCAGTTCAGCCGGACCGGCGAGGAGCGCCCCGGCGATCCCGCCCAGACCCTTGTAGAAAGAGACGTAGACCGTATCGAAGAGGGCGGCGATCTCGGCATAGGGCCGACCGTAGAAGGGGCCGCTCTCCCAAAGGCGCGCGCCGTCCAGATGCCGCGCGATCCCGCGTTCCGCGCACCACGCGCTGATCGCGGTCAACTCGTCCCACGACGGGAGCTGCCCACCGAGCTCACGCTGCGGCAGCTCGACCAGGAGCACAGCCAACGGCTCGGCGGTCGCGCGCAGATCGTCCAGGGTGAACAGGCGCGCGGGATCGCCGATCGGCACGCCGCACAGGCCGTGCAGCCGCTCGTAGGCGGCGTGCTCATAATTATCGAGGTGGTTGAGCGGGTGCAGGCCGATGTTGCGCCCACCACGCCGCTCCGACCAGAGGCGGAGCGCGATCTGCTGGCACATCGTACCGCTCGGCATGAAGACCGCCGCCTCTTTCCCGAGCAACGCCGCGACCTCTTCCTCGAATGACGTGAGCGGTCCGCCCTCGCCGTAGCGGTCGGCCTCCAATCCGGGCGCGGCCTCCACCGCCAGCGCGGTCAAGACTTCGTGCGGGGAGCGCCGATAGTGATGCGCGATGGCGCGCGTACAGCGCTGGCGGATCGCCTCGGCACTCTCCTCGACCAGCAGATGCGGCTCAGCGGCGGACATCGGCATACCTCCTGACGATTGCGTGCGGGGGCGGGGCGACAAGGCGGCATCGCCTGACGGTGGGACGGTGCAACAACCGTGCTGCTGGCCGAACGAGCGCGGCGATACGGTGCGACACCGATCCGCGTCGCCGACGAGTCCACGCGCCCCGCCGCACTATACGCAGCAGGCACGGGCGGGCGCAAGGGACACGACTATGGGGTAGACTGCCGGAATATAGCAGCGGCGGGCAGCAGTGCAGGAGGCGACATGGCCGTGAGCGAATTCGTGATCACCCGGCGCGGTCCGTACGGCGAGGGGCGCTCGTTCGGAAACAGCGGTCCCTACGAGCGGATCGAGGGCGCGATCGGTTTCGCGGTCGCGCCCGACGCGGCGGCGAACGCGGGGATCGTCGATCTCGCGCACACCGCGCGCGACGAGGCGGGATTGGTGCGCTTCCGGGCCGATTTCTCGCTCCTCCAGCCCGCCGATCCGGCGATGTGTACCCGTCGCCTCCTCTTCGAGGTCGTCAATCGGGGTCGCCGCCTCGCGCCGCGTCACCTCAACGGCGCACCACCGGAGCCGGTCCCGACCGCCGCGATCGAGCCGGGCGATGGGTTGTTGCTGCGCGAGGGCTGGACGCTCGCCTGGTGCGGCTGGCAGTGGGACATCGCCCCAAGCGACGTGTTGCTCGGCCTGCGCGCGCCGGAGGCGCTGACACCGACCGGCGGCGCGCTGAGCGGGCAGACGAGCTATCGCTTCCAGCCGAATCTCCGCGCGGCGTACCAACCACTCGCCGAGCCGGGACAGATCGCGCTCACGGCGGCGGACCCGGACGATCCCGACGCGATCCTCACGGTGGCGGCGTCGGCGCGTGGCCCGTGGCACCCGATCCCGCGCGAGCGCTGGCGCTTCGCCAGTGCCGGGCCGACGGGTCCGCAGTCCGACCCGGCCTCCCTCTGGCTGGCGGACGAGTTCGCGCCGGGACAGGTTTACGAGGTCATCTACCGCACCGATCGCAGCCCGGTCGTTGGGGCGGGGCTGCTCGCCGTGCGGGACACGGTCGCCTTCCTGCGGCACGGCGCGACGCCGGGCAACCCCTGCGCCGGGCGACTCGACCATACCTTCGGCTTCGGCGTCTCGCAGAGCGGGCGCTGCCTGCGGCACTTCCTGCATCTCGGCCTCAACGTGGATGAGGCGGGTCATCAGGTCTTCGATGGGGTGCTGACGCACGTCGCGGGGGGCTGGCGCGGCCAGTTCAACAACCGCCACGGCCAGCCCGGCGTGATGAATACCCCCGGCTTCAATCAGCTGCCGCCGCACGCCGACGCGGCGGATTCGGGCGCGGCGAGCGTCTTCGCGCGACAACGCGCCGCGGGTGGGATGCCCAAAGTCGTCGCCACCAACACGGCGGCGGAATACTGGCGCGGCGACGCGGCGCTGACCCACCTCGATCCGGTCGCCGCGCGCGATCTGACGCTGCCGGACGATACGCGCGCCTATCTCTTCGCCGGGTCGCAGCACGGTCCGGGGCTGGCGCTCCTCTTCCGTGAGAACCCGCTCGATGGGCTCCGCGCCGCGCATCCGTTCAATCTGCTCGATTACACCCCCCTCCTGCGGGCCGCGCTCCGCAACCTCGCGGACTGGGTCATCGCGGGGATCGAGCCGCCGCCGAGCGCCCTGCCGCGCATCGCCGACGGCAGCGCTGTCCCGGCGACGGCGGCGCTGCGTCCTTTCGCCGCCATCCCCGGCGCGACCGTCCCCGACCCGCGCCTCTTGCCCGCGCCGCGCCCGCTCGATCTGGGACCGGACACGACGCGCGGCATCGGGCGCTACCCGGCAGTCGAGGACGAACCGTATCCGCTCTATGTGTCGGCGGTCGATAGCGACGGGAACGAGGTTGCCGGAATCGCCCTGCCCGATCTGGCGGTGCCGCTCGGGACACATAGCGGCTGGAACCCGCGCGATCCGCAGATCGGCGGCGCGGGGCAACTGGTCCCGTTGCAGGGATCGAGCCTCCCCTTCGCGCGCACCGCGACGGAGCGCGCCGAGCGCGGCGATCCCCGACCGGCCCTCGCCGAGCGTTATCGCGATCGCGCCGACTACCTCGCCCGCGTCCGCGACGCCGCCGAGGCGCTGGCGGCGCGACGACTCCTGCTGGCGGAGGATGTCACAATGGCCGTGACACTGGCGGCGGCGCGCTATGATCTGATCGCGGGTGCCTGACGCCGCTCAGGGATTCGTGAGCACGAGCCGCGCGATCGTCGGGCGGTGGTCGGAGTGCTCGTCCCACTGGCCGAGCCGCGCCTCGGTCGCGCGCCAGTGGGGCGAGTGCCAGACGTAGTCGATCCGCACGATCCAGCGCGGCAAGGTCAGCGCGCCATAACGCATATTCCCCTCGCCGCCCTGGTCGCCACCGGGATAGGTCCGCCCGAGCCCGCGCCCCGCCTCGCGCCAGGAGTCGTGCCAGATCGTCGTCATCAGCCGATAGTCGGCGTTCTGGTCGGTCGTGTTGCAATCGCTGGCGAAGATCAGCGGGCCGGGATGGGTCTGCGCGAACGCCACCAACGTCTGCGCCTGCACGAAGCGCTCGCGGCGCGTGCGGTCGATCTCGACGATCGGATTCGGCAACGTCGCGGTGGGGTGCGCGTTGATGACCAGCACGCGCGTCTCGCCGAGGCTTAACGCCAGCACCTGCGGCTGACCGACCCACACACCCGGTAAGGTCTCGCCGGTATCGCGCAGCGGGAAGCGACTGATCACGCCCATCCCGAGGGTTTGGGCGGTCGGCTTGAGCACCTGATAGGGGTAGTCCTGCGCCAGATCGCGCGCCAGCGCGGCGGCGACCGGGCGCGACAACTCCTGGAAGTTGACCAGATCGGCCCCGGACGCGCGGACGCTCGCGACGACACACTCCGGGCATTTATTGAAACCAAGGACATTGAAGGTCATCACCGTGACGGACGGTCCCGTCGGCCGCGCCGCCAGCGGGCGCGGCAACCAGAGCCCGCCATACAGGTACAGCCCGAGGCCGAGTCCGGCGACGAGGCCGAGCCAGAGGCGGCGCTGCCGCAGCCAGGGGGCGACGAGCGCCAGCGGCACGAGCGGCGCGAAGAGGTAGAGCGCGAGGGCGTTGAGGAAGAAGAGCCACCACCAGCGGTCGCCGAGGAGGCGGCTGCCGACGAACCAGCCGCCCAGGCCGAGCAGGTAAGCCCAGGCCAGGATCAGGACCAGGGCGCGCAGAGCCTTACGCAACGGCGCGCGCCGATGAACAGGCCATCACAGCCCGTACGGCGAGCGATCGGGATGCCCGCCCCACCCCGCGTTTGGCAGCGGGCGTACGCCCGGCGAACTCGCTATCGTTCAGCATCGTCTCCCGAGCGTCGTCCCCGATCAGGGACATTCCAGGCGTGGCACCGGTTGGCCGCGCGCCGGTTGGTAAGTCGAGCGCATTGTAGCCGACCACGTACCAACAAGCGCGCAACGCCGCCAACCGAGGCGAGAACACTGGTGTATCCTTAGTGGAGCTAAAGAGCGGGCGCGAGTGCGCGATGAGGGGGTACGGGATGGCAGAACGAACGTGGGACATCGCGATCATCGGCGGCGGGATCGTCGGGTTGGCGACGGCGCTGGAACTCTTGCACCGCCGACCGCGCCTGCGGCTGGTGCTGCTGGAGAAAGAGGGGCGGATCGGCCAGCATCAGACCGGCCACAACAGCGGCGTCTTGCACTCCGGCATCTACTACGCGCCCGGCTCGCTGAAGGCCCGCCTCTGCGTGGCGGGCAAGGAGCAGTTGATCGACTTCTGCGAGGAGTACGGCATCACCTACGACATGGTCGGCAAGGTGATCGTCGCGACCGCAGAGGATGAACTGCCGCGCCTCCAAAATCTGTACGCGCGCGGCGTGGCGAACGGCGTGCCGGGATTGGAGCTGATCGGCCCGGAGCGCATCCGCGAGATCGAGCCGCATTGCACCGGCATCAAGGCGATCCACTCCCCGATGACCGGCATTATCGATTACAGCGCGGTCGCCCGGAAGTACGGCGAGTTGATCGAGGGTCGCGGCGGCGAGATCCGCACCTTCCACGAGGTGACCGGGATCGAGCGGCGCGGCGGCGTCACGCAACTGACCACGCCGGTTGGCACGGTGGAGGCGCGCTTCGTGATCAGCTGTGCCGGGCTCCAGGCCGACCGCGTCGCCACGCTGACCGGTAACGCCGCCGAGCCGCGCATCGTCCCCTTCCGTGGCGATTACTACATGCTGAAGCCCGAACTCGGCGACTGGGTGAAGGGGAACATCTACCCGGTGCCGGACCCGCGCTTCCCCTTCCTGGGCGTCCACTTCACGCGGCGGATCAACGGCGATATCTGGCTCGGCCCGAACGCGGTGCTCGCGTTCGCGCGCGAGGGGTACAACCTAACCGACGTGAACGTCCGCGAGTTGGTCGACGCGCTCAGCTACAGCGGTTTCCAGCGGCTGGCGCTCCAATTCTGGCGCACCGGCCTGGACGAGATGTACCGCGATGTCAGCAAGAAGGCGTTCCTCGCCTCGCTCCAACGCTACATGCCCGAACTGACGATGGACGACATGGTGGTGGGGCCGTCCGGCGTCCGCGCGCAGGCGCTCGCGCCCGACGGCTCGCTGGTCGATGACTTCATCGTCGAACACAAGGGCGACACCTTACACGTCCGCAACGCCCCCTCCCCCGCCGCGACCTCGTCGCTGGCGATCGGCGGGCTGATCGCGGACGAGGCCGAATCGGCGTTCACCCTCGACACGGTCGCCGTCGCGGTCTAATCGCTCGCGACAACGTGGGGCGGGGCCGTATGG
>JAABUU010001320.1_pt1 | contig 42968 bp, 40 predicted proteins | sample 5559301 | NCBI WGS metagenome assembly JAABUU01 (sample SAMN10711884, study PRJNA513360) | rock metagenome | isolation source: Antarctica rocks | place: Antarctica: Victoria Land, Richard Nunatak white | reverse complement strand
CGCAGCGCTCATCGCCAGCAAGCCGCCACGCACCTCTGGCGCCAGTTGAAGATGCCCATGCCGCTCCATCGCGTCGATCAACAGCGGCACCAACGGCACCAGCCGCTTGCCGCACACCCGGTCCGACGCTTCCCAGACAACGATCAGCGCCTCGCGCACCGCCACGTCATACACCCGCCGCCCTGGCCGCGAGCCAGACTGCCGGCTGGGCGCCCCACCGCGAAGCAACCGCACCGCATGCTTGCGGTGCAAGCCCGTCACCGCCGTGAACTCGTCCAGGATGTGCCCCTGTTCCACCCGGTTGGCCCGGCCATAACGCTCCGACACCGCCCTTACCAACTCGTCCCGTGTTGCCATGCTGATCCGCCTCATGCCTGTCTCCGCCGAACCCCGGCCGGGAGCATTTTAGGTGAGGCAACGGGTCAGCGATCGGGAGCATTCCAGGTGAGGCAATGCGCCCAATTTGACGATAGTCGGCGGGCACATCGGCCATCCCTGGACGGACGAGATGATCTCGCTTGCCTGGAAATACGACAACGTCTTCATCGACACGTCGGCGTACATGCCGCGCCACTACCCGCCGCAACTGGTCAGCTTCCTCGACACCTACGGGCAGGACAAGGTGATGTTCGGGACCAATTTCCCCATGCTGCCGTTCCGCGAGTCGCTGCAGCAGGCGCAGGCCTTGAAGATCGGCGAGGGTGCGAAGGAGAAGTTCCTGCACGCCAATGCGCGGCGCGTGTTCCGCCTTGGTTGAGGCTAGCCGGCATCAGGCAGGCACCCGGGCGAGAAGAGCGCGGCCACGGCGCACGTCCGGGGCGGACTCGCCTCCCTCCATGACGGCCAGCAGCGGCTCGATCAGGGCAAGATCGCCCGAGTGGCCGTGGTGCTCGACGAGGTCGAGCGTTGCGCGCAGTTGGAGCGTGACCGCTCCCTGCTGGCGCGCAATGGCGATCGCGTGCCACAGCCGTTCGGCCGCCAGTGCCGGGTCGGGTACCGCCCCCGCGAGGGCGACGCGTGCCGAAAGGCGGTAGTATTCGGCGCTCCAGTAACGGTCGCCCAGTTCCTCGGCCGAGGTGATGGCGCCCTGTAGCACCGTGGCGGCAAACGCGACGTTGCCGAGCCCTAGGGCGATCTCCGCAAGCCCGGCGAGGATCGGTGCGTCGATGACGTGGATGCCGATGCCGTGCAGTGCTTGCAGTCCGCCCTGGATCTCGTCCACGATCTCCCGCGTCGGCTGCGGGATGCCGCGCCCGACCGCCTGGCAGAGCCGGCCCGCGATGACGTAGTGCGGGCCCATCCGATGCTCGTTGCAATAGCGTGCGAGCGACTCGCCAAGGCTCGCCGCGCGTTCGAAGTCGCGCGCGAACAGTGCAGGGAAAGCGGCGCCGTAGAGCGTGCAGAACGCCACCGTGTTGGCGTGGCCATGATGCTTGAGTTCGCCCAGGATGTGATCGCTCAGCTGCGCGGCTTCTCCGATCCGGCCCAGACACCAGTGCGCCCAAGCTTCGTGGCAAAGAGTCGACAACCCGATGTCCTGGCCAAAGCGGTAGCTCAGCGGACGGTGAAGTACCGGATCGTAGCGCGTGTAGGCCTCCTTTAGGCTCGCCAGGCCTTCATGAAAGCAGCCAGCGGCGATGTAGGCGGCGCCGACAAGGCGTTCGCCGATCATCACGTAGGTCGCTTCGCCATGGCGCCGCGCGAGACCCAGGTACTCCGCCGCCAACTCCTGCGCGGGCGCGATGCGGCCGCCCACGTATTTCGCCACCCATAGCCCGTATAGGACGGAGAACCTCTGCTGGTCGGTGCCGATTCCGGTGTCCAAGATGTGCTTAATCGCGGTGAAGATCGCGACGCTTTCCTGCGCCGTGTAGCCCTTGAGGGCCATCGCGGCGTTGCCGCGGGCAACCTGAATTCCCAGCTCGAGCTGGCTGCGGGTTTCGGTGACCTGGAGCTTGGGCACCAGCTCCAACCCCCTGTCGGCATAGCGCGCGCCTTCGAGCGTGTCCGAGCGCGCGAGCGCCGCTTCCGCAGCGGCAAGCCAGTGGCGGACGGCCGGCTCGGTCAGGCCCGCCTCCGTGTAGTGGTGGGCGACCATCGCCAGTCCGGACTCGACATGGTTCGCTACGCCAACGATCAGCGCCTGCGCAATCTCCGCATGGATACGCTGGCGCCGACTGCGCAGCAGGGAAGCGTAGGCAGTGTCCTGCACCAGCGCATGCTTGAACACGAAGGTGACCTCCGCGGCTCTCACCCGGCGCTGCACCAGGTCGGACGCGACTAGCTGGTCGAGCGCGAACTCCAGCGTCGATCCCTTGACCGGCGACACCGCCTCCAGCAGCCGGATAGAGAACTCGCGTCCAATCGCGGAGGCGACCTGCGCGACCTCGCGGGACGTCGCGAGCCGGTCCAACCGTGCCATCAGCGATCCTTGCAGGGTGGACGGGATCGCGAGGGGCATCAGGGCGGAAGTCCGGACGTAGCCATCGCCCTCCGCACGGACCACACCGGACTCCAGGATGGTCTTGGTCAGCTCCTCCACGAACAGCGGCACGCCGTCGGTCTTGGACGCAATCTGGTCGGCGACGTCGGCGGGCAGCTTCCTGCCGCCGGTCACCCGCTCGACCAATGCCAGGACGTCGTCCCGGCCGAGGCGCTTGAGGGACAGTGCACTGACATTGTGGCTGCCGGGCCAGGGCGGTTCGAACTCCGGCCGGAACGTAATCACGACCAGCGCCGGAAGCCCGGGCAGCTCCTTGATGACCCGGCCCAGCACTTCGAGTGAAGTGGGATCGATCCAGTGCGCGTCCTCCCAGACCAGGAGCACCGGCGCGCGCCGGGTGATGCCGGCAAACAACGCCACCAGCACGGCGGTGGTGCGCTCCTTCATCTCGCTCGGCTGCAGGTTAGGCAAAGGGTAGCGGTCGTCGGTTGGCAGCGAGAGCAGGGAAGCGAGGAAGGGCGCGATGTCGCCGACGGCCAGCCCCGAGCGGGCCACCATCGCTTCGAGCTTGTCGAGCCGGGCCGCGGGTGGCTCGCCGGGGACAAAGCCGGCCGTGTACCAGATCTGGCTGATGATCGGATGGAACGCCTCGTTGGCGTGGTGCGGCGAACACTGGTGCCGCATGGTCCCGTGGTGCGAGCTGCCGATGCGCTCCTGCAGCATTGTCAGCAGGCGCGACTTGCCAATCCCGGCCTCGCCCGACAGCAGGACTAGCTCGCCGCGTCCATCGCAGGCGCGGGACCAGCAATCCAGCAGCAGCGTGAGCTCCTTCTCGCGTCCCACGAAGGGCGTGATGCTGTCCAGGCTTGCGGCTTCGAATCGGCTGACGAAATCCTTCCTGCGCACGACCAACCAGGTCTTGATCGGCTGGTCGAAGCCTTTGAACAGCTGCGGTCCGACCGGATCGAGTTCGAAGGTGGCGCCTAGGAGCCGCCTTGTAGTTTCGGCAATTAGGACTGTGCCAGGTTGGGCGAGTGCCTGGAGCCGTGCGGCCAGGTTAGGCGTATCGCCGATCACGCCCCGCTCGCGCGCGTCGCCGAACCCCATCACCTCGCCCACCACGACCAGCCCGCTGGCGATCCCGGAGCGCAGCTCGAGGCTAATTCCGCATTCCCCCCCGATTTCGTGCACTAACTCCATGATACGCAAGGCGGCGCGAACGGCGCGCTCGGCATCGTCCTCGTGCGCGCGGGGATAGCCGAATAGGACGAGAGCACCGTCGCCCATAAACCGGGTGACGTGCCCGTCATAGGGAGCGACAGCGGCGAACACCGCGTTCTGATATGTGCGGATCAGGTTGCTCAGGTCTTCCGGATCGAGCCGGGTGGACAGCGCGGTCGAGCCGACAAGATCGCAGAACAGGACAGTGAGCTGCCGCCACTCCGCGAGATCGGGCAAGGCGCCGGACCCGGTTCCTTGCTGCAGGCGCAGGACCGCTTTAAGGATCCGCTTACGGTGGCCGAGCGGGATGCTGATCTTCTCGAGGTCGCCATCCGTCAGGTCGGGCAGGATATCGGAATCAATTGCATGGTCGCGGAAAAGCGGGGAGTACTGGCCGAGCCCAAGACCTTGAAGCCACGCGTCGACGTTCATCTCAGGTGCTTCCATCCGACACGTTGACACACGCCGATCGTCGTGGCCGTATCCCGCAGGTGCGACCGACGGATGCGTGCATTCCCAGCCCTGTTCCCTCCGCCGCGACGCGACTTGTACGACGAGTAGACGCCTTGGGGTGGGCAGGTCAATCGCCCGCCGCTCGGACCCGGCCGGAGGTGGCGGCGTCCAGCCGTCCTTATCGCTTATTAAAATGCTTCTTCACGATTTTCGGGGGTTGGTTGAGGATAAGCGCGAAACTCACCCACAAGCCGCGGCAGCCAGGGCTGTTCAACGCTTCCGACTGACGGTGAGTGAGAGCAGGTTTTTGATGCCTGCGAGACCGGCGCGGTAGCGGTCCTGGCTGAGCGTGTCGGTCTGGTTGACCTTGAGAATGTTGAAGGCAAAGCTGCGCAGGCGGGCGAACACGCCGGGATTGGTGCAGATGCGCGAGCGGTCTTCGCCCAAGGTGACATCGCGGGTGTAGTGCGAGGTGTTCTCTATCTTCCGGTGCGCGCGGATCGCCTCGGCGGCGCGGGCGGCGGTGACCGGCGTGTTTGAGATGTAGAAGGCGGTTTCTGCGGAGCGGCGAAGCAGCCCGGTCTTGGCGTTGCGGGTGTCGACGTGGCGCTCAACCCGGATAATGGCGGCGACATGCGGGTGCCAGTCGGTGTCGGCCAGCTTGTCTGTGGGATCGAAGACGGTGACGGTGCGGCGTTCGTCGCGGTTGCGGCCCTTGTCGTGGCTGTGGGCGGACCCGATTGCGGTCGTGGTGGCCGAGGCTTCCTGGATCCGCTGGTGCAGGGTCGGCTGGTTGTCCTTGACCTGGACGATCAGGGCGACGTTGGCTACGGCGGCGACCTCGAAATGTTTTTCTGGCAGTGCAGCGCATCGGGGGTGACGATGGCGCCGCGGGCGACGCCGAGTTCGGCCAGCAACGTCTGCGCCGCCGGGATCTCGTTGGACGTCTCGGCGATGTCGATGTGGGCGAGCACCAGCGCGGTGTCGGTGGCGAACGCGCTCAGCACCTGGGCGGGCCGTGCGGTCGTGGAACCCGTCAAAGCTGCCGCGCAGCGTCTTGCCATCCAGCGCGATGCTGCCCTGTCCCGGTGTGGCGCGCGCCGCCTGCAGCAGGGCGGCATGACGGCGGAAGGCCGCCTCCACCCCGGCCGGATCGAGCCCCTGGAGGATGTAGCGGATGGCGGTGTGTGAAGGTGCCCGTCGCCAGTTCAGGCCAAACGCCGCGTTCAGCTTGCGGCGATGCACATCGACGAAGGTGACGATGTCCGGCGAACGTCTCCGTTCGACGCCGCGATATGAATTGCAGCCGGCCACGATGGCGAGAATGGAGAACAGCAGCACGTGGGGCAGCTTGTAGAGCTTGCCCTCCGCCCGGCGCGGATCAGGGACGTCCGCAAGCACATCCAACAACGGCGAAAACACAGCCACGGCAATCTCCCACCCAGCTGCCACCGTAGACGTCAGACATTGCCCGGCTCGGGAACCCCCCTTGCGATCCGCCGCTTACTTCGCCCGTTGTATGCAGCAGGGCGGCTTTAGTACAGCCCCTCCAGCAGCGTTGAACAGCCCTGGCTGATCGACCGTGCTCTGTATGTGCCGGATGCTCGGGCCAAGGATGAGGCCCGCCGCAGGGGAGCGCGCATTCCAAGCAACATAAAGCTTGTCACCAAGCCGAAGCAGGGCCTTCTGATGCTGAAGCGGGCGCGTGCGGCAGACGTGCCGTTTGCCTGGATCGCGGGCGACAGCGTGTATGGGGCGGACAGCGCCATCCGGCGTTGGGCGGAACGGCACCGGCGCGGCTACGTGCTGGCGGTCACCTCCGGCCAGCGACTGGGGCAGCGGCCGGTGACGACGTGGATCGAGGACCTGGCGGATGCGGCGTGGCAGCGCCTCAGCGCGGGCGACGGCGCCAAGGGGCCGCGCCTGTATGACTGGGCGCGCCTGCCCTACACCGGCGCGGCGCCGGGCTTCGCCTGTGCGCTGCTGATCCGGCGCAGCATTCGCTGATCCCGACGAGGTCACGTTTTACCTCACCCATGCGCCTGATGGGACCACGCTGGCCGAACTCGTGCGCGTCGCGGGCACGCGTTGGGACGTCGAACCAAAAGGTTCGCCGGACATTGAAAGCCTGTTCGAGCAGGCCAAGGGCGAGGTGGGGCTGGACCAGTATGAGGTGCGCTCCTGGGTCGGATGGCACCGCCACATCACCCTGTCCATGTTCGTCCTGGCCTACCTCGCCGTGGTCCGCCGCCTTGCCGAGCAAAGCGCCGAACAGGGCGCCGGCGGGGGGTGCAGACCCAGCAAGCCTCAAGCCGGACCTGCTGCCGCTCACCGTTCCCGTGGTCAGGCGGCTCATCGCAGCCATCGCGCTCCACCGGCCATCCAGGCCCGACGCCGCCCTGCGATGGTCAACCTGGCGACGACGCCACCAGCAACGCGCCAAGCGCGCCCATTGGCACAGGCGAACACAGGGGCACTCCGGTGAAGCCCGGCTGTAGTACTAGCGGGCAGCAGCCTTCCGCAACGGCGGCGCTTCCTGGGTCTCATCGGCAGGCTCGAACACGCCCTCGGACAGGTTGGCATCGTCGCGGTCCGCCGTAGCCTGACGGATATTGTCTTTCATCACCGACAGCGCCCGCTCCGTGGCTTCAATCTCCTCCGGAGACAAGCCGGCCAGGATGACTCGGTTCAGGCTCTGGCCGACCGTGACCATCTGCTTCAGCACGTTGCGGCCTTCCCCGGTGACGACAATGCGCTTAGCCCGGCGGTCCACCGCATCCGGCTGCCGCACGACGTAGCCGGCGGCTTCCAGCCGGTCTATCAGCCCCCCCACCGTCACCTTGCCCACATCCAGGTCGCGTGCCAGGTCAGTTTGCAGCATCCCGGTGCGGGTGTGGCGGGACAACTGGCTCAACACCCACCATTGCGATCTGGTGATGCCCAGCGGCTTCATAGCCTGGTCGAACAGCGTCCGACGCATCCGTGACACGTCATGCACCAGGAAGCCGATGCGGACGTCCTGGGGCAGCTTCGGCTGGGGCGGCTTGGGCAGCGACATGCGTGTGACACACCTTCAACGCACCGGACATGGGGGCGGAAACCTTCGGGCGCACCGTCTGGGTCCTGCGGTTAGATCGCATACCATACGCAACCTAACCATCCCTGCCCTGATAAGCGAACTCCGCCCTGCTAGGGCGACACAGCCTCCGCCGTCAGCACCAGCCGGCCCGTGACCTTGCCGTCGCGCAGGCGCATCAGCGCCGAATTGGCCTCGTCCTTGGGCGCCGTCGTCACGGGCAAAGGCGGCAGCTTGCCATCACGCGCCAGCCGCGCAACCTCGTGCAGGTCCCCGACCGTCCCGGTCAGGCTGCCCAGGATTGCGTGGGCGTGGAAGATGAAGCCGATCAACGGCAGGGTGATCTCGCCGCCGAAGATGCCGACCTCATGCCGGCATAGGTGCGGTGTTGGACCGTCATGGACGCCTCCCTTGCAGGCGGGTCCGGGTGGTCCCGGACTCCTGCCGCGCTGGGCGGAATACCTGGCCGCAGCTTTGCACCCAGATTAGCGGCGCGCATATGATACGCAAGCATATTATGCCGGTCCGGCGGGCTGCCTCGGCTGGATTCGACCGTGGCGAGGATGCAAGCTGCGGCGCACAAGGAGACGGACCCATAAGCGCGATGCACCCGGATGCCGTGCAGTTGCTGGAGCTGATCCGCGCCGCCGGCCGGCCGGCGTTCCAGGACCTGACACCTGCGGAGGCCCGCATCGCCTACGCCAACGGCCGCAACCTGCTGCAGCCTCCGCCGGACGAGGTGGCTGAGGTGTTGGACCTCGCCATCCCCGGACCCGGCGGGACGCTGCCGCTCCGCAGCTACAGCGGCGCCGGGACCGACGGCGCCGCCACCCTGCCATGCCTGGTGTATCTGCACGGGGGCGGCTGGGTAGTGGGCGACCTCGACAGCCATGACGGCGTGTGCCGCCGCCTGGCGAACCTCGGGGCCTGCCGCGTGATCGCCGTTGACTACCGCCTCGCGCCCGAGCACCCGTTTCCCGCTGCCGTCGAGGACGCCGCCGCCGAACTGGGCGTTAACCCGGCACGCATCGCCGTGGGCGGCACCCTGGCCGCAGTTCTCGCCCTGCTGGGCCGCGATGGCGCCGTGCCCGAGCCGATGTTCCAGCTCCTGCTTTATCCCGTCACGGACCTCGCGATGGACACCCCGTCCTATGCGCGGGTGACAGAGGGCGTGCCGCTGACCGCGGTGACGATGCAGTATTTTGCCGAGCACTACGCGCCGGACCCGGCGCAGCGCGGGGACTGGCGGGCGTCGCCATTGCGGGCAGCGTGACGGCGTCGCACTACGTGGTGGATGGCGGGCGCACCGGGACGGTGACGGCGCCGCGGCAGCCTGGCGGGGGTGACGGCCCCCTTGCTCGGGCGCCCGGGTCACGTCCTTGCTGGCGGGCACCCGCCATCGGCCGCCCTGCCTGGCCGGGGCCGAGCTTCGCCTGCATCGAGTACAGCTTCCATTCCTCAAGGGAACCGCGGCCGTTCCAAGCATGGCGCCGCCTCGCGATGACTGGCGCTGGGACCGGTTGCCCTCACAGCCCCATGTAGGTCTCGCGTATCGCCGGGTCGTCGCGCATAGCCGCGGCCGGTCCGGCCTGGGTGATGCGGCTGTGATCCAGGACGTAGGCGCGGTCGCTGACATCCAGCGCCTCCGATACGTTCTGCTCCACCAGTAGGACCGTCAGCCCGTCCTGCCGGGCCAGGCGCTCGACGATGCCGAACACCCGCTCCACCATCAGCGGCGACAGGCCGACGGACGGCTCGTCCAGCATCAGCAGCGCCGGACGGCACATCAGCGCGCGGGCGATAGCGCACATTTGCCGCTCCCCGCCCGAAAACTTGCCGGCCATCTGGTCGGCGCGCTCCCGCAGCACGGGGAAGATCGCCATGACCTCTTCCATCTGCGCGGCGATGCCGGCCCGTGCAGCAGGGGCATAGCCGCCGAGCTGCAGGTTCTCCCGCACGCTTAGGAAAGGGAACAAGCGCCCGCCCTCGGGCACCAGGGCCAGGCCGTCGCGGGGCAGCAGGTGGGCGGGACGGCGCCCGATGTCGGCGCCGCGGAACCGGATGCGCCCGGCGCCGGGCCGCACCAGCCCGGCGACGCAGGACAGCAGCGTGGACTTGCCTGCGCCGTTGGCGCCGACGATGGCGCCGACCTCGCCGGGGTGGACGGCGATGGACACGTTCCACAGCACAGTCGCGTCGCCGTAGCCGGCGGTGACGGCCTCGAGTTCCAGCAGCAGTATCATGCGGAGGGGGCCGCGCAGACGCCGGTCAGTGCGGGCTGCCTAGGGTGCGACGATCCGGGGGCTGCGGGACCCCGCGCCTGGTGGTGCAGGGTCCGGCTCCTTACTGCCTCTCGGCGGGTGGGAGTGCGGGCGAGGCCTCGCAGAGTCCTTGGCGCGGCATCCCTCGGTTTGCTACGGTGCCTGCATGAAGCTGGACAACCCACGGGTGGCTGCGCCGGACACTCCTTCCCCCGGCGGCAGTGGCCCTCCACTAGGTCGTGATATGGAAACCCGCGTAGCTAGCCTTGAAGCCGACTTCCAAGATGTAAGGGCCGTCCTGGCCAGGCTCGAGCCGATGCTGGCGCGCGTGGACGAGCGGACGCGGAAGATCGAAACCGACTTGGTTGGACTGACGGCCAATTTTGCCGGACTGAAAACCGACTTTGCGGGACTGAAAATCGACCTGGCGGAGCTGAAGGGCCGTGTGTCCCAACTGCCCAGCACGATCCAGATGATCGGGTTCGTCCTGGCTGTGCTGGCGTTGGCGGGATTTTCCAAGTATCTCGGACGCTAGCTGTCAGGTCGCGCCGGCCGGAACGCGCGCGGTAGCGTCCAAACGCTGGGCGCAACGTCTGCGGCACCCAACGGCCAGCCCGCGGCGAGCTGACCCGCCTCACGTCCGCCGCCCCTTACCCACATAGGCCTCGATCACCCGCGGGTCGCCCAGCACCTGCTCAGCCGTGCCCTGCGCCAGCATCGCGCCGCGGTCCAGCACGATGACCCGGTGCGAGAATTGGCGCACCACCTTCAGGTTGTGCTCGATTACCAGGAAAGTCTGGCCCTCCGCATTCAGCCGCTGCACCAGCGCCGCGACCTCCTGGATCTCGGTTGGGTTCAGCCCGGCCATCACCTCGTCCAGCAGCATTACCTGCGGGTCCATCGCCAGGGCGCGCGCCACTTCCAGCCGCCGCCGCTCGCTGAGGGTCAGCACCCCGGCCTGCACTCCGGCGCAGTGGCTCAGCCCCACCAGGTCCAGCATCGCCCGGGCGTGCCGTGCCGCCGCCGACACGCCGCGGTGGTGCAGGAAAGCGCCCACCATCGCATTCTCCAGCGTGGTCAGCGACACCAGCGTCTGCGAGATCTGGAACGTCCGCCCGAAGCCCGCCCTGGCCCGGCGGTCCGGCGGCAGGCGGCTCACGTCCTGCCCGTCCAGCAGCACCCGGCCGGCGCTGGGGGCGAGCTGCCCGGTCAACAGGTTGAACAGCGTCGTCTTGCCCGCGCCGTTCGGCCCGATGATGCCGACCAACTCCCCTGGCTGCACGTCGAAGCTGATGCCATCCACGGCGAGCAGCCCGCCGAACCGCTTGGTCACCCCCTGGATCTGCAACGCACCCATCTTCGACGCGCCAGCCTTCGACGCGCCACTCTTCAACGCACCAATGTTCGACGGACCAGTCGCCGCCGCGGCGCTCACTGGCGCCACCGGCCCATGCCGGCCTGCCACGCGCCGACGATGCCGCGCTTGAGGAACCGCGACGCCAGGATCAGCACGGCGCTGAGCACGATGACGTTTGCGCCCGGCGCCAGCCCGCCGAACTCGGCCCGCAGCCAGCCCTCCAGCGGCACCACCAGCAGCGCGCCCAGCAGGGGGCCGTAAACGGTGCCCAGGCCGCCAATTAGAGCGATCAGCGCGAACTTCACCCCGAAGTCGAACAGGGACAGCAGCGTCGCCGGGTCCGCCACGCGGGTGGACATCAGGAACAGCCCGCCGCCCACCCCCGTCAGCGCGGCGCTGATCGCCATGCCGGCCAGCTTGGTCCGCAGCGCGTTAATCCCCAACGCCCCTGCCGCCGCCTCGTTGTCCCGCACCGCCTTGAGCTGGTAGCCCAACCGGGAGCGCGTGACCGCGAGGGCCACCAGCAAGCACAGCGCCGCGAAGCCGCCCATCAGCAGCGCATAGCTCAAGCGGTCGCGGAAGATCATGTTGGCCAGGCCCAGCCGGAACGGGATGGACAGGCCGCGCGTGCCGCCGGTGATGGATTGAGCGTAGTTGGCGAGCGCCAGCGCCACCTCAGTCAGGGCCATCGTGGCGATGGCGAAGAACGGCCCGCGCAGCCGGAACACCGGCCAGGACACCAGCGCCGCGGCGGCGGCCGACAGCGCCGCGCCGGTCAGCAGCCCAATCCAGGGGGACACGCCGGCGCGCAGATACAGGTTGGCCGTCGTGTAGGCGCCCACCGCGAAGAACACGCTGTGCCCCAGGGAGAACTGCCCGCCGATGCCGCTGATGATGTTCCACGCCGTCGCCAGCCCGGCGAACAAGAAGGTCGTGGCCAGCATGTTGAGCGTGAACGGGTCCGCCGACGCCAGCCACACCAGCAGGGCCAGACCAGCAGCAGCACCGGCAGGTCGCGCAGGGAGGTCCGCACCTCGGCCGGCGCGGCTGGGCGGGCGGGCGGCCCGTATGCCGGGCAGGGCGGTGTCAGGCATGTCCGCGCAGCCCGACCTGCTCCGCCCCGGGCTGCCCGAACAGGCCGGACGGGCGGACGATCAGCACGAGGATAAAGACGGCGAACAGCACGGCGTGCTTGAGCGCGGGATCGAGGTAGTAGCCAGCCAGCGCCTCCGTCATGCCGACAATGAAGCCGCCGACATAAGCGCCCAGCACGCTGCCCAGGCCGCCCAGCACGACGACGGCAAAGGCGGGCAGGATGAAGTTGGTGCCGATCTGCGGCGACAGGGTGTAGATCGGCGCCGGCAGGCACCCGGCCAGCCCTGCCAGGGCAGCGCCGGCGCCGAAGGTGATCATGTAGATCTGCTCGGCGTTCACGCCTATCAGGATTGCCGCCTGCCGGTCCTGCGCCACGGCGCGTATGGCTCGGCCCAGCATCGTCCGCCGCAGGAACGCGCCCAGCGCAACAGCAGTTGCGGCCGCGAGCACGATCAACCGCGACAGCCCGCCCACCCCGGTCGTCGCAAACGGCACCCCGTTGTCGGACCGCATCGCGCCGGGCAGGCCAAACTCGCGGAACACACGCTCGAACACCACGCGCGCGCTCGCCTCGTCCTGGCCGCGCACGCCCTCGCAGCACAGCAGGCAGCGGCTGTGCGCGTCCGTCACCGTCAAAGGATCGTGCCGCGCGGTTGCGACCTGAAACGGAAGCATATATTACGTAAGCTAACTATTAAGCCGGAGTGCACCGGCAGTGGGAGATACGATGGACTTCGAACTCACGGAGCAGCAGGTCGCGATAGACGAGGGCGTGCGCCGGGTATGCGCCGGCTTCGACGACGCCTACTGGACCGAGTGCGATGAGAACGCCAAGTCCCCCAAGGAATACTACCGCGCGATGGCCGATGGCGGCTGGCTCGGCATGACCATGCCGGAGCAGAAGGCGCGCTGGCTGAAGCCGCTGATCGAGGGCAAGCAGAAGGCGTGCTTCGGCGTGACCGAGCCGGATGCCGGGCTGGACACCACCAGCCTGACGACCTCCCCCGCCCGCACCAATAGCGGCTACCGGTTGAACGGGCGCAAGATGTGGACCTCCACCGGGCAGGTCGCGGACAAGATCCTGCTGCTGACGCGCACGACGCCTAAGGCGGAGTGCAAGCGCCCGACGGACGGCATGACCCTGTTCTACACCGACCTCGACCGCAGCAAGATCGAAGTGCGGCGCATCTGCAAGATGGGGCGCAATGCGGTGGACTCGAACGCGGTGTTCATTGACGACCTGTTCCTCCCCGACAAGGACAGGGTCGGGGAGGAAGGCAAGGGGTTCAAGTATATTCTGGACAGCCTGAACCCCAAGCGCGTGCTGGTGGCGAGCGAAGCGATCGGCGTCGGCCGCGACGCGCTGCGCTACTCAGTACGCCAAAGACCGCGTCGTGTTCGGCCGGCCAATTGGGCAGAACCAGGGCATCCAGCACCCCTTGGCCGAGTGCTGGGCGCTGCTGGAGTCCGCTTTTTGGATGGTGCTGCAGGCGGGGTGGCTATACGACGCCGGCCAGCAGCCTGGCGGCGCCGAGGCGAACGCCGCCAAGCTGCTGGCCGGCCGCGCCGCGTTCTAAACGGCGACGCGGGCGGTGATGACGCATGGCGGCATGGGATATGCGCAGGAGTATCAGGTGGATAGGCTGTTCCGCGAGAGCATCCTGACGCGCATCGCGCCGATCAGCGAGGAACTGGTGCTGTCATACTTGGCGGAGCGGGTGCTGGGACTGCCCAAATCGTATTGACGCCAACCGTCTTTGCAATTGACCGATGTCACCCCTCGTCGCGTGCCGCTTCGGCGCAGCAATTTAGGTGCGGCAAGGACCGTGCTGGCCTCTCCTCGCAATGATAGGCCGAAGCTGGGGGCTGTCGGTATGAACGGATCGCGGCGGGCCTGTGGCCAACGAGGGTGTGCAGCTCCACCCCGGCGTCGCGCAGCGCCCGGGAGTGCCACTTCCCCATCATGCGGTAGCTGGCCAAGCAGGCCTTCACGCGCTTCGTTCCTCGATCAACCGACGCTGAAACCCGCCGCCTCGGCCGCCGCGCGCAGGGCGGTGTAGCCCTTGCGCGCATAGGTGAGGGGGTTGGCACGGGCCGGGTCCTGCTCGGCCTCGACGATTAGCCAACCACCATAGCCCGCCGCAGCGACGGGTTGCAGGGCGGGGACGAACTCGACCGCGCCGTCCCCAGGCACGGTGAACACGCCCGCGACGACGGAATCGAGGAAGCTCCACCGCTCCGACCGTGCACGGGCCAGCACGTCAGGGCGTACGTCCTTGGCATGGACGTGGTTGATCCGGTGCGCCCAGCGGCGCGATACGGCGGCCGGATCCTCGCCGGCAAAGGTCAGGTGTCCCGTGTCGAACAGCAGGCCGACGCTTGGCGGCGTGCCCTCCATCAGCCGGTCGATCTCCGCCGCTTTCTCGATCACGGTGCCCATGTGGTGGTGGAAGGCAATCCGCACGCCCTGCGCCGCCATCCCGTCGCCAAGCTCGCCCAGCCGGCCGAGGAACACCGGCCACTCATCCTCCGTCATCACCGGCCGGTCGGCGACGGGGGTGTCGCGGCTGCCCTGCACGGTGCCGGAGGTTTCGGCAAACACCATCACCCCGCAGCCGCAGGCGCGCAGCAGGTCCATGTGCGGCCGCATGGCCTCGATCTCCTGCTCGACGGTGCGGCGCCGCAGCTCCGCGCCATACCAGCCGGACACGAAGCTCAGGCCGTGCCGGGCCAGCACCTGCTGCAGCGTGGCGGGGTCGTTGGGGAACTTGTTGCCCTTCTCGATGCCGGTGAAGCCGGCCTGCCGCGCTTCGGCGAGGCAGGTTTCCAGCGGCGTATCGCCGCCCAGCTCCGGCATGTCGTCGTTGCTCCAGGCAATCGGGTTGGTTCCGATCTTGACTGCCATCGCCTGACCCCTAGCCCATCGCCTGCGCCGCGCGGGCCTGCATATAGGCCGCGTGCGCGTCCTGAACCTCGCTGCGCTCCGACACGGCAGGCACCGCCAGGCGCCTCCTTCGGCCGTGGTGCGCAGCGGATCGGTGGGGATCACGACCACCGTGGTGCGGTCCGACGCCTTTGCGCGCACAAGGGCCGCCTCCAGCCCGGCGATGCCGTCCACCGTTTCCGCTTGGGCGCCGAGCGACCGCGCATGGGCGGCGAAGTCCACCCAGGTCTCGTCCGCCCGATGGTCCACGTCGGCGAGCAGGTTGTTGAACGACGCGCCGCCGCACGCCCGCTGCAGGCGGTTGATGCAGCCATAACCGCGGTTGTCCAGCACGGTGACGACCAGCTTGCGCCCCAGCATCACCGAGGTGTGCAGCTCCGAGTTGAGCATGAGGTAGCTGCCGTCCCCCACCATCACGAACACCTCGCGCCCGGGATGGGCCATCTTCACGCCGAGGCCGCCGGCGATCTCGTAGCCCATGCAGGAAAATCCATACTCCAAGTGGTAGCTGCCCGGGGTAGCCGTGCGCCAAAGCTTATGCAGTTCGCCCGGCAGGCCACCCGCGGCGCAGACCACGATCCCGTCCGGCCCGGCGGCCCGGTTGACCGCGCCGAGCACCTGCGCGTCGGTCGGCAATTCGAGGTTGCCAGGCGCGGTCGCCGCGTCCACCGCCGCGTTCCACTCGACTGCAAGCTCCACCGTGCGTGCCTGCCAGGCGGATGATGCGGCGTAGCCCCCCAGCGCGGCGCCCAGCTCGTCCAGCGTGCGCCGTGCGTCGCCGATCAGCGGCGCGGCGCCGTGCTTGCTGGCGTCGAAGGCCGCCACGTTCAGCCCGATCAGCCCGGCACGGCCCGGCAGCAGCGCACGCGACCCGGTCGTGAAGTCCTGCAGCCGCGTGCCCACCGCCAGGATCACGTCCGCCTCGCGCGCCAGGGCGTTGGCGGACGAGGCCCCGGTCACGCCGATGGAGCCGACGGCCTGAGGATGGTCCCAAGGCATCGCACCCTTGCCCGCCTGGGTCTCCGCCACGGGAACGCGGTGCCGGGCGGCGAAGGCCTTCAGCGCCTCCGTCGCTCCGGAGTACAGCACGCCGCCGCCGGCGACGATCAAGGGCCGGCTGGCGTCCCGGAGCAGGCCGGCGGCGCGGGACAGGTCCGCCAGGTCGGCGCCGGGCCGGCGCGGGCGGTGCAGCCGGGGCGCGAAGAACGCTTCGGGATAGTCGCAGGCCTCGGCCTGCACGTCCTGGCACAGGCAGAGCGTAACCGGGCCGCAATCGGCCGGGTCGGTTAGGAAGGCGACCGCGCGCGGCAGGGCGACCAGCAACTGCTCCGGACGGGTGATGCGGTCCCAGTAGCGCGACACCGGCTTGAAGCAGTCGTTCACGCTGGCGGTGGCGTCGCCAGGCGCCTCAAGCTGCTGCAGCACCGGGTCGGGCCGGCGGCTGGCGAACACGTCGCCGGGCAGGAACAGCACCGGCAGCCGGTTAACGTGGGCGACGCCCGCCGCGGTCAGCAGGTTCATCGCGCCGGGGCCGATGGAGGTGGTGACGGCCATCATCTGGCGTCGGTTCCGCGCCTTTGCATAGGCCACGGCGGCCAGCCCCATGCCCTGCTCGTTGTGCCCGCGGTAGGTGGGGAAGGCTGCGCGGGCGGCATGAAGCGCCTCGCCCATGCCGGCGACGTTGCCGTGGCCGAAGATGGCCCAACAGCCGGCGAACAGCGGCGCCTCGGTCCCGTCGTCCAGCCATGTGCGCTGGGCCGCGAGGTAGCGCACGACGGCCTGCGCCGCGGTGAGGCGGACGGTGCCGGCGGTCACGCTGCCGCCTCCTGCTCCGCCGCATCCCCGGCGGGCGCCACTCGCACGGTCCCGCCAGTTTTGAGGCTTTCCAGCGCGGCGTTGGCCAGGCGAAGCGCCTCGCGCCCCTCGGCAAAGCCCGCGAGCGGCGCCGCGCCACCCTCCACGCATTCGATGAACTGATCCAACTCGGCCTCATAGGCTTCGCGGTAGCGCTCGATGAAGAAGTCGAGCACGGGGTCCTGGGCATGGATCTGCCCGACGCTCCAGGTTTCCACCGTCGTCGGGTGGCGGTTGCCGGCGAGCAGCATGCCCGTCGCGCCGAACGCCTCGACGCGCTGGTCGTAGCCGTAGGCGCAGCGCCGGCTGTTGTTGATATGGACCAGCGCCCCGGACGCCGCACGCATGACGACCATGGCAGCATCTATGTCGCCCGCGTCGCGGATAGCTGGGCCGATCAGGTTGGCGCCCATCGCCTGCACCTCGACGATCTCGCCGACGAGGTAACGGGCCATGTCGAAGTCGTGGATGGTCATGTCGCGGAACAGCCCGCCGGAGAAGGCGACGTATTGGGCCGGCGGGGGCGACGGGTCGCGGCTGGTGATCACGACCTGCTCCAGCGTCCCGATCTCGCCGGACAGAAGACGGTCGCGCAGCGACCTGAACGATGGGTCGAAGCGCCGGTTGAAGCCGATTGCCACCAGAGGGCGCAGCGGGGCGATCTCACGCCAGCACGCCTCAACCCGCGCCATGTCGAGGTCCACCGGCTTCTCGCACAGCACGGCCTTGCCGGCCTTGGCCGCCTGCGTGATCAGGTGGATGTGGGTGCCGGTCGAGGAAGCAATCAGAATGGCCCGGACCCGGGCATCGGCGAGGATTTCCTCGACCGAGCCTGCCGCCTTGGCGCCGAGCGTCCGGGCGGTGTCCTCTGCCGCTCCGGCGGCGACGTCGTAGCAGGACACCAGCCTGACCCGCGGATGCGCGGCGATGTTGCGGGCGTGCACCTTGCCGATCCGGCCGCAGCCGAGGAGAGCGAACCCGATCATGCCAGTTCTTTCCCGATGGAGGTTCTAGGCCGGAAAGGACCGGGTATTGCTGCCGCCGGTCTCACGGCCGCTGGTGATCCCTTATCAAGGGAGTGCCGCCCGATGTCGCGGCCGGCACCGGACACCGCGGCATTGGGATGGCGGACCATCTCATGCGGCACGGCGAGGTCACGCCGCCTTCTCCAGTGCTGCCAGTGCCATGATCCGCTCTTCCGTGGCTTCGGCATGGGAAAGCTCGCCCATCATCCGGCCCTCGCGCATCACCAGCACCCGGTCGGAGATGGTCAGCACCTCCGGCAGGTCCGACGAGATCACCAGGATCGCCAGCCCCTCGGCCGCCAGCTCGCGCATCAGGGCGTAGATCTCCGCCTTGGCGCCGACGTCCACGCCCCGCGTCGGCTCGTCAATGATGAGCACGGCGGGGTGCGTGGCCAGCCACTTCGCCAGCACCACCTTCTGCTGATTGCCACCGCTCAGCAGCCCGATCACCTGGTCCCGGCTCGGCGTCTTCACCCGCAGGCGCTGCACGTATCTGTCCACGACCCCTCGTTCCGCCGCGAAGTTGATCATGCCGCCATTCGACAAGCGCCCCAAGGCCGCGAGCGTCAGGTTGTTCCCGACGCCGTGCATGAGCACGAGGCCCTGGCCCTTGCGGTCCTCCGGCACCAGGCCGATCCCGTGGCGCATAGCGGTGAGCGGCCGGTCCACGGTGATGCGCGCGCCGTTGAGCCACACCTCGCCCGCGTCCGGCGGCGGCGCGCCGAACACGCCGAGCGCCGTCTCCGACCGTCCTGCGCCGACCAGCCCGGCCAGGCCCACGATCTCGCCGCGCCGCAGGTCGAAGCTGATGTCGCGATACTGCGGCGCACGCGTCAGGCTGCGGACGGACAGCACCACGGGCCGCTCCTCCTGAGAGGGCGGCACGCGCTGGACGGCGGCCAGGTCGCGGCCGACCATCAGGCGCACGATCTCGTCCTGGTCGGTCCCGGCAAGCGGCATCGTCCGCACGTGCTTGCCGTCGCGCAACACCGTGACGGTGTCGCACAGCGCGAACACCTCCCGCATGCGGTGGGAGATGTAGAGGATCGTCACCCCTTCCCGCTTGAGGTCGGCGATCACGCGGAACAGCACCAGCGTTTCCGCCTCAGACAAGCTCGATGTGGGTTCGTCCAGGATCAGCAGCCGGGGCTGGTGCACGAGGCTCTTGCAGATCTCGACGATCTGCTGCTGCGCGATGGTCAGGTTGCCGAGCCGGGTGTCCGGATCAAGGTCGATGCCCAGCCGGTGCAGGACCCGGCGCGCTTCGCCGCGCATGGCGGCGCGGTCCACGAATATGCCGCCGAGGCGCGGCTCCCGGCCCAGTGCGATGTTCTCGGCAACCGAGAGATTGGGGGCCAGGTTCAGCTCCTGGAACACGATGGCGATGCCGTGGCGGTTGGTGTCGCGGGTGCTGTGCAGGTCGAGCGGATGGCCCTCGAAGATCAGCCGCCCGCCGGGGTCCGGGCGCTGAACCCCGGCGATGCACAGCATCAGCGTGGACTTCCCGGCGCCGTTCTCGCCCATCACGGCGTGCACGGTGCCGGGCTCGACGGCGAAGGACACGTCCTCCAGCGCCTTCACGCCGGGGAAGGTCTTGGACACGTTCTCGACGTCCAGCAGTGCCGCCATGGCTGCCTCCCTACGTTCCCCGGCGGATGACGCGCGCTACTTGCCCCAGTTACTTGCCCCAGTCACTTGCCAAGAAACTGGTCCACGTTCTTCGCGTCGATCAGGTCCACCCCCGTGTCATAGACCGGCTCCACTCTCTGCTTTGCCAGCAGGGAGTTGAGCACGATCAGCGACTGCGCCCCCATTGCGCGCGGGCGCTGGCCGACCAGGGCGGTGGCGGGGCCGGACTTGATCAGGCGAAGCTGCGGCTCCTGCGCGTCGAACGACACCACGACGAACTTACCCGCCTTCACGTCGTCCGCCCGGCTGCGCAGCGCCCTGGTGTAGGCCTCCGGCGCGAACATCGGCCAGCCCCCGGCGAAGAAGAAGCCGGACAGGCCGGGGGTCTTGGCCAGCACGTCCTGCATGATCTGGATGGCCCGGCTGCTGTCGTCCTCGCAGGGGAACGGCGAGCCTCCCGCCTCCTTGAAGCCGTCGCCAAGCCCTGCCTTGAAGCCCGCCATACGCTCGTTCAGGTTGGCGGCGGCCAGCCCGCCGGTGATGATCGCGTAGGTGCCGCCCCCGGGCAGCGCCGCGCGGAACGCCTTGCCGCCCATCTCGCCGCCGACGCGGTTGTTGGTGCCGACGAATGTCGAGCGCTTCGTCTTCGGCGCGTCCGAGTCGAAGGTGATGACCGGAATGCCCTTCGCCTGCGCCGCGCTGATGGCGGCGGCGACGGAGTCCGGGTTGTTCGGCGCGATGGCCAGCCCCGACACGCCACGGGTGATCAGGTCGCGGATGACCCGCACCTGCTCGCCCTCGTCCACCTGGGTCGGCCCGGTGAACAGGCATTCGACGCCCATCTTTTTCGCCTGTTCCTTGCAGCCGGCTTCCACGTCCGCGTAGAACGGCACGCCGACCAGCTTCGGCACCAGCGCGAACACCTTCTGCTTTTCCTGGGCCAGCAAGCCCCGTGGCAGGACCGTCGTCAGGCCGGCAGCGCCCGTCGTGTAGAGCAGCTTGCGTCGTTGGATCATGTTTGTCTCCTCCCAGGATGTTTTTGCCGGGCCGTTATCTTCGCCAGAGGCCCTTGCGAAGTTGGTCTATGAACACGGCCAGGATGATGACCGCGCCGACGAAGATGCCCTGCCAGTAGGCGTCAGTGCCGAGCAGCACGAGGCCGTTCCGCAGTACTTCCAGAATCACCGTGCCGACCAGGACGCCCAGCACCGTGCCTTCGCCGCCTGTCAGGGCGGTGCCGCCGATCACCGCCGCAGCGATGACGCTCAGCTCCTTGCCGAGGCCCTGGTTGGCGATGGCCGAGGAAAGGTAGCTCACCTCGACGACGCCCGCGACGCCGGCGGTGACGGCCGAGATCACGTAAACCGACATTTTGAGCCGATCCACCTCCAGCCCGCTCAGGCGTCCCGCCCGCTCGTTGCCGCCGACGGCATAGAGCTGGCGCCCGAACACGGTGCGGTCGAGCACGACCCAGGCCAGGGCGGCCAGGACGAGGAACAACAGGAAGGGGTTGGGCAGGCCGAACGTGTCGCCCCCGCCCAGGCCGAAGAAGGGGTCGCCCTCCGGACGGAAGTCGTTGACGGACTTGCCCCGGGTGATCACCAGGGCTAGCGCCCGCGCGATGCTCATGGTCGCCAGGGTCGGCACGAAGGCCGGCATGCGCAGCTTGGTCACGCACAGCCCATTGAACAGCCCGAACAGGGCTGCGAGGCCTAGGCCCGCGCCCACGGCGAGCGCCGTCGGCCAGCCCTGCGCCATGAGCGCCGCGGTCGTCACGGCGGTGACGCCCCAAATGCTGCCGGCCGACAGGTCAATGCCGCCGGTGATCATCACCATGGCCTGGCCAAGTGCCACGATGCCGACGAAGGAAAGGTTGCGGGCGTTGTCAAGCAGGTTGTCCGCCGTGCGGAACTCCGGCGACACAGCCGAAAGGAGGACGACCATGATGAGCAGCGCCACCATGATCCCGGCCTCCCGCGAGCGGAGCAGGCGCACGCCGACCGGGGCGCGGGGGGCGATGAGGGCGTCGGGTTTGGTTGCGGTGTCCATCCTGCGTGCTCCGTGCCTCTTGGGGTGGGACGGTTAGGCCAGTCAGCAACGCCGCGCCGGGTCAGGCCGGTCAGATCATGCAGGTTGGGCAAGCCCACGATGCAACGGTCTGGCCGGTCAGAGCGGCGTCCCCGGCGCAGTCGGCTACCCGCAGCGCCTGCCGGCGGTCACACGGCATGACCGGCATGGACAAGGCAGCGTTGACCGCTCCAATGACCGAGTCAAGCAGTGTTTGTGCACGGATGTAAGGTCGTTGTCTGACGTCAGCCGTACGGTGCTGTCCGGCCATGCCGTTCAAACGTAGGACAGTCGCATTGCGCCGGCCTACACACGTGCGATTCATCAGCCGGCGTGTGACGCGACACGGCGGCAGCGCGGCGACTTGACCCTATGGCTGGACAAGGCCTGGGTTTACGCAGCCTCCTGCCCCTCGTCCAGCACCTGGCCTGGCCGGTTAAGTCAGGGCGCGAACTGGCGGCCGCGCCACTCGTCCCAGGCTTAGCGCAATCCGTCCAGCTTCCCCGCTGCCGCCCTTGCAGCCAGAGCCTCGGCGTCTCCCGGCAACAGAAGCCTCTCCGCCACCTGGTCGGCGGCCGCGCGCCGCACGGCCGCGACGTAGGCCGCATCGTCCGGGTAGCGCTCTGCGATTGACGGGCGCGGGTCACCAGCCGTGATCCGAGCCTCCCACGTCGCCGCAAAGGGCACCGCCGCTCCTTGCAGCGGGTAAAGCGCCGCCGGCCCGAAGCCCTCAGCGCGTGGGTTCCAGCCGGTATAGCTCGCACGCGGCACGGCAAGCTGCAGCGCCCGCACTCCTGCGACCGTCATTCCGTCCCCGTCGAGCAGCGGCACGAAGACGGGGTAACGGCCAATCTCCCGCGGCGGCAGGACGGACTGGTCGGAGATAGCGGCCGGCGTATGCAGCGCGCGATAGGGCAGGCCGGGAATCGTGACCGGCATCGCCGCCCCTGCCGGCACCAGGGTGCCGTGGGCGCGCATCGGCACCCGGCTCGCTGGCGGTTCCACGCCTTCCGCCAGCCAGGCATCCATCGCGGCGAGCAGTGCGCGCATCGGCGGGCCGGCATGCATCGGGTTCGTCGGCAGTGCAGCCGCCTCGATCGCGCCGGATACCGCACTGGGGTCCGAGAAGTGCGGCGTGCCCGCGATCATGTAGGCGCGGACGTCCGGCGGCAGGTCGAGGTGATGTCCCGCCGTGTCGGTGACGAGCAGCGAAGCACGCGACGCCCACCACTCATGCTCACTGTCGGTCTGCATGACGCGCGGGCAGGTGGACGACAGGCGGCAGCGCAGCATGAGCCCGTCGCGCCGGCCCGAAAGCGGATCGTCCAGCACCGCATAGGTGAAGGGAAACGTGTCCGCCTGCCACGCCGGGTCCTGCGGGTGCCGGGCGTTCCGTCCGGGCTGGCCGAAGCGCACGTTCGTGGCCATGCGCCGGGCGCCCGCGACATGCGGCATCAGCCCGTCGAACACGACCCGCCCGGCAGTGTCCTCGTTAAAGCCGAGGTAAAGGAAGTCCCGCAAGAACCGGCCGGATTGCGACACCCCGAAGCCAATGGCGCGGCTGACTGCAGGTCGCCCGTTTACCGCGAGCGGATTGGCGGACGACCCGTCGCGCCGCAGGAACGCGACTACGTCCCGCACCGCCGCGAAGCCCATGCCCAGCACCACGGGATCGCACCCGGTGTAGGTCACCTCATACAGCGCCCCGGCGTCGAAGCCCTGTGCCGGCCGGGACACCTCGATCCGCCTCGCGTCCAGCGCGCGGATGGAGAGCCCTTCTGGCTGCGCGCGCAGATCGGGCCACGCCTGGCGGACCGTGACGGACAGGCTTGCGGGATCGGCGATGTCCCAGGCAAGGGTTGCCGGCGCGGGGCTGCGGTTGTGGTCGAAAACAAACTCTTCCCGCACCGGGCCGGTGACGCCTCGCAGCACCGGCACCTGTAGCGCAAGCTGACCCGGTGCCGACGGGATATCCCCCTGCCAGCCGACCCAGACGGCCGTGATGCCGCGTCCGGCGAGGAAGCCAGCCCCGGCATCCCCGGCCGCCAGCAGTGTATTCGCGCCGGGCTGCGGCACATCATCGAAAAGCTGCGGCGCGAGCTTGCGGCCGCGGTTCGGCACATCAAGCAGCAGTGTCCCAATGCTGCGCGAGGGGTCCGCCGGCCGCAGGATCACTACGTCGGCCACGGCCTCCACGCGCCCCAAGGCGTCGCGCGGCGCTAATCCGAGGTCCGCGACCACAGCGTTGTGCGGATCGCCCGGGTCGAGCGCGATGGTCGCGCGCGCGGTAATGCGGCGATATGTCCCGACCCCATCGAAGCTGCGCCCGGCATAGGCGGGCACGTCCTCGGTCACCTCGAAACGCGTTACCTCGGCCAAGGCGGGCGTCGCCATGGCGAGTAGCCCCGCCAGGATCGCCAGTCGCCGCATGCTGTGTCCTCCGTTGCCTTCGTGATCCCCGGACCCGGTGGTGCGGAGCCGCCTGGGCCAGAACCTCGGCTGCGACGCCAGTATGGCGAGGTGCTCAGAGCACCCTTGCAGGCGTGCTGGTGTTTGAGTAGGGACAATTTCCAATGCCCCATCAGTTCCACGCAATGCCGTGGTCCCGTAGGCGCCGTTCCAATGAGCGCCTTGTTGCGACAGTCGCGTGGAAAGATACGCGTTGAAGGGCGCACTTCTCCTCGGGTCGAGCACGCCGGTCACTCGGGTTGCGTCGCCCATCTCCATCACAGTCTTGCTGGCGGCGTCGAAGCGAGGCCATTTCGGCAGACCCTCGCCGTTCGGATCACCCGACTTGGAAGAATTCGTCCAGTAGAGCTGCATCTGTTCTGCCAGTCCCCGGTCGCGCGGTTGTCACAGGCGCTCGATGGAGTTCTGGGTGCCGAACACGTAGGCCAGCTCGGAGGAATGGAAGGCGCCCACCTTGACCGGGTCGGAGCCGGGTGCAGTCCGCGTGAACCGGTAGACATAGGCGGGCTTGCCCTGCGTCGCGGAGGCGAAGCACTTGGCGGTGTCCATCAGGCCCGAAAGATTGACCAAATCTGGTGCGATCATGACGGCGGTGCCTCCCCGCACGAGCCAGGCGGCTTCATGCTCCGCCCATCACGCCAGATGCCCGTTGAGCGTGCTACCTGGACCCACCACCCCGGAACCTGACAAGAGCCCGTTACATTAGAGGCTCTTATTGAGTTCCGGGGTGGTAACGGGTCGGTCACGCAACTAGGGCTGCGATGAGGGCGCCGAGCAAGGCCTTGCCGCGTCGGCGCGCGTTATGCACGAACTGGAAGAAGCCGAGGTAAAGCGGCAGCTTGTCTTGCGAGATGCCGCGGTGCGGTCGCAGCCAGGATCGAAGCAGCGACCAGAAGCTTCCCATCGTGTTGACATGCACCTTACAAAAGCCGTCCCCGTCCTCGTCGCGGGCATACTCGCCGCGTCCATGGCAAACCGTCTTATAACCGGTAGCCCTAGGCGGGCAGGCGAGCGTAGATGCCATACTCGTCCGTGTGGACGACGGTGCCCGGCCCGGAACCCAACAAGAGCCACGCCGCAGCAAATCCAGGCCGCCCCCTAATTCCATCCCATGTCGAACAGGAAGAAGCTCTCGTCGGCGGTCGGCTGAAACTGCACCGGCTTGCGAGCCGCATACATTACAACGTCCTGGAACAGCGGCACGATGGCGACGTCGTCATGGATGGCCGTCAGCGCCTGCCGGTAGCTCGCCTTGCGCTTCTCCGCATCCAAGGTGTTGCGCGCGTCTCGCAGCGCGGCGTCAACCGCCGGGCTGCGATACTTCGACCACTGGCTGGACGAGTGGAACAGCGGGAACAGCGTCCCGTCCGCATCCTGGCAGCCGCAAGACCAACGGAAGTACGACACGTCGCCTGCCTCGTCCGGCCGCCCCTGCCGGAGCTTCAGGTACGTCGCAAGATCCACGGTCGAAAGCTCCGCGGCCAGGCCGACGTCGTTCAGCATCTGCTGCACCGCCTGCACTATGCGCTGATCGAAGACCGGCGACGTCAGGAAGCTGACTTTCGCGCCCGGCGCCAGCCCGGCCTCGTTCAGGAGCGCCTTCGCCTTTGCGGGATCAAACCCATAGGCCGGCATACCACCATTAAAGCCGAAGCTCGCGGGCGTCAGCGGCTGGTTCACCGGCTTGGCGTAGCCCTTCAGCAAGGCCTCGACGATCGTGTCACGGTCAATGGCGTGCGCTACCGCCTCGCGCACGCGCCTGTCCCTGGTCGCTCCATCCAGCGTGTTGAGCATGACCATGGTCACGCGCTCTGTCGGCGTCCACAGCACCTTCAGCATGGCGTCGTTGCGCAACTGGTCGGCGTTGTCCGTGGACAGGATGCGCGCGATGTCGGCGCGGCCGGTCCGCACATCAGCGATCCGGGTGGACTCGTCTGGAACCGGACGCAGCTCGACGTGCGGGAAAGGCGGCTTGCCACGCCAGTAGCCCTCGTTGGCGGCGAGGACGATGCTGACGCCCTGGGTGCGGCGCACGAGCTTGTAAGGGCCGCTGCCCACTGGCGCCTGGCTGAACCCGTCGCCCAGCCGTTCCACAACGGCCCTGGGCACGATTGACAGCTTGGTCAGTTGCGCCAGCAGCACGGGATAGGTGCTTCTGGTGGTGACCCGCACCTCAAGGGGACCAGTCACCTCAACACCGGCAATCTGGTCGAACTGGCTCAGTTGCGGACTCTTGAAGGCGGGATCCGTGATCCGCTTGATGGAGAACGCGACGTCGTCCGCTGTCAGCTTCGTGCCGTCCTGGAAGCTGATGCCGTCCCGGATGGTGAACACGACGTGGGTGTCGTCCTGGTAGCGCCAGCTTGCCGCGACCTGCGGGATGATTGCGCCATCCTTGCCGCGGGTCAGCAAGTTGTCGAAGATGTTGCGGTAGGCGGTATAGCTGTCCTGGTCCCATTGCAGATGCGGGTCGAGCGATGCCGGGTCGGACGGCAGGTCCACAATGAAGTTGGCCTGGTCGGCACGGGCTTGCAGCGGTGTCGCCAGCAGGACCGCTGCAACGGCAACGGCTACGCGGAAGGTGGGCATGGTGGACTGCTCCAGGTCGTCAGGCAGGCACTACAGCATTGGATGCGGCCACCGCCCAGCGTTGCGCCGCGCCAGGTGGGCGGGCATCATAGCGGCTTGATGCGGCAACGCGGAGAACACATGCTCAGAACGCTTCTTGCCCTAATCCTTCTCGCCAGCGCGCACGCCGCACCGGCCGCGGCGCAACCCAAGCAGGAGTTGACGATCGACCTTGCCGGCGACGCGGCAACGCTCGATCCGCAATTGCAGTGGGACACCGAGAGCTACAGCGTCTATCGCAACATCTTCGACAACCTCGTGACCCGTGACGCCGCTGGCGCCATCGTTCCCCAGGTGGCCACCACCTGGCGCTACACGGACCCAACGACGCTCGTGTTCGACCTGCATACCGACATCACGTTCCAGGACGGCTCCAAGCTCACGCCCGACGACGTCGCCTTCAGCGTCAACCGCATCATCGACCCGGCGTTCAAAAGCCCCCAGCTCAGCCAGTTCGACCAGATCACCCGCGCCGAGGTCACCGGCCCGGCACAGGTGACGCTCCATACGAAGACGCCCTATCCGACCCTGCTTGCCCAATTGGTCAAGCTGTCCATCGTGCCCAAAGCCTATGTGCAGAAGGTGGGCGACCAGGCGTTCAACCAAAGCCCGATCGGCAGCGGCCCCTACAAGCTGCGGTCCTGGAACCGCGGTGTTGCCATTACGCTCGACGCGGTGCCGGGCTACTGGCGCGGCCCCGCCCCGTTTGCCTCCGTGGTGTTCCGCGCCGTCCCGGACGTGCCGACCCGGGTCGCCGACCTGCGTGCCGGGCGGGCCGACCTGGTTCGCGGCCTGTCGCCAGATGATGCGGAGGCGCTGAAGGGGGAACGAGGGGTTCAGGTCCTCTCGGTTCCGACGGAGCGTGTGGCCTACCTGTTCGTCAATGCCTTGGACGGCCCGACCCGGGACGTGCGCGTGCGCCGGGCCATTGCCATGGCGATTGACCGCGATACGCTGATCAGCGCGCTGCAACAGGGCTACGCCAAGCCGGTACAGGAAGTCTCGACCCCCGCCAACTTCGGTTACACGACCGACGTGGCGTCCTGGCCCTTCGATCCGGATGCCGCGCGCAAGCTGATTGCGGAGGCCGGCGCGAAAGGCGCCACGGTGCAGTTCCTTACCTCCCCGGTTTATGATCGCCGACTGAACGAGGCGGTGCAGCAGATGCTGTCCGACGTTGGGCTGAACGTCGAGATCTCCATGCTGGACCAGCCCTCCTACCTGCGCCGCCGGCAGGGCACGCCGGCGGAGGCGGGCGGCCTGTCTCAGGGCCGCTGGTCCTGCGCCTGCCAGGACGCGGATGGCGTGATCTTCCCGCTGTTCCGCACGGGATCCCTCTGGTCGAAGTATTCCAATCCGGCCTTCGACAAGCTGGTGGACGAGGCCCGGGCCACGCTGGACGAGCCGGCACGGCTGTCCGCTTACCGGCAGGCGTTCCAGATCCTGCATGATGAAGTGCCGGGCATTGGCCTGTTCCAGGACGTGGCCCTGTATGGCGCCCGGCCGCAACTGCAATGGCAGCCCACGGCGAACGAGGCGATGTTCGTGTTCGACATGAAGTGGGCCAAGTAGCCGCGGGATGCGCCATATCGGCTCCCATCTGCTGCAAGCCGCCCTCGCTGCCTTCGGCGTCATCACCATCGTCTTCTTCGTGATGCGCCTTTCGGGCGACCCGACCCTGCTGCTGGTGCCAGAGGGCGCCTCCGCCGAGCAGATCGCGGCGCTGCGCCATGCCTTGGGCTTCGACCGTCCGCTGATGCTGCAATACCTATCGTACGTCGCCGACCTCGCGCAGGGCGACCTTGGGCAGTCGCTGGTGCAGCGGGCGCCAGTGTCGCTGATCCTTGGCTCCCGCCTGCCCTACACCCTGGCGCTGGCAGCCGGCGCGCTGCTGGTGGCGCTGGTGATCGGCATCCCCGCAGGCATCGCCATGGCGGTGTGGCGCGGCAGCGCCGTGGAGCGGGGGCTGGCTGTCATGGTGCTAGTGGGGCAGAGCCTGCCCACCTTCTGGTCGGGCATCCTCATGATCCTGCTGTTCGGGGTCGTGCTGCGCTGGCTGCCCACCTCGGGCGCGGACGGGCTGGCGTCGCTGATCATGCCCTCGGTCGCGCTGGGTGCGCTGGCCATGTCCACCTTCGCGCGCATGACGCGCATCTCCGTGCTGGACGAGCTTGGCCGCGACTACGTCAATGCGGCCCGGGCGCGCGGCCTGTCCATGGGCGCCACCGTGGTCCGGCACGTGCTGCGCAACGCCGCCATTCCTGTCATCACCATCACCGCCCTGGAGGTCGGCAACCTCCTTGCCGGTGCGGTCATCGTGGAGACCGTGTTCGCCTGGCCCGGCATCGGCCAGCTTGCCATGCAATCCATCCAGTCCCGTGACTTCCTGGTCGTGCAGGCCGTCGTGCTGTTCGTGTCCCTGGCCTACATCGGCCTCAACCTGCTGGCCGACCTGGCCTACACCGCCATTGACCCGCGCATCCGGGGGGCGGCGTGAGGCGTTTGCCGGCAACGGCGACCATCCTGCTGGCCATCCTGACGCTGTTCGCGCTTGCTGCCCTGGCCGCCCCCTGGCTGTCCCCACACGACCCGCTGCGCCAGTCCCTGCTGCTCAGGCTCCGCCCACCGGGCACCCTGGACGCACGGCAGGGCCTGTTCGCGCTTGGCACCGACGACCTTGGACGGGACTTGCTGTCGCGCATCCTGCACGGCGCCCGCGCCTCCTTTGCCGTAGCCATTCTATCTGTCGCCGTGTCGCTGAGCGTCGGCGTGACGCTCGGCCTGGCCGCAGGCTGGATACGCGGCTGGGTGGCAACGCTCATCATGCGCCTGGTGGACACGATGCTGTCCATCCCGGCCATCCTTCTGGCGGTGCTGACCGTCGCGGTCATCGGGCCTGGCTTCCTCGACCTGGTGCTCGTGCTCGGCCTGACCCGTTGGCCGCGCTACACCCGCGTCGCCTACGCAGCCACGCTGCAAGTGGCGGCGATGCCCTACATCCAGGCGAGCGTGATGGCCGGCGCCGGGGCGGGCCGCATCCTGCGCCGCCATGTGCTGCCCAATATTGCGGGGCCGCTGATGGTGGTCGCCACCAGCGAGTTCGGACTGATGATCCTGTTCGAGGCCGGGCTGTCATTCTTGGGCCTCGGCATCCAGCCCCCGGCACCAAGCTGGGGTTCCATCATGAGCGCCGGGCGCCAGTATGTGGAGCGCGCCTGGTGGTTGACGGTGTTCCCGGGCCTTGGCCTGTTCACGCTGGTCGTGTGCGTCAACCTGGTCGGCGACGCGCTGCGTGACCGGCTCGACCCGAGGTCGGCTGGCCGGTGAGTCCGGCGCTCTCCGTCGCTGGCCTGACGCTCTCCATCGGCGGTGCGAACATTGTTGATGGGGTGAGCTTCAGCGTGGCGCGCGGCGAGGTGATAGCGCTGGTCGGCGAGTCTGGCTGCGGCAAGTCGCTGACCGCGCAGGCCGCGATGCGGCTGCTGCCGCGCGCGGTGAAGCAGGAACGGGGGGAGGTGCGGCTGGCCGGCAGCGACCTGTGTGCGCTTCCGGAACGCCGCCTGCAGCAGCTTCGCGGGCGGCGGATCAGCATGATCTTCCAGGAACCGCAAGCGGCGCTCGATCCGTTGTCCAAGGTCGGCACCCAGGTCGCCGAAGCCTCGAGCCTGCGCGGCGCAGCGGCGCGAGCGGCCGTGCTGGCGATGCTGGATGAGGTCGGCATCAGCGACCCGGCACGCCGCATCAACCAGTATCCGTTCGAGTTGTCCGGCGGCATGGCGCAGCGCGTAATGATCGCTACCGCCCTGATCTCCCGTCCCGACGTGCTGATCGCCGACGAGCCGACGACGGCGCTGGACGTGACGATCCAGGCGCAGATCCTGGAGCTGCTGCGCCGCCTCGCCGCCGACCGCGGCACAGCCATCGTGCTGATCACCCACGACATGGGCGTCGTGGCCGATATCGCCGACCGGCTTGCGGTGATGTACGCCGGCCGCATCGCCGAAACGGGCGGCACTGCCCAGGTTTTCGCGCGGCCGCGCCATCCCTACACCGCCCTGTTGCTGGCCGCCCTGCCCCGGCTGACGGACGAGCCGAAGTCGCAACTGGCCGTCATCGCGGGCCAGGTGCCCTCCCCCGGCCAGTTCGGGTTCGGCTGCCGCTTCGCCGGACGCTGCCCGTTGGTAACCGGGCAATGCCAGGCGGAACAGCCGCCGCTGCGGGACATGGGCGGCGGGCAGTTCTCCGCCTGCTGGCACGCGGAGAGAGTTGGGTGAGCAACGCGCTCGAGATCACTGGCCTTGCCGTGCATTACCCGGCCCGCCATGGCCCGCCGGTGCGGGCCGTGGACGGTTTGTCCCTGACGGTCGCGCGCGGGGAGACGCTCGGCCTGGTCGGGGAGTCCGGCTGCGGCAAGTCAACCGTGTCGAAGGCTGTGGTCGGGCTGCAGGCGCCCACGCGAGGCTCAATCATCGTGGACGGGGTGGAGATCGCCGGCGCGGGACGCCGCACACTGCACGCCGCACGCGCGCGCATGCAGATGGTGTTCCAGGACCCTGCCACCTCGCTCAATCCCCGTATGACCGTGGGGGAGGCAGTGGGCGAACCCCTGCTGGTCCGCCGCATCGCCCGTGGCCGCGCGTTGCGGGACCAGGTGGCCAGCCTGCTGGCGGAGGTCGGGCTGCGGCCGGAACACGCAACCCGCTACCCGCACCAGTTCTCCGGCGGGCAGCGGCAGCGCATCGTCATCGCCCGTGCGCTGGCGCTGCGCCCGGCGCTGCTGGTGTGCGACGAGCCGGTCAGCGCGCTGGACGTGAGCGTTCGCGCCCAGATCCTGAACCTGCTGGTGGAGCTGCAGCGCACCCACGGCATGTCGAACCTGTTCGTGTCGCACGACTTGGCGGTTGTCCGGCACGTCTGCGACCGGGTGGCCGTGATGTATCTTGGCCAGCTCGTGGAGTTGGCGCCGCGCGACGCGCTGTTCGCGGCGCCCCGCCATCCCTACACCCGCGCCCTGCTGCTGGCCGTCCCCGAGCCTGACCCGGCGGTGCAGCGCGCCAAGCCGCGGGTGCCGCTTGCGGGTGAGATACCAAGCCCCGCCTACCCGCCGCCGGGCTGCCGTTTCCACACGCGCTGCCCGATGGCGCAAGGCCTGTGCAGGACCGACGAGCCAGCCTGGCGCCGCGTCGAGGACTCGATGGTGGCATGCCACTTTGCGGAAGCGGTCACGCCTGCCTGACCCGGCGGATGCCGGCCCGCGTCAGAGCGGGTTCTGCTTCGCCTGATGCACCACCAGCGACCCGATCGAGTTCCCTCCGTCCACCGCAAGGGACGTGCCGGTGATGTAGGACGCAGCGGCCGAGCACAGATACAGCACCGCCTGAGCCGCATCATCCGGGCCGGACACGCGCCCCAGGGGGATGCCCGCCGCAGTCTGCTTGACGTGCTTCTCCGTGAGCGGGCTTGAAGTGCTACCCGCGGCGAAGCCGGGTTCCACGGCGTTCACGCGGATGCCGAACTGCGCCAATTCGAGTGCGTAGCCTTTCGTCAGCCGGTCGAGCGCCGTCTTCGACAGGCAGTATGGCACCACCGAGCGCCGCATCTTATGGGCCGCACCAGACGAGATGTTGATGATGGAGCCGCCCCGGCCTGCGGCGATCATCTGCTTGGCGATCATCTGCGTCAGCAGGAACGGCGCACGCACGTTCACGTCCATGATGCGGTCCCACTCGGCCGGCTCGATGTCGAGCAGGAAGCCGCTGGGATACACGCCGGCATTGTTCACCAGCACGTCTGCGGTGCCCCATCGGCTGCCGACCGCCGCCGCCAGTCCTGCCAAGGCAGCATCGTCCGTGATATCGGCAGCATGCACGAAGCTGTCCGCCGCGCCGTCCGCATCGGCAAGGCGCCGCTCCAGGGCGGCGGCGTCGCGGTCGGTCAGGCACAGCTTCGCACCGGCGCGCGCGAACGCATCGGCGATCCAGGTGCCATAGATGCCGAGCGCGCCGGTGACGATCACACCCTGTCCCGTGAAGTCTGCGCCCACACCAGCCATGCCTCAGCGCCCTCGCAAGCTGTTGCCGTTGGGATACTCGCGTCGGTAGGCTTCCAGCGCCCCTTCCATCGTGACAAAGGTGGCGCCCTGCTCACGCAACGTCCGGATCAACTTCTCCAGCATCAGCATGCGGTGGCCGCGGCCGATGATGTGCGGGTGGAAGGTGTAGGTCAGCACGCCCCACTGCCCCATCCGCTTCATCCACGCGAAATCGCCCAGCCAGTTCTCCAGCACCAGCCCGGCGTTCATGTGACCAGGCATGATCCCCGCCTCCGACCGCGAGTATTCAAAGTGCGGGAAGTCGTCCAGCGACCAGTGGATCGGCATCTCCACCAGCGCCGTGTCGGCGCCGAAGACCATCGGGGCCAGCAGCTCCACCTGATCGCCCAGCCGGACCTGGTAGGGCAGCGTGTCATGGCCCATCAGGCTGCTGTCATACTGGAACCTGTGCTGCAGCAGCAGCTCGACCGAGTGCGCGCTGAGGTCCCAGGCGGGCGAGCGATAGCCGGCGGGCCTCTTGCCGGTCAACTTGATGATCGCCTCGATCCCGCGTTCAAGTTCCTCATTCTCGCCCTCGCGGGTCAGCGTCGCGGGCACGCGGTGGGTCCAGCCGTGGTGCCCGATCTCGCACCCGGCGTCCCGCACCGCGGCCACGCTCGCCGGATAACTCTCGATGGTGTGGCCTGGCACGAACCATGTGGAGGGCACCCTCTCCGTCCCGAGCAGGTCGAGGATGCGTTGCGCACCCGTCTGCCCGAACTCGCCGCGCGACACCAGCGTCGGCGTGATGCCGCCGCGGGCGATGGTGGACGACACGTTGTCGTAGTCGAAGGTGATGCAAACGAGAAGATCGGGCATGAGGTCTCTGGCGTTGATTGCGGGATAGCCGTTCGCACGGGGCTGGCCGGGACTGCTCCGTTCCATCCCCCGATATTGGCCGCTACGGCGCTCCGTAGCGGCATCAGGCGGTCCTCATGTCGCAAGATTGCGGTAAGCTGCCCCGCCGCAAGCAAGCTGCCTCGAAACAGGACGAAGGACCTGAGCCAGATTCTGCACGGCTCTGGGCGGAAGATTGGCGACGTGAACCGCGGCAAGCTGGCGGCTCGCCTGAGATTGGACAATGTCAGCATCCCCCACAAGCTGCCTGCCAACCTGCCAACGCCTTCCGAAGCATCGGCGGCACGTGCAGAGCCAACCCGGAACCACTTAAGGTCAACCCGCACCACCTCATCCTGAACTGAGCGAACATCAATTCGTTTCAATAAAGAGATGTCCTACCGGAGCGACACTGACAACGCCGAGACTGTGTTGATCCACCCCAGCACGTCGGACATGGTGACGGCAGCGAAGGCGACCGTCCGCGGGCCGAGGCGTTCGGCGGCCGGTATGATCGCCGCCAGGCCAGCGATGGCAACGGTGTTGAGGTCCATTTCCAGCCGGTACGGGCCATCAATCCGCGCGGGGTGGCACGTCTGCAAGCTCTGGATGGCCTTGGCGGCACCCACCCGGATCGCAGCGCAGGCACGTTGAGGCGGCAGCGACCGGGCGGCACGGTGGCCCAATGCATGCTTGACCACCACGGCCTGGGCACCGGGGAACTGCCCCGCACATTGCGCCATCAGTTGATCGTCGCCGGAAAGCAGGGCGATCGGCACGCCGAGGCTGCCGGCGTAAGCGCCGTAAAGGGTCGCTTCGGCGCAATCGGTGCCATTGACCCGGATGCCGGCGAACGCGAAGCCGTTGACGGTGTGGGACAGCACCCCGTGCCGGCCGGCGCCGGAGTGATAGCCGGTGAAGAACACCGCATCGAAATCCGTGTCCAGGCCGGCACATATGCCAGCCGGCTTTGGCCTGCCCAGCAGCAGCTCGGCCCCGGGGGTCAAGCAGGTCCGGAATCAGGTTCACCTGCGGGCCGTGGCCGTCATTGACCAGCACCGAGGTGGCGCCGCCGTCGAACGCGCCCGCGACGGCCGCACTGACCTCAGCGGTCATCAGCCTGCGGGCACGCTCGTACTCCGGGTTACCGGGCTGGCCCTGGGCCGGAACGACGACTCCGGCCACGCCTTCGATGTCGGCCGAGATGAAGACCTTCATGGCTGCTCCAATGCCTCGCGCAGGCCTTGCCGCATGTGCCCGGCGCGCCCTGTGGTCGTCCCGGCCGATATGAGGGCATCGAGGACCGCGCTTCCGGTCGCCTCGGCCATGGCCTCGAACAGCCGGTCAATCCGCGGCTCGGCCAGCCTCCGCATCGGCAGCAGGTCGGACGACGCCGCGACCGGCGTTCGGTTGGCCGTTGAGAAGCCGATGAACACGTCGCCGCTACCGTGCCCCCAAAAGCTGCCCCAGCGGGTGATCCCCACTCCTCCGCGGCGAGCGTCAGGGCGTGTTGGCGCTGGACGCCACGGTGGTGCTAGGGGAGCATTCTGGTGAGGCAACAAGTCACCCGTCGGGAGCATTCCTAGATGAGGCAATACGGTTCTCACCTTGATTGTCGCGCTACAGTCTTGGCCGCCACAATGCCAAACTCAGCAGCATGACAGCGAACGGCGTTGACCGGCTGCGTCCGTTGCCGGGCCAGCAGCTCGCGCGCCGAGAGCACGATCACCTCGGCCTGCTGCTCGGCCGACTTCACCGGCACGCTTGGCATCTCTGGCCGCGCCGCCGCTTCGCTGATCGCCTCGGCATCGTTGCGGTCGTTCTTGCCGCGCGGGACGAACGGCTTCACGTACTGCGGCGGGATCAGCTGCACCGTATGCCCCAGCGCCGCCAGCCGACGCCCCCAAATGGTGCGAGCCGCCGCACGCCTCCAGTGCCACGTGCGTTGGCGGCAGCTTGGCGAAGAACGCCTCTATCTCCGCCCGCCTCATGTCGCGGCGCAGGATGGCTTTCTCGTCCTGGTCCACGCCATGCAAGGTGAACACGGACTTGGACGTGTCGAGGCCAATGCGCTTAAGGTTCATGCGGACGGTCCTTCAGGTTCGGATGTTGACAACCAAACTTTGGCACGAGATGCCGCGGGGCCGTCCACCCCAACACGGAGCAGCGCAAGGCTGAGCTGGCCCTTTCCGGGCGCTGTCTAGGCAACCCGAAGGGAGACGGGCTTTGCGGTCCGGATCATCTTGTTCAGCATCGCGACGGCGATGGCGGCCTCGCCCCGTTGCGCAGGCAGGCTCCGGGCGCGCAGCTTGGGGCCGATCAGGTGTTCATACCTGAACATTGCCGTTTCGGCTTGGTTCCGCCTGCCGTATCCGGTCTCCCTCTGCCATCCCATATGGCCGCGCTCGGCCATGTCCGGCGAACCTCTTGGTTCGACGTGCTGGATGTGGCGGTCACGCGGGCTTTGGGCGTTGCTGTCGCCCCCGTCCGAGCTTGGCACCGCCGACGCCCGGGGCGGCACAATGACGTCCGGCGATGGATGGTGATGCCGTGCCGCGGCCACCGCGTAGGTGGGCTCGCCGTCGTAGGCGCCATCCGCGGCTACGGACGGGATCACTCTCTCGACCTGCCCAAGTAGGCCCAGCACTTGGGCCGCATCGTCGGCGTGACCCTCGGTCAGCACATGCGTTGCGATCTCGCCCGTGTCGGCGCCCACGGCCAAGTAGGACCATGGCAAGGATTCGTGCTCATGCCGAGCTCGGCATAAGCACGAATCCAAACCTATCCCAATATGGGCTGTCATCAACGGGGCGGCTTACGAACACAATGCTGCTTTAGGAAGTGACCATTGTCCTGCATGAACAAGGAGGCCCAGTCATGCAGCCCTTCCGCTCTCTTCTGCTTGCCGTGCCGGTTGTCGCAGGCGTGGCCGTGTCGTTCGCACCGGCTGCTGAGGCACATCGCCGTCGCGATGGCGGGGCAGCGCTGCTGTCTGGCCTGATTGGCCTTGGAGTGGGAGCCCTGGCTGGCGGCGCCTTGTCGAAGCACTCTGACGGGTATGAGCCGGCATACGCACAACCTCGCTACGCACCGCCGCCATCGCCATACGGCTACGAGATGCCGGCCTATGTCGTGCGGCCGCCTGTCGAGTATGCGCCGCCTCCCGTTTACTACGCTCCGCCGCCGATTGCCTACTATGCTCCCTCGCCGTCCTATGTCGTGCCGCCGGCCTACCAGGACCGACCCTCCTATGCGAGGTGGAGCGACGACGACTGACGCGGGCACTGGAAGCCGTCGTGGGCGAGGTGCAGCCTTTCCAGGTTGCCCAGCAGTTTTACAATATGCCCGTGACCAGGCGGCCTGCCCTCGTGCTCTCCCGGTAGGCTGCCTGCGGCGTTGATGGGGCCAACACCTCCACTTTGGCACGTAGATGCCGTCGGGGGGCGTCCACCCCATAAACGCCCCCCGCATCGGCCGCCCCACTTCCCGCCCTTGTTCCCCATTGCAAGAGAATTATCCTCACCGTGCCCTCGCTGGAGCCAGGCAGAACTGAGAGGCGTGCCGCCAACGACGGTCATTTGCTGGTAAGAATGGCTCCAGGCGCGGAGCAGACCCGGTCGCGCCCAGCTGCCTTTGCTTGATAAAGGGCTTGATCCGCCGCGTGCACGAACGCTTCTCCTGAGGCGTCCTGCTGTCCCGGCAGGATGGCGGCAGCTCCGATGCTGATCGTCACGACACCAAACCCGGAGGTGTGCTCAAGGCCAAGCGCGCGGATACCGATGCGCAGGGCGTCCGCCAGCTCCCTCGCACCCGCCAGGTCGGTCTCGGGAAGCAGCACCGCGAACTCCTCTCCGCCATACCGGGCCGCAAGGTCCCCAGAACGGCACACGAGCGCCGCGATGGTCTTGGCGATGGCACGCAGGCACTCGTCACCCTGCTGGTGGCCGAAGGTGTCATTGAACGACTTGAAATGATCCACGTCGATCAGCAGCAGCGCTATAGGAGCCCCTGCCCGGCGCGCCCGGCGGATCTCGACGCCCAGCCGCTCGTCGAAGTGGCGCCGGTTGCTGATCCCGGTCAGGCCGTCAAAAAGGGCGAGCGCCCGAAGCTGCTCGCTGGACCGCAGCTCCACCCTCTCCTTCATCATCGCCAACAGGAGGAAGGTCATGCCGACCGTCTGAAGCAAGCTCTCGAGGGTCAGCCCGATCATGATCGAGGTAGCCCATGTGCCCGCGCCGGCGCCTGCCAGGGCAACAACGGCACGGGCGGTGTAAACGACGGCATGGATCCCAAGCAGGGACACCGCCGCGGTGCGCGACGGCAGGCGTTCAGCCCGGGCCCGCCACAGTTCGGATGCAGCCGCCAGCGTGTAGGCTGCGCCGATCAAGCATGCCATGGCCGTCCACCCCGCCGCTCGTGTCTGGAACGGCACCGTGGCGAGCCATAGGACAGGGCCAGCCATCGCCAGCCACAAGCGTGGGGGCCGCCTCACGAAGAGCCGGGCCGCGGTCCAAGAGGTTGCTGCAGCGGCCAAGGCCATAGCATCGCCAAGGCCGTCCGCGATCCAGGGCGCACTCTGGCCGAAGGCGACCAGAACGACGCCAAGTGCGCCGGCGAGCATCGCCGCCCCCCAGACACCCATGGCGTTCGTGTCCCGTTCGCTTCCCTGCGCAAAGATCAGCAAGCCGCCGGAGAAGGCAATCACGAGGGCGGTGACGAGCAGCAAGGTCGGCGCGTGCAGTGACAAAGCTCGGTCCAGCGTGGTGTGGGGGCCATTTAACACCAGAGGAACGGCGGCGTCGCGTCAACGCCTGCAAGAGTTTTGCATCCGGGTGCACCAGCGCATCCGACCAGTGACTGCCCGCGCTCCGCAGCTTCACGGGAGGCCGGCGCGGGCCGGCCTGTCCGGACGCCGAGCCGGAAGGCAAGACCCCGATTGCAGGTACTCAGCCTTCCCGATGTCCTTGGTCAGCATATGCAGGAATTCTGCCGCTTTAGACGCCTGCCGCTATCTGTCGTGCATGGAAAGAACGCGGTGGCAAACTGGACCGTCATATGGCTTCCGGCGTCGCCGGCGCCCTTTGGCTTGCACGCCGGCGCGCACGCCAACGTCAGCATCCGCCGGGACAGCACGATGCTAGCCGGTGTGCGGCATCGTTCCCGGTACCGTGTTGCCAATAGCTTTGGGTTGGCATTGCCGGCCGAACCCTCCTATGTTGCACTGCACAATGACGGTGGACGAGGCGGCGCTGCCGCGTTCGCCACACATAACGGCTCATTGGGGAGAAACTCCGATCGGCAAGACAGGAGTTCTACATGACGGCTGCACCCACTTTCGCCCCTACCATTACCTTAGTCCGCGGCCTCGCCGGCCTGAGAACGATGCTGCACCGCTTCGGCTCCCATTGGCAGCGTGTGAGGGCGCAACGCCGAAAAATCGCCCGGATCACGCGGGAGCTGCAGGGCCACACCAACCGTCAGCTGGGTAACCTCGGCCTGAGCCGTGCCGACATCCCCGACGTGGCGCGCAGGATGTTCCGCACCGGTTGAAGGTCACGGCGAGCGTCACGCGTCCCACTGGGCTGTCTCGTCCATCGTCGGCTCGAACCCGTCCGGGCCGCACGCCCACTAGAGCATGTCCGGATCAAACGGATTCGTTTGGGCCGGACAAATGCTCGCCAAAACAAAGGCTAGAGCGTGTTTGGCGTCTCCACTTGCACCAAACATGCTCTAGTCCACGCCGTTTCACATCCACCGTCGCCGCCCACCAGTCGGAGTGCCGCTGGTTTGCCCGACATATAAGAAAGACCCGCATGGCCCTGCTCGCGACGCTCAAGACCCGTTTCTCTGGAACGGCCATCCTCGCCGGCGCAGCCGCGCTCACTGGGCTTGCCGTCGCCAACCACCTCATGGCCCGCCACGCCGAGCGTCAGCATCCGCCAGAGGGCACGTTCATGGAGGTGGACGGGGTGCGGCTGCACTACAGCGACCGCGGCCAGGGCAGCCCCGTCGTGCTCATCCACGGCAACGCCGTGAGCGGGGACGACTGGAACACCAGCGGGGTTGCCCAACTCCTGCTGCCCACGCACCGGGTGATCATCTTCGACCGCCCTGGCTTCGGCCACAGCGAGCGCCCGCGCGGGCGGCTGTGGACCGCCGGCCAGCAGGCCACTCTGCTGCACAAGGCATTGCAGCAACTCGGCGTCGAGCGCCCGGTGGTGGTCGGTCATTCCTGGGGCACCATCGTGGCCCTCGCACTCGCGATGCGCCATCCGGCCGATACGGCCGGTCTGGTGCTGTTGTCCGGCTATTACTTCCCGACGCTGCGGCCCGACGCGTTGCTGGTGCTGCCGGGCGCGCTGCCGGTGCTGGGCGACCTGCTGCGCTACACCGTCCTGCCCCTGCTCGGGCTGTTGCAGATGCCCTTGCAGAAGCGGGGAATGTTCTCGCCGGCCCAGGTGCCGGCCCGGTTCCACGCCGAGTATTCGCCCGCCATGGCAATGCGCCCCTCGCAGCTCCGCGCGACCTCGATGGATGGCGCGCTGATGATCCCGGAGGCGTTCGCCCTGCGGAGGCACTACAAGGGCTTGGACCTGCCCGTGACCATCATCGCGGGTGACGGCGACAAGGTGGTGTTCAAGCGCCGTTCCGAGCAACTCGCGGCCGAAATCCGTGGCAGCATGCTGCAGATCGTGAAAGGGGCGGGGCATATGGTGCATCACCTCGCCCCGCGGCAGAGGTAGCACAGGCCATCGAGGGCGTGGCCGAAGCATCGCACGCGCCCACGCATGTTCGCGTCGGTCAGCCCGGGGAGTCCGAACCGATTGCACCTAAACTGCCAGAGGCCGCGTGAGGGTCAGAAGGCCAGGACGGGCGCAGGATGCTTGGCGTCTCGGGGCGTGCGTGCATCCCGAACTGTCCTGCGCAACATTGTTCGGGGATACCTTTGTTGGCCCGCTTCCGACAGAGGCGGGGATCACCACGCACCGGCGCGGGATCACCGGCACTCCCGAACCCTGATCCGTGTCGGCCTATCCGAAAGGGTAGGCCAAAAGCCTGTGAAGCAGCGCTGCGCTAGAACTCTAGCTGCCTCTCGGTCATCGTTCTGGCAAGGCCGGTGAAATTATGTGGCGGTTGAGGTCATGATCGACGTTGATCGTGATCCCACTCTCCTACGCGTGATTTCGGTCCTTTCAGCAACTTACGGTCCTCACAAGAGAGGGGGCTGCCTCCGTGTGGATGAACGTGCGATGGCCACGTGCGAGGGGCGCTGCCGCACCATCCCGGGAAAGCAGGCCAGTAATTGCCCTACGCGCAATAAATGCATCCAGCTGTTAATCAGCGCAGATACCGGACCCGGCGGAAATCATTAAGGCCCGGCCTTACGCCGGCGCAGCCTCACACCCCGCCGCAGCCTTACACCCTGGTGCAGCCTTATACCCGGTATCGCGCCGGGATCAGCAGCCCGCTGCACGACGTCAGCACCAGCGTCGTCGTCATCAGCAGCAGCGCCATCGCCGACGCGAACGGCCAGTTGTTGTTGGCGCTGAACTCCCAGTACAGCAGCGGCGCCATCATCTGGAACCGCGGACCCCCCAGCAGATACGGCGTCGCATAGGCGTTCATCGCCAGAATGAAGCATAGGATGCCCGCCGTCGCCGTGCCCGGCAGTGCCAAGGGCCACACCACCCGCCGGAAGCTCCGCCCCGGCGCCGCGCCCAGGCTGCGGGCTGCCTCCTCCACCCTCGGGTCAATCGTCTCGATGGCGCTCTGCATCGTCAGGATCGCAAACGGCAGGGTGATGGACACGATGCCGGACACCACCGCGAAGGTGGTATACATCAGCTCCAGCCCCCCGCCGGTCACCCAGCGCACGAGGGTGTCCACCATGCCACCGTGGGCGAACAGGATCATCCATCCCACCATGCGCACGGTGCTGCCGACGAACAGCGGCAGCACGACCGCCAGCATGCACACGGACTTCCACCGTCCCCGCATGCGCGCCAGCCGATACGCCACCGGCAGCCCCAGTAGCAGGCACAAGGCCGTGGACCCCGCGGCCACACCCAGCGTGGTCCCCAGCACGCCGCGATAGAATGGGTCGGACACGAAGCGGAAGTAGTTCGCGCCCGTCACCGTCTCGATCATCAGCTCCGTCGCATCATACTGGTTCAGGCTGAACCGCAGCAGCAGCAGCAACGGCAGCAGCAGCATGACCGACACCGCGAGCGTCGCCGGCCCCAGGAACACTGCGGCCCCGGCCTGGCGGACCCGCCGGGGCGCCGCGACGGCCCCGGTAGTTGCTGCGGCAGTGTCAGGCACGCGCCACGTTCTTCTTCCACCACTCGGACGTCGGCCCCTGCAGCTTGCCGACAATGTCATAGTCCGGCAGCGTCATGCGCGGCGCCGGGTCAGGCAGCGCCAGGCGCTGCCCCAGCGCACCCTCCAGCGGCGAGTTTCCCACCGTGGGCTGGTATCCCATATGCTCGGCAAAGCCGCGCTGGGCCGAAGGCTCCATCATCGCGTTCAGGTAGCGGAACGCGCCAGCCTTGTTGGCGGCATTCTTCGGCACCACCATGCCGGACAGATAGAGCACCGATCCCTCGGTGGGGAACTGCGCCTTCACGGGAATGCCGGCGTTCTGCCACATCAGCACCCGGGCGTGCCACATCAGCCCCACGTCAATCTCCCCGGACTTCACCCCGGCGCCGATGCTGTCGGTGGAGGGATACAGGCGCAGCCCGTTGCCGTTCAGCTTTAGCACAAGGTTGCGCGCCGCGGCATCCTCCACCTTGTTGACATTACCCGCCGCGGCCAGGGCGGCGGCCATCATCACGTAGAAGTAGTTGATGTCGCCCACCCCCACCTTGCCCTTCCACTTGGGGTCCAACAGGTCGGTGAAGGTCTTGGGCGGGTCCGGCACGCGGTCCGGGTTGTAGATAATGACCTGCGGACTCCAGATATGCGGGCCATAGAACGTCGTGCGCAGGTTCAGCAGCACGTGGGCCAGGTTAGGCACCTTGGTCTCGTCGAGCGCCTCCAGCAGCCCGGCCTCCTGCACCTCATGCGCGCGAACGGCCTGCAGGCAGATCACGTCGTCGGCGCCGCGCGGCAGCCGGCGCTGGGCGAACATCTTGGCGACGCGCGGGTCCTCGTCGCCGGTGTCCTGCACCACGGTCACACCCTGCGGCGTCATCAGTGGATCGTCCACATTGGCGCGCAGCAGGTTGGCGTAGTCGCCGCCCCAGGTGGCGATGGTGACCTGCTCGGCCGCATGGGCCGGCCGTACGCCCGCCAAGGGCAGCGCAGCCGCGCCAGCCAGGACGGCACGACGGGGAATGGAAAATGCGGACATGGCAGTCGGTCCTTTCAAGAGGGCTGATACGGCTCCCTCTCCCTCCAGGAGAGGGTTGGGGTGAGGGAAACAGCAAGCATCGCGCTCACCCATGCGCGGAGATACGGCTTGCAGGCTGAGGCTGGTCCTGGCTGTCTCCCACACCCCAACCCACACCCGCAGG
>JAABUU010001319.1_pt1 | contig 42978 bp, 36 predicted proteins | sample 5559301 | NCBI WGS metagenome assembly JAABUU01 (sample SAMN10711884, study PRJNA513360) | rock metagenome | isolation source: Antarctica rocks | place: Antarctica: Victoria Land, Richard Nunatak white | reverse complement strand
AGCGCGTGTTTAGGCACTTTCCGGATAGGCTGTAAGGAGTATGCGCGAGGTGGCGCAATCACATGCCGCGAGCAAGGGCTGTTCGTGCCGTCCGTGTCTCCGTGCTCGATGTAATCCTACAGGGCGATGATAACGTCGGGCTGCCGGTGAGATCCGCGGGCGCAAGTCTCTCATCGCAAGAGCATGAGCGCGGCTAGTAGTCTGTCAAGCGAACTATGAGCAGTTGCTCCTGGGACCGCCGGCATCCTGCCGGCAAGCGCTTGCCGGCAGGATGCCGGCGGTCCCAGGGGGTACGACCCCGCTCAACTGTTTAAACCAGGCTTGACGGACTACTAGTACCCTTCGCTGGAAATGGTTCCGCACGTTCCGTAAGCCGTTTCGAGGAGTCATCACGCACGTTGTAGCGTGCCGAACATGCGGAGAGACTTCCAGCTTGCGGTACTAGTGGGTCACGCCCCATTTAAATGGAATTGAAACGCAGCGGCCCATCGTGGCTGCTACCCGCCCTGTGACGCCCGTTGACTAGCCAGAGGTGGCACTTGACCAACTCCAGTTAAATGGGGCGTGACCCACTAGATGTCTAATACGGGCGAACGTGTTGCGATTGAGTCAAGTTTTCGCGTCGCATATAACTCGTCGGTCTGAGGCGGAGCCTCGTTAGTAGTCCGTCAAGGTTTCTTTGAACAGTTGACAGCCCTTGATTGGGCGCACCGCTATTGTCAATACTTTGGCTGACGGACTACTAGTGGCGCCGCCGATTAGTTCGTCGGTGTAATCAGGGGAGCCCGGCGGTGGGGTCGTCGAGGTAGAGGCCGCATGTGCAGTCGAGGGCTTCTTCAGAGGCGCCGACGGGGATGCTGTTGGGCAGGTCGTTGTCTTGGTCGTCGTCGTGGCTGGTCCGGTAGAGGGCGAAGCCCCAGGTGTGGAGGACGCCGCCGTAGCGGAGCCGGCAGAGCTGTTGGACGGCGCCGTCGGGGTAGCGGCCGTCGATGTAGACAGACGTTGGCTCGGAACCGCACGTCGATGCTGGCGAGGTCGGGCCAGCGTTCGGCCGCCCGGATGTAAGGCGTCAAAGTTCCTGCGCCGAACGTCAGAGTTGGTGCGCCGAAACGTCACAGTTCCTGCGCCATCTTGCACGACGCTCTTCTCCGCGCCCTCACGCCTCTCTTTTTGAGCGTGAAAACACCCCAGTGCCGTCGCCACGACGCAGCCGGCCAACAACACCGTCTGTGCGGATTGGCGCACCAACTCTGACGTTTTTGCAGGATCGGCGCAGCAACTCTGACGTTTCGGCGCAGCAACTCTGACATTTCGACGCTCCGTACGCACGCACTCGGCGCAGCAACTCTGACGTCTTACACCTCACCCCGGCAACAGCTGTCCCCTCATCCGCTGGACGGCGCCCGCACAGGCCCGGCGTAGGGCCGCGCCCCCCCCCAAGGTGTGACAGAACGTGGAGCCTTGCCTGCCCCCGGAAGCGCCCCCACCGCTCGCCCCCCTGCAGACACGCACGCCAGGCCGAGCCCCCCGCCCGGTGCCCTCTCCGCTACGACGGCTGCGGCGCGCGCCCATGGCCGGCCGCGTGCTACACTGCCACCGGCACCCGGCGCCGCGCGACGGGGCACGCACGGCGCCGGCGCGCCCCTGACCTGGCCTGAGCTCCCCCCCACGCACACGAGGCGCCCGCCGTCCCCCTCAACCCGTCTGTAGACGCGCGCGCGTGCGCCAGATCCCTCACCCCGGCACCCCGGATCGCCGCCGGCGCGCCCACGGCCGCCAGCAGCCCCGCCCGGCCCCCAGGGGCACACGAGCGTACCACGCCCCCCGGCACCCGCTAGCGGCCACCGACGACAAGCGCGGGGAACTGCGGGCCTCCTGCCTGGCCGACGATAGTGCCGGGCACGTCGCTGGCGCGGGGGGCTCCCCTTGTCATGCGTGCCAGCCACCCCTGTGCTACAATCGCGGGTAGACGGGAGGGGCATCCAGCCCGGCCCCGTCCGACGGGCGGCGCGGCCGTATGGAGAGGGCACCGCCCGCGCGCCTCGAAGTGGAAACCCCGCGCCGCCCGCGCACACCCTCCCGCACCAGGCTCGACAGCCCCGCGTGCCGCCCCGGCCTGCTTGGCCGGTGCGCCGGCGACGCAAGACAACAAGAGGAGAGAGATGGCACAGACGCTACGTTTCGAGGGTATGAGCTTGCAGGTGCGCGACGTGGCGCGCTCGGCGGCGTTCTACCGCGACATGCTGGGCTTCACCGTGGAACAGAGCCGGCCGGCCTTCGCGCTGCTGCGCCTGGGCACGGTCACGCTCGGCCTGCTGCGGACCCGCCCCGACGGCGTGTCGCCCGACACGGTCCACCTCGAGCTGACCACGGACGACCTCGACGCGCTCTACACGGAGTTGCGGGCGCGCGGCGTGTCCTTCCACGAGCCGCCCCATGACGCGCCATGGGAGCGCACCATGGCGACCCACGACCCCGACGGCTATAAGCTGGAATTCGCCCAGGGACGCCGCGGGCACAACCAGCCGGGGTAGGCCCCGCGCCCGCTCGCAGACCGGACAGCTACGTGCCCACGCGCCCACGGCCGCCAGGAGCCCCGCCCCGCGCCCAGGGGCAGGAACCCCACGCCTCCCAGCGCCCGCCAGCGGCCCCCTCAGCGTCCCAGGGACGCCCACGGCTACCATGCCGCGTGGCAGGGGCCGTGGCAGGGGCATAGGAACGCGTATGGCCGCGCCGTCACGCCTGCCGTGCGCGCCGCCCGCGCGTCAGCCCCGGTGGTGGTTGGCGCGCGTCGCCACAGGATGTATACTCGTGTTGATAGAATCTTGACACGACGTAGAAGAAATGATAAAGGAGAACCGGCGATGACCACCGACGACCTCTACCTCCTCGTAGCCGAGACCCGCTGTGAGCACGGCCGCCTGATCCTGGACGACGCCGAGCGCGCCGGCCACGCCTGGACCGTCTACCTCCACGACGCCGCGCAGCCCTGTACCTTTCAGGTCCCTGACTACCAGGCGTTCCAAACCCACGCCCCCGCCCTCCCGGCCGCCTGGATGGTCCTCCAGACGCGCGCCGAGCGCGCCGGCCATGACTATGACGCCGATGCCGGCGCGCTCACCCTGCCCGAGATTGCCCAACTCCTCGCCGTCGAGCAGGACGCCGACGCCGGCACCTGGCTGCTGCACGCCATCCACCGCGCCGGCCGCATACCAACGGGCGCCGGCGTCGCCTACCTCATCGAGTTAGCCGATCCCGCCACCGGCGAGGTCCGCACCGCCCCCTCCCTCGCCGCCTACCAGCAACTCCGTCACGATGACGCGGCCACCCCCGTCGCCTAGCGGCGGATCGCCGCATCGCCTACCAGGAGAGAAGACGATGACGTTCCTCGTCCTTGCCGCCCTCATCATCCTTGTTTGCGTCGCCCTCGTCGCCCTGTTCGTTGTCCTCGTCGTGCGCGTGTAGGACGGCTTAAACCAGGTGTGTCCGTGGTCTACATCATCCTGCATGATGCCACCCACGGGACCCCCCTGACGCCGTGTCGCGGGCGTGACGGGGCCGCGGGGCGCCGGGAGACACCGTGCCCCGCCTAGAGTCGCGGAAAGGAGGGTCGGCTTTAACATAATATTTTGTCCAGGGCGGGGGTGTCTGGCGTGCCAAACAGGCTCATCGGTACCTCCCACATCGCCAAATAGGGCATGGCGCAGCGGCTCCTCGTCGCTCAGGCAGCCCAATGCGCCGGTGAGCGCGCCCACGACGCGGATGGGCCTGCGGTTATCGTCAAGTCAGAGGCGCGCATAGGACGATGCGCAGCCCTGAACAGGCCGTATATTATGTTAAAGCCGACCCTCGGAAAGGGGACTGATGGACGCTGACGAGACCGACAAGACCGACGTGCAGGGAACCTTGTTGAACCTGCGGGACGCGGCCGCCGCGCTCGGCTTGCGCCCCGCCACCGTCAAGCAGTACATCCTCCGGGGCCAGCTCGCCGCCGTCCGCATCCCCTGCGGCCATGCCCCCCGCCTCTATGTCGCCCCGTCCGACATCGACCGCTACCGCCGCGCCTCCCTCGGCGGCCAGGGCTGGACCGCCCGCAGGCGGCACGCACCGCCGGCGCCAGCCGACGAGCCCGGAGCGCGCTGAGCGCGCTAACATGCTGTGCGCGGCGTCTCCCTTTCTTTGCCACGCGGGCTCTCCGACGGGCTCCGCTGCCAGGAGGCGCGACAGCCCCCCCCTCTGTCGCACCCGTGCCGTACGCGTGAGCCCGGCGCGGCGCAAGAGCTACGTAAGGGATAGGCTCCCCGCGCGTCTTTAACTATGTAGGGGCACGACGACATCAGCGTCGCACCCGCGCGGCGGCGCACACACGCACAGCACAGGGAGTACCCACGCCATGCCCTTCACCGTCCACCCCCACCCCACCGGCGGCTACGTCATCGCCGTCCTTAGGCGCACCCCCCTCCCCGCCATCTTCGACTCCAGCGCTCAGGCCCAAGACGCCGCCGACTATCTCTCCACCCGCCCCCCTCGGCCCTGGTCCTCCAAGCAGCCCGTCCCTCCCGCTCATGCCGCGTCCCTACAGCCAGATGCAGCCAGCCCGTACGCACCGCCCTCACAGTCAAGGCCCGGCTCCCTGAGTGGTCCTGTTGATTGACGCTACTGTCGCGCGGTACCCCCTACCCTCCTACACGGCGCAGCACCGACGCGAAGGCCCAGGGGCGCGCACGGCGCGGCTCCTCCGTGGGCATCGCTGGCGCAGTGCGCCGCCTTTCGTCGCACCACCGTCACTTGCACGCACCTCCCGCCGCACCCTGACGACGCCCACCCTCGCCTGCTATAGTTCCCTAGCAGCCCCCATTGCGCACACCCATGCGCCCGCGACGAGTTGAGACGACACGATGACCTATTCGAGATGGAGACTGCGCGCGGGGCGACGGCTGCTGCCGTTCGCGCTGATACTCGCACCCTTCGTGATCACCGCGGGCGGCCGCCTGGTCTACTCCTCGGTTCCGCCGCGCAGGGTCCTCCCGCGCCATAGCGCGGCGAAGCGCACACCGCCGCGGTTCCTGCCCGCCTCGTGCGCCCCGCAGCTAGCCGTTACCCCCGTGGTGTCGGATACCCCGACAGCCCCGGCCGCTACCCCCACCCCAGCGTCGTCTACCGCCCCTGTCCTCGACCAGGCGCAGCTTACATGCACCGGTGGCTTGAGCGTGCGCGCGGCCGCCACACAGACGTTCACGGTGGGGATCGGGGGCGCGCTTGTGCGGGTGGACATCCCCTTGTGCGCGCCCACAAGAAACGCGCGTATCGAGGTGACGGCCAGCGCCATTGGGTCGTCCGCGCGACCGAGTACGGCCGCGCTCGCGCTGCCCCACGACTACTCTGACTGCGCGTGGTACGAGTTCGACTTCACGCAGCCGATCGCCGCCGCCGTGGGCGACATCCTGCAGCTCAAGGTCACGTCGCCCAATCATAGGTCGGCCCTCTGGGGCTACGACGGGCAGGGCGCTAATCCATATCCGGGCGGTGCCGCCTCTTGGCGGGGGCAGGCCGTCAACAGCTTTGCCTTCCAGACCTACATGCGGTAACTCCGCAACGACATAGGGCGGTAACTCTGCGGTACCTATTCAATCAGGAAGAAATTAGGAAGAAACGATGAGGGACATGTCGTCTGCGCGGCCGCTGCGGCTGCTCGTCGCGCTCATAGTAATACTCCTGCCCCTGCTCACGACCGCGGGAGACTGGCCCTCCTACCTGCATGACGGCCAGAGCACGGCCGCGAGCGGCGACGAGACGACGCTCTCGCCCTCCAACGCCGGCCGCCTCGCCGCGCGCTGGGCCTTCAAGACGGGGGGCAAGATCGCGTCCTCGCCCACGGTCGTCAACGGTGTCGTCTACGTCGGCTCGTGGGACGGCTACGAGTACGCCCTCAACGCGACGACCGGGGCGCTCGCGTGGCGGACGTACCTGGGCGTCACGTCGGCGCCCAACTGCAACCCCACGTCAGCGGGCGTCACCTCGGTGGCGGCGGTCCAGAACGGCGTCGTCTACGTCGGCGGCGGCGACGCCTACTGGTATGCCCTCGACGCCTCCACGGGCGCCGTGCTCTGGAAGGTGTACACGGGCGACAACAGCGCGAGCGGGGGGCACTATAACTGGGCCAGCCCCCTGCTCTCTAACGGCTACGCCTACATCGGGATCGCCAGCTTCGGGGATTGCCCGCTAGTCCAGGGCCAATTGTTGCAGGTGAGTCTGAGCACCCATCAGGTGGTCAACACGTACAATTTCGTCCCGACGGGGCAGGCGGGCGCCGGTATCTGGACCTCGCCCACCCTTGACGCGACAAGCAACACGGTCTACGTGACTACCGGGACGCAAGTGGGCGCCCAACCGCTCGCCCAGGCGATCGTCGCCCTGGACGCCGCGACGCTGGCGTTGAAGGGCTCCTGGCAGATCCCGGCGGCGCAGGCTATCAGCGATTCCGACTGGGGGACGACACCGATCGTGTTCGACGACGCGACGGGGACCCACCTGGTGGCGGCGGCGAACAAGAACGGCTATCTCTACGCCTATGATCGCGCCGATGTCACGGCCGGCCCGCTGTGGCAGCAGAAGCTAGGGAACGGTGGATCGTGCCCCCAATGCGGGGATGGTATGGCCTCGTCCGGAGCCTTCGCCAACGGGCGGCTCTACTACGCCAGCGGCCCCACCACGATCAACGGCTCCGCCTATCCGGGGTCGGTGCGCGCACTCAATCCCGCGACCGGCGCCTACCTGTGGGAGCACGGGTCGCCCGCGCTCATCGTGCCCGCCATCGCCGACGCCAACGGCCTCATCGTCGACGGCGCGGGGTCCACGCTAGAAGTGCTCAACGCGTCCACGGGCGCGGCGCTCTACAGCTACGTGACCGGCGGAACGCTCTGGGGCGCGCCCAGCGTGGCCAATGGCCAGATCTTCGAGGGATCGACCGACGGCTACGTGTACGCGTTTGGTCTCGTCAGCCCGCTGCCCTCCACGCCCGTCGATCTAAGCGCGGCGTACAACAACGCGGGGATCAGCGACGACGCCGCCCCAGGCGCGGCCAACCTCGACGGGGTCGGCTACAGCTACTCGGCGCAAGCCCTGCAAGCCGCCGGCGTCGTCGCCGGGGGCAGCGTCGTCGTCAACGGTGTCACCTTCCAGTGGCCGGCCGCCGCGGCGGGGACGGCGGACAACGTGACGGCGCAGGGGCAAACGGTGAGCCTGGGCACGCCGACCGGCGGGACCACGCTGGCCGTGCTGGGCGCGGCCACCAACGGCCCGTTGGCGGGGACGGGGACAATCACCTACGGCGACGGCTCGACCCAAAGCTTCACGTTGAGCCTCCCCGACTGGACGCTCAACGCGGGAGGAGGACAGCTCGCGCCGGGGGGGGCGCAACTCGCGGCGACGATGCCCTACCGCAACGGTAGCGGGGGCAAGCAGACGCTCCAGACGGACGTGTTCTACACTGCCGTGGCGCTGCAGGCGGGCAAGGCGGTGGCAAGCGTCACGCTGCCCGCCGCCCCCACCCAGGGCCACCTCCACGTTTTCGCTATGACCGTGGCGGGCGCGGCGTCGTCCCCCACGGCCACCAGCACCCCGCCGGCCCTGCCCATCGCCACCAGCACCAGCACCCCGCCGTCCGCGCCCACCAGCACCAGCACCCCGCCGTCCGCGCCCACCAGCACCAGCACCCCGCCGTCCGCGCCCACCAGCACCCCGCTGGCTACCAACACCCCTGGGCCGGGGACGGCTCCCGGCGCGATCAGCCTGTCCTCCGCCGCTAACAACGTCGGGATTAGCGACGACAGTAACCCGGCCGCAGCCAACCTCGACGGCTATGGCTACAGCTACTCGGCGCAGGCCCTGCAGGCCGCCGGCTTCGGCCAGGGCCAGAACGTCACGGTCAATGGCGTCGCCTTCCAGTGGCCCAACGCCACGCCGGGCACGGCGGACAACGTGGTGGCGCAGGGGCAGACCCTCACCTTGGGCACACCGACCGCCGGGACCATGTTGGCCGTCCTGGGCGCGGCCACCAACGGCCCCTCCACCGGCACCATCACCTATAGCGACGGCTCGACCCAGACCTTCACCCTGGGCTTCTCCGACTGGACGCTCAACGGCGGCGGCGCCCAGCCCCTCGCTGGCAACAGCCCTGCGGCGACGATGCCCTACCGCAACAGTAACGGAGGCAAGCAAACGCTCCAGACGGACGTCTTCTACACCGCTATCGCGCTCCAGGCGGGCAAGGCGGTGGCAAGCGTCACGCTGCCCGCCGCCCCCACCCAGGGCCACCTCCACGTTTTCGCTATGACCGTGGCCAGCACAGCGTCATCTCCCACCGCCACCAGCACAAGCACCCCGCCGGCCCTGCCCACTAGCGCCTCATTGGCTACCAGCACCAGCACCAGCACTCCGGTGGCCACCGGCACCCCATCGCCAGCTACATCGCTCTTCACCACAGGGTTTGAGAGCGGGGACCCGCAGCCGACGTGGGCCAACACCGTCGACTCGGCCGGTGGGGGGGGAGGGCTCCTCAATGTTGGAGGCATCTGTTGCGGTCTCTCCGGCCCGGAGATCGGAGTGCGCAGCGAGACGACCCACGCGGGCAACAGCGCCTTGATGTACTCAGGGATGGATAACAGCGCGACCAGCTCCTATGCCTACCTCAAGGTCTTTGACCTGAGCACGCGGAACATCGTCGTTGGCCTGACCACGACCCTCTCATACTGGGTCTACCCCCAGAGTAGCGCCACCTCACCGGTCGGAGTCAGCGGAAGCAACAGTAGTTGTGTCGCCGTCGACCTCATCTTCGCGGACGGCACCAACCTGCACACGTCGGGCGCGGTCGACCAGGGCGGCAATCGGCTCACGCCGTCCGCGCAGTGCGGCCACCTGACCATGGACAGGTGGAATCACGTCATATCCACCATCGGTGCCGTGACGAGCGGCAAGACCATCAGCCGCCTCGACGTGGGCTACGACCAACCGGCCAACATTGGTGGCTACCGCGGCTACATCGACGACATCAGCATTCACAATTAGGGCCAGGAAGGACTTGGACATGGATGAGAGGACGATTCAACCACTCGAGCAACTGGTACGGCGTGTGCGGCAACAGGACCTGTCGCGCGGACACTTCATCGCATTGCTGACGGGTCTGGGCGCCTCGGCGACGGGGATCGCCACGTTGCTGGCGTCCGCCGAGACCGCCGGCGCCGCGGGACGTCCCCCCCAGCGCCCACAACACCCACAGACCAACGCTCAACACCACAACACGAGCCTCCACGAGACCCACGTCCGCCGTCAGGGCGCGCTCACCCATGGCAGCGCCCCCGCTCCTGAGGGCGGCCTCAGCGATAGCCACGCGCGGCGACTACAGGCCATCGTGGAGGACTATGCCCCCGACGCCGTGGTCGAGGACCCGCTCTTCGCGGTGCCGATCGTAGGGAAGGAGGCGATCGCCGCGCGGAAGCTGGCCGAGATGCAGGGGATGCGCGGGGTCACAATCGACGTGACACATCGCTTTGCCCACCACAACCAGGTCGTCGCCGAGTGGGTGCTGCGCGGCCAGCACGAGGGCGCGGTCTTCGGCTACCCCGCCACGGGACGGCAGATTGAGGTGCGGGGTGTTACCGTGGTCACCCGCGAGGAGGGTAAGATTACCCGCGAGTCACTCCACTACGACGCGGCGGACGTGCATCGTCAGCTCTCCTCTTGACACTGTCGCGCCGTGACTAAACGCGGGGCACACACACACAGAGGACACCCGCGCATAGATAAGAATGCTGCCGGAGTTGGCGTACGTCCGCAGCTCTATGTCGTTTTTTGTTCTTATGATGAGGGAGTATGACCTTTACCGATGCGACCACGAGCGAGCGCCTCGCCCTGGTGGCCGACCGCTTCTCGTTCCCGACAAGCCTGACCTTCGACAACGCGGGGGCGTGTACGTGGCGGAATCGGGCCTGCCTTTCGGCGGCGCCGCTCCCAGGACGCGCCGGAGAGGCCGCGGTCATCGTCGATGTCAGGCGACGATGGCTCGGCTAGCCCACGCCGTCCGCCCGCTCGGCCAGGCGATAGTGGCGCGCACGGCCCTTGCGATGCAGCGCGATCTGTTCGGGGGACAACGCTGGATGTAGATCACGGCCAAGCGGTTCAGAGGCGTCGGGCGTCGGGCACACTACCATTAGCCCGTCAGCGGCGGCTGCACATAGGTCTGAAACCCGAAATCATTGACCGTGCGCCCGAACCAGACGCCGTTCCCGCCTGGATATGGATCTCCCGGCCCGCCAGACGTGCCCCACAACGGCGCTTCTCCCCTGCGCGGCTCGACCGCGAGGATCACACCTTCGCCCACGCTGACGGCGATGGGCTGGGCGAAGGTGAACGTGTACCACGCGCAATCCGAGTAGCTGCGCGTGAAGGTGAGCGAGGCCGTGCTCGACTGGAGGGGCATCTCCGTCAACACGGTGAGATCAACCGCGCTATCTTTGATGGGCGTGCAGAAAGGGAGCGAAACCTGGGTGAGGAGACCGCTTACCTCCGCCGTAACCGACTGCGCCGCGTGCGCTCCCGCGCCCACACTCAGGCCGCCCGTGACCGCGAGCTGCGCTTGATCGAACTGCTCCAAGGGCTGCGATGTCACGGTTAGCGCGAACACATGTAGGTGTCCCGGGCCAGCCGTAGTCGGCAGCGTCACCCGCGTGATGACCTGTCCACCGCGCAGTGGGATGGCGGCATAAAAGAGATACGTTTGGAGCACCTCCCGTCCCCCCTGGCTTGTGTTGCGATAGGGCAGACTAGCCGCGATACCGTTACCGTAGGACGGCCGCGCCGTGCGCCCCCCGTCTGTCAACGCCAGTGAGATTTGACCCAGTGATCGCCAAGTTAGCTTGACCCCCCGTGAGCCCGCCTGGCGACCGCGTCGCTCAGCATCCACCAGAGATGAGAGCACACGCCAGGTACGAACTGCTTGAAAAAGAAGGGTCATGTTATCTTGGCGCAGATGGGTCAATTCTACGTCGCCGTGTACACGTCGAGCGTCCAATCGCTCAAACCCAGCGTGAAGCTCTGCGTCGTGCCGTCGCTATACACGACCGACCCTGTTCCCTGGGTCGCCCCGTGGTCAGATGCCCCCAGGACGGACAGCAGGGTCCCACTAACAGGAGTAGTGGGCGTGATCACCTGTCCCTGTGCGACGACATTGTCCGGCTGGCCAGGCGCCACGTCCGGCCAGTTAAATGCCACGCCACCAGCCGTGATGGCTTGCCCCGCGGCAATGCCCTGCGCTTGCAGGCTATCGGCGGAGTAGCTATTGCCCAACATGTCGAAGTCGCCGACGCCAGCCACGCCATCGGTGCCGACACCTACGTTGTTCGCGTCGGCCTGCAAATCAAGCGATGCCCCGCCCGCAACGGGTAGGACTGGACCGAGGGCGGAAGCCGCACCGCCGAGGGAACGATAGAGTTTATGCTCCACCCGACCACTAAACGTAAACGGCAGGGGCGCCGCGTAAGCGGAGGGGTCCGGACTCTCGCCCCCGGTTGCGCGCTGGACCGCCGCCGGCATGGTCGTAAGACTCACGAACGCCAGTATCAGCGATGTGATAAGCCATTTCATGCTCGCTCCTCCCCGCACCCCCCTGCAAGCACGGACGAGGGTGGACGCTATCCTACAGCACGACGACCACATCGCCACTGACCGCGCACCTCATGGGCGCGTGGGGCGCCTGAGTTGGACGTACTATACCACAACGGATGTCGCCATTCAAAGCGCGCCTTCTCACAGCGTGAACCCCAAGAACGATAGGCGCGCAAAAACGATGGGAAAGCCAGGCTGTACGGTGTCATAGAGGTTGTTGATATTGGTGGCAAAGTCGTTTCCAGGGTCATGCCGACGCGTAAAAGGTAGGCGCGCAAAAGCCTTGGGAAAGTATGGTGATGGCCCCGCGCCCCCACGCAGCAACGATCTCGTCCCGTGCAAGGACGCTCTGGCCCCCGACGGTCTGGTTCTCGACGAGCAGACGCCCATCCAACAGGAGCTGGCGCATGATATGCACCTGGCCACCCTGCAGGTACCGTGTCCCTGGCGCGAGATGTAGCCGCCCCATAGCGCACCCGTCGTCGTGCGTGCGCGGGTTATGCGGATCGGCGCAGGGTTCCTGGGATTTCTTGCAGGATCGGCGCAGGGTTCCTGGGACAATCGGCGCATGTCGTGTGGAACAGCGCCCCTTTTCACACCTGAGGATGGCGCAACTCACCTGGAATCCTACATGTAGCGGGTCGGCCTCCCTCGGCCGCGTGGCACCCGAAGGAGGCCCGCGCTCGTCTCATGTATGCGAAAATGTGAGCGCCATATTGACCCTATTGCATCACACCCCGCTTTATCGCTATACTGGTCACACAGAGGGTCACCGGCCCCGCTGATCCGGTGCGGCACCCCATGAGATATGCCTCGTCTATCACGGCTTCGTGGACCGCTGCACGCGCCGTCATCGCACATGAACCGGTGCGGTATCTCAGGCGTGACCGTGCACACGCGGACGGAGGCCGACCGGCGCGTGGGGACCTTGTCGTCGAGTGGAAAGGGAGGGACACGGGATGGTGACGCATGTGTGGCAGACAACGGACGCGGGGGATCGCGCGGAGGCGGTGGCCGCCGTCCTGGCGGCCAGCGACCCGCGCGGCTGGACGGCCACGGAGGTCGCGGAGACGCTCGATCCATCGCTGGATGTCCGGGACGTGCAGCGGGACCTGGAGGACATGGTTGCACGCGCCCGGCTCGCCCGCCACGGCATCGGGCGGGAGGCCTTGTATACCCTCCCAGCTCGCGCCGGCCAATCGGACGCGCGCGCGCGGGGACGCGAGACGCTGCGCCACGGCACGCGGCGCACACGGGCCGTGGGCCGTGCGGACGGGGCGACCGACCCGCTGCTCGCCCTGGAGTACGAAACGGTCCGTACGGCCTACGAGGCGGTGCGGCGGGGGATCGTCGGGGCACCCCTGGCGGGTGCGGGCGCGTGCCCACGCCTGGCGGCAGAGCTGCGCGCGCTGGTGGCGCTCGCCGCGGCCCTGCACCAGCATGAGCACGCGGCGGAGCGCGGCCCCGGCCAGCCCGAGCGGCGTCGGTCTGACCGCCCGTGGGCGGCGCGGCCGCGGGGCGACACCGCCGATACACCGGCCACCAGGGCACATGCTCCCGCCGCGACGAGCGCGTGACGGCGGCTGCATCGACCACCGCGCCGGCCGGGGCCGGGGCGCGTGCTGCGGGTTACCGCCCGCTGATCCCTGCGGTCCCGTCGGCGCGGCAGACGGACGGGGGGGTGGCTAGCCGTCACGCGGCGGGCGGGGCGTCACGAGAGAGGAGGGCGCGGCACGCTCTCGGGTTCGTGCGCGTGTCGTGTGCACGCGGCGTGCGCCACGGAGACGGCCCGGCCTGGCAGAGCGAGCTGGCCCGCCGGCCGCGCGACGACGGGCGCGACACGTCCGACCGGGGCTCGCGTTGTCCGGCCGTGACGTGGGTGAGGGCGGGCGGATGGCCGCGCCGCGCCGCGCTAGCAGAACGCCGCGGGCGACGCGCCGGCGAGGGCGTGCACCCGCGCGATGACCCCGCCCACGGCTCCCGTTAGCGCCGGGTGGGCCTGCCCCTCGCCCAGGAAGGCGCGCGCGGCCACCAGGTGGATCAGCAGCGTCGTCTTATCGACCGGCGCGGCGTGCGCCTGCTCCAGGGCCTTGGCGAACTGGTGTTCGGCCGGCGCCACGAGCCCGGGAGCAATCTCCCCCGTCGTCGCGGCCTGATCGAGGGCAGCGGCGAGCGCGGCGATGGCCCCGGTGAGGTCGGCCGGGGTGCGGACAGGGAGACGGTCGCTGGCGTTGGGGCTAGACGAGGATGCGCGTTGGGGATCGTGCGACGTCATTAGGAATGTTCTCCACTACGCGGGATCGTAGGTGTCCCGGACGGGCACCCGTGTCGTGATGATCACCACGAGGATAGGACACGGGCGGGGGCGCCCATAGCCCGAAAGTACCAACGTTCAGCCACGCACGCGTGTCGTTAGACGGCCCGCGCGTGCGCCTCGGTAGGGACGTGTGTGTGGGAGGACATCGTCACCAACTCCTCTGACCCCCAGGAGGTCCATGAACGCATCGTCGCCCTGCACGTCGCGTTCGGCTTGGCCCAGCGCGACGACGCTTGGCCGTGGGTCATCGACGCCTGGGAGGCTGAGATCCTGCGTGCTATCGCGCTGGCCGTGCGTTGCACACGCCAGGTGGTCTGCGTGCCTAAATCCGGCATTACGTTGGTCATGACGTGCTTCTATAGAGTTACACTCCATGTATATAGCGCATTAGTTCTACATGGCACATCTGGCGTGATAAGGGAGAGGAGGCCCACGATATGCTCACGGGTGGTGACTTCTGGGAGGCGATCCGTTAGACGTGCACGCCTCGTGACCTCCACGGGCACGACGAGACACGCCCCAACGCCGACCGCGCCGATGATCCAGCCCGCCCCGTCACGCGTTCGAGTAGTGAGGGTCTGAGGGCACCGTTAGGGGCTGTACCGTCGCCCTCTCGGTCCCATCGGGGCGTCGCGCGTGGGCTGTGCGTGGCGCCCCCTCTTCCATGACCGCCGCCACCGCGGCTTATGCCGCCGGCAGCCAGCGCGCCACCCGCGCGGTTATCTCGCCTGCCGCACACGGCGGGACCACCTCATTCACCGGCAGCGCCGCCGTCGGCCGCCCCTGGGTCGCCAGCGCCACCAGCGGGATCAGCTCCGTCGCCCCCAGCCCCCGCAACCGCCGCGCCAGCGCGCCCGCGGCGTGCGCGTGCCCCGGCCCCCTCGCGTCGAGTACCACCACGTCCGGCTGCACCTCGTGCGCCATCCCCAGCGCCTCCAGCGGCGACGCCGCCAGCACCCGATACCCCGCGCCCTCCAGCGCCAGCCCGATCTCCCCGGTCAGCATCCGCCCGTTGTCTACCACCAGCACCGTCCCCCGCGCCGCCCGCACCGGCAGCCACGCCATCCCTGCGTCTGTCATCCGCTCGCCCCCCTTTGCGCGCTGGCGCGTCCCACGCGCGCCCGTTTATAGCAATGATGCGTAAAGCTCCGTATCCTTACGGGGCAAAATGCGCCGCGGCACCCAGGGGCCAGGGATGTGTGGGACGGTCTTGAGCTGGTCCATCCACCGCACCGGCCCCATCACCATGGGCGGGCGCGCCGCGTACCTCATCGAGCTGGTCGATCCCACCACCGCCGAGGTCCGCGTCGCCCCCACTCTCGCCGCCTACCAGCAGCTCCGCCATGACGACGCGGCCACCCCCGTCGCCTGACCGTCCCCACTGGCTGCCGGGCGACCCTGGCCCGTCGTCGTGTCACCCGACGGACATAGGAGAGGGACCCATGACGTATCTCATCCTCGCCGCGCTCGTCCTGTTCTGCCTCGCCCTCGTCGCTATGTTCGTCGTCCTCGTCGGCCACGTCCGGGGCTGACACCGCGCGTCCGTGGTCCGCGCCCTGCATACTAAAGCCCACGGGGACCCGCGACGCCTAAGCGCGCGCGTGACGGGTGCCGCTAGGCGCTGTGAGTGAGAAACCGTGCCCCCCGTGGAGGCGCGGAAAGGGTACTGATGGACGCTGACGAGACCGCCGCGCAGGGAACCGTAATGCACACGACGCGGAGCGCCCCGCCCGACATCTTGGACCGCTGCCAGGTCCTCCTCCTGTGGTACTGGCCCCGCGCCCGCGGCCCCCACATCCATCTCGGCTACGGTCTCCCCCGCGCCCGTGTCCTCACCGCCGCCCTCGGGACCCTTGCCGCGACCGCCCTCGTCGGCCTCCTGCTCCTGGCCGGCGATCAGGATCTCGCCGCCCTTCTCGCCGCGCTGCTCGCCCTTCCCCTCGCCTTCCTCTCGTGCGGCCGTCCCGCCCGCGGCTGGTACCTCCTCGATCCCCACGGACGCCCGACCCGCTATCTCTCCGCCACCAAGCCCCCCCTGCTCGCCGGCCAGCCGGGCTATACGCGCCGCGGCTTCCACGCCCGCCTAGCCCAGGGATAGGGGTAAGCGCCCCTCCTCCTACCCCAGGCACACACCCTCGGACACCCACCCTGTGCCCCATGGCGCTCGCCCGCGCACGCGACATGCATAGCATGCCCCCGTGGGGGACCCCCACCTCTCGCACAAGGACAAGGACAGCGCCATGACCGCCCACCCCCTCCCGACACCTGCCCGTCCCCGCCGCCACATCCTCGCCGATCTCGCCGCCCTCGCCTGCGCCGGCGCGGCTCTCGCCCTCGGCTGGGCCACCTACACCGCGATCCACGCCCTCGATGTCGTCGCCACCACCGCCATCGCCGACGGCCACCAGGCCGGCCTCGCCCTCGCCCGCGTCTCGCGCGACCTCGCCGCCCTCCCCCTCGTCGGCGCCACCCTCCAGGCCGATCTCAGCCCCGTCCAGACCATCCCCCCCACCGTGACCGCCACGGGCTACCAGGAACTCCACGCCATCGGCCACCTCGCCGTCCTCGGCGGCCTCTTCGTCGCCGCCGTCCCCCTCCTGATCCTGGCCTGCACCTATCTGCCCTGGCGCCTCCGCGCCCCACGCGCGTGATCCCCTCCCATCATCTACGCCAACGACGACGGCGCCAGCGTCGTCGCGGCCCTCGATCCTGCGGTCACGCGGGGCGTCGCCGCCGACAACACCGCCCTTACGGAGGCTGCGGTGCACATGGCGCACGCCGACATCGCCGCCGGCGCGTCATCCCTAGGAAGGAGATCCTGAGCCACCGCTAAAGGGCAACTTCTCCCACCGAGCCAGCACAGACTAGTGGCGCTTGGCTCGTCCGTTGACGCGTCCGTGGCGGCATGCTACCGTAGAAGCACCAGATCGCCCCCACCTGGGGTGTGGCACACGACCGCGTCCCCCCGGTCGCACGAGATCGCGTGCACGCGTGCACCCCCCGTTAAGCGCCACGAGCGGATGGCGTGGCCGCTCATCCGGGACCGCACCCACGAAAGCCGGCACGACATGGAGATCAACGCGCGGGAGCTCGCGGTTGGGCTCGCGAGCTACGTCCCGCCCCTGGGCCGGCGCATCGCGCGCCGCTCCGGTGGCACGAGCTCGCCCCGCTACTGCTATGCCGTGTGGCTACGCCACCTCGTGCTGGCGCACCGCAACGGCCTGCCAACCGACCTGGGCACCGTCGCCGAGCTCGGGCCGGGCGACTCGCTGGGGGTCGGACTCGCCGCCCTGCTCTCGGGGGCAACCACCTACTACGCGCTCGATACGGTGCCCTATAGTTCCCCCGACGGCACCCGCGCGGTCTTCGACGCCTTGGCCGCCTTGTTCGCCCGGCGCGCGCCGATCCTGGGCGCGGATGAGTTCCCGCGGATGCGCCCCCGGCTCGACTCCTACGCGTTCCCGGCACACATCCTGACGGACACGCGCCTGCGCGCGTCCTTACGCCCCGCGCGCCGCGCGGCGATCCGGGCCGCGATCGGCGCCATGCGGGGGGCGGGGCGCGCGCCGGATGGGCGCACCGGAACAGGGGAGGTCGGCCTCGCCTACCTCGCGCCCTGGCGCGATCCCGCGGTCATCGCGCCCGGCTCCGTCGATATGATCGTGTCCCAAGCCGTGCTGGAGTACCCGCCCGACCTGGCGGCGACGTATGCGGCGATGGATGCCTGGCTCACGCCCGGTGGGGTCATGTCCCATACCATCGACCTCAGCGCCCATGGCCTGGCCCCCCACTGGAACGGCCACTGGGCCTACCCCGATGTCGTCTGGAGGGCGGTGGCGGGGCGCCGGCCCTACGCCCCGAACAGGGCTCCCCACTCGGCCCACCTCGCCCTGCTGCTGCGGCGGCAGTATCGCATCGTCGACGACCTCGTGGAGCACGATCGGGACGGGATCGCCCGGACGCAGCTGGCGCGCCGCTTCCGCCACCAGTCCGACGCCGACCTGGTGACACGCCGCGCCGTCATCCAGGCCATCAAACCGGCGCACGCTATGGACCTGTCATGACGACAGGGCCAGCACGCTATCAACCCGCAACGGTGAGGCACCACGGTAGGCGCCTCACAAGGGCCACACACCGCACGATAGCGACACGGAAGACAAAGACAGAGCGGGTGGACGGAGACGCCCCATGTATCCCCGCACACCCGCTCTGTCTCTACGGGACCCCGGCACACTATAGCCTTTTTGTGACGAGACGCCGGCACCGCACACAAGCGGCGCAGCAATGACACCCTGCCGCGAGTGATCCGCCAGACCGTCCCACCCGTACTACCATCGGGCCATGAGGGCGCCGGTCTGGGCTGTACCGGCACCCTCCCCCACACAGAGGGGAGGCCGCGCGTGGGCTGCACGCGGCCCCCCCTCAGCGTACCTCTCCCTCAGCACCTCCCTGCCTGTCCGCTTGCTCGCTCATGCCATCGACACGCGCGCCGAGGCTTGCACCTAGCCGAGAGAGAGATGTGAGAGCGCGCATTGAGTCTTGATCTTGCGTCTTGATTGTCGGCATCCCCTGTAAGATCCCACAGTTCCTGCGCGCTGTCCCAGAGTTCCTGCGCCGGACATCCCAGAGTTTCCGCGCCTTCCTGCAGATGCCCCTCCCGCGCGCGTGACAAGCGCCGTCTGCACGGAACCCAGCGCGCGGATCGGCGCACCTTCTGTGGGATTTTGTGCAGGGTAGCGCAGGTACTGTGGGACAACCTGCTCACTATCTGTGGGATTTGACCATCGTCCACGCCTGAGATCGGCGCACCAACTTTGGGATCTTACACGACGCCTCATGCCTCCGATTATCGTGGGTGCGAGCCCCTATCCGTACACTTCTTTGCATCAAACATGCCTAAAGAGTAACAGGCGGCTGCGCTTCGCGCTACGACCCCCCAGCGCCCACTGCGCGTCGCAATACTGCGAGCGCGGGGCCGCCGTCGCACTCCCGCACTCCCCCGACGTGCGCGCCTGACGAGCATGCCCAGGGCCACCGCCGCCGGCGTCGCGGCCGCTTTCGCTGATCCGTTGGATTGCCTCAGCCGTACTATCTGTAGGGCCATGAGGGCGAAGGTATGGGCTGTCCCGGCACCCTCCCCCACGCAGAGGGGAGGCCGGGTGTGGGCTGCGCACGGCCTCCCCTCTGCGTATCCCCCTCGCCCCTTGCCTGACGGCCCTCCCGCTCAGCCGCTACCACCACCATCGCCCTGGCTCACCCCGTCGCACCGTGACGAAGAGAGAGACAGGTTGGGGCGCGAGCTGAGTCTTGATCCTGTGTCTTGACTGTCGGCAATGGGTGTCCCCTTTCGTCGGCAACAGGCGTCCCATCTACTACCCTCCCCCGTCGGCATTGTGTGTCCCCTCATCCCCCGCCCCCCGTCGGCAACCCCTGTCCCTTCATCCGTGGACGGTGCCCGACAGCGCCGGCAAACGGCCACCGTTCCCCTCAGGTGTGAAACCGCGTGGCAGCGCCCAGCGTTGCCACGAGCCCCGCCACACCACACAGGGGTACTTTGCGCCAAGGTGTTGACGGCTTTTGCGTGAAGGTATTGACACTTTGCACGAAGGTGTTGACACAGGGCCTTTTTGGCAGCATCGTGAGCGTCAAGAGCCTTTTCGGCAGCATCGTGAGCGTCAGATGAGGCGTTTACCTCGGAATAGTCACGCTGCCTCGTCCAGCCTCGTCGGCGTGGATATGGTCAATGTGTCAACACCTTGGCACAAAGGAGTTTGGCGCCAAGGTGTTGACACTCCTAGAATCCACGCCTGGCCGTGTCAACATCTTCGCGCAAAGTACCAACGGGGGAGTGCGCAGGGTCCGTCGACCGCCTATCCTGGCGGACGATGGGACGTGTCGGGACAGGGGGGGAGACGCCCCCCATGAAAGGGACGCTCGTGGTCATAGAGGTGGTACTTTTCCTGGGCTTGTGGGCGCTTGTCAGCGCGCTCGATTGTTTCGTGGGGTAGGACGCCCGGCCGCACCTTCTCTGGGCGGGATCGAGCTCTGTGCGGGATCGAGGAAACCGGCGGAGGCGGCCGCTACCTGGTGGCGGCCGGGCGATCCTCAATGATGGTGTTTTGCCACGAGTGGCTGTTTTACGCAGCTTTCGCTGTCCCACCCCCCAGCCTGTAAGATCCCACGCTTGCTGGGCCGTTACCCACAGTCGATGAGCCACAAATCCCACGCACGGTGGGCCATCCGACGCCACGAGCCCCGCGCCTGCCACCGCGCGGCGCGCTTAGGGTTACAACGCCCTCAGACAAGCGCCACGGAGAAGACCGGCGCGCTGGCGGCGCGCGCGGATTGGCCCACCTACTGTGGGATTTTCCGCCCACAGAGCATGGGATACCCCCTGTTTTAGGCGTGAGCCCCGCCCATCTACTGTGGGGACTTACAGCTGGACCCGGTAACAATCTACCGCACGCTAGAGCAGTTCGAGGCGCATGGCCTGGCCGCGCGAGTCGCGTTGCTGTGTGATAAGCTGACGCGGTGGGAGCGCGCGACTCCGGCCCACCATCACGTCGTCTGTCGTGTCTGCGGCACGGTCCTGGAGATAGAGCCCGCGCTCTTCGAGCGTTTCGCCGTGGACCTGGAGCGCGCGTATGGCGTCCGCGTAGAGATACGGCACCTGGCCCTGCCGGGCCTTTGTGCCCGCTGTGTTGCGGCGGTGGCCTAACGAGACCAGCAGGCTGCAGGCGACACGCTGGTCCCGGCTGTTTTCCCCGGCGTGCCGTGTCTGGCCTCCGCGAGACCTGGAGAGCCTAGCCGCCCTGACCGGACCGTCGCGACAGCGTTTTTGTTCCGAACGTGTTTGCCGTCGTCACTGTCATCGTGCGGCACCCCACCTGCGCCACCTGGGAGACGGACGTGGTAGCGAGGACCGCGCTCGACGTCCGCAACAGGGAGATCGAAACCCACACACGAATCGGAGGAATAACCATGCCCACCGTGACTATCGCCCGGACACCTGCGCGACGAGGAAGTGGAGTTGACTGTGCTCGTGCTCGCCTTCGACATGGCCGTGCTCGGCGTGGCCACCAACGCCGCCCCCGTCGTCGTACCGAAGGGCGTAGAACCGTAGAACCCCTCGGGGTCGCGCGTCTGGCTCGCATACGCTAAGCTATACCGTGTCAAGAACTCTCTCCACCGACGGCATCACGGTCGCGCTACAACTATGCGCAGTTTAATCTATTCGAGCCGCAACCAGAGCGGAAACCCGTTATAGTGCCCGAGGTTCTGAAATCTCAGCTCTTCTATGTAGCCTGTTGGCCCATACTCTAACACGATAGTACGCACGATTATAGAAGTTTGTGCAGCCACCTCACTCGAGGCATGTGTTGTCACATTCAGCAAAAAATTCAACCAAACGAGCAACCAAGGTGTACCAACAGTTTCTTCATTTGAGCCGTCACGGACGACACGCCATCCACGATAAGCGCCAGAAGTAATGTCCGCAACGGCCTTTTCGATTGCTAGGTGATCAATCCGCCCATGTAGGGATAGAAGTGGTAGCTCTTTATGCTGCTGTACAGTGGTGCGTGCCATCACTATCTCCCTCTACTGCTTGCTACTAGCTTACACTAGTCTTACTGCGTCGGATCATCCAACAGGATCGCCTCGGCACACGGCTTACCAGCGGCTAGTGACGGGCATTTCGACGGTTGTAGGAGACGAACACGATACACGAAAGTCCCATCGGGCGCGGGTGAACCGGATAGGGGTCGCCATAGGAAATGAGGGAGTTTCATTAAGATAGTCGCCCAAGGATCGTTCGGGCCTTGTTCTACAATTAGGGGGCGAGATAAGGCAATTAGGGTCGGATCTGTCACCCGTGTTTGCCCTCGCCCAACTATAGAACCGCTAGAGGGAGAGACGGCGGAACGGACATGGTTGGGCCTCGAGATCACCATGGGCATGGAGTGGGTCCACCGGCACGCGGCGTATCGGCGTCCCCACCCCCACAGTGAGGGGGAGCATGGCCAGCCCTAACACCATCACGGCCATCGACGCCGCCGCGCGCGTCCTGTTCGCCCACGCCGACGAGATCGTCGCCGCCTGCGCCATGGCCCACCCCACGGTCGTCGTCGGTGTCGTCCCCGTCCCCGAGGAGGACGCCGTGCATATCCACCACACCGCGCGCGGCATCCTCCCCGCCAGCGCCGCCTACGAGGCGCTGGGCGCCCTCGTCGTCGACCCGCGCCAGTGCCGCAGCCTCGCCGACGTCCACGCCCGCATCCACCTATGGACGGAATGGCGGCGCGGGCTCTTGCAGGGCGAGGCGTGGCGCGTCCTCCCCGGCGCCCCGTCCGGGCCGGAGGACCCGCCTATCCCGCCGGGATAGGCCCACCGACTGCGATACTGGATGGGCGGACGTCGGGGTAGCTGTGGAGGAGAAGGGACACCGGCATGAGGGAGCCGACGCGTCGGACGCCGGTCAGCGGGCCGGGCTGGAACGAGCGTGCCGCCGTGGCCCTCCTCGTCCTCGTCGCCGGGCACCTCCTTGCCGCCGAGGTCGGACTCCTGACGCCTGACCGCCTGGCCCACTTCGTCGCCGCCCACGACCTCCCCGCGCTCGTGGCCGCCTGCGAGGGGAGCCCAAGCGATCAGGCGCGCCATGGCGCCCAGCAGTTGCGCCGCCTCATCCGCGCCGGCCAGGCCCAGGTCTACCAGCGCGTCCTCCCCGGCCTCCCCATCGCCCTGGCCGATCCCTATTTTCGCCTTGATCTCGCCCGCGCCGCCGCTAAAGCCGGCCTCGATCTCTTCCCGCCGGCGGGACCGGGCGGGTGAGCGCGCGTGGTCGCGATCGCCGCCTCGGCCCCGTCAGCGTGGTGAGGAGAGGGGAGCATGTCGCGCGGCGTGAGACCATGTGTGGTCCCCGGACCACGCCCCCTTATCCCCATACGACCACCAGGCGCGCGGGCTAGCCTGGTACGCTCTGGGGAGAGACCCTGGACCACACAGGAGCCCGCATGACCCCGCCACCCGCGCCCATCCCCGCCCCCGCCGTGCTCACCGCCGCCCAGGAGCGCGACTTCGCCCGGCTGATCCGCGCCGGCCGCCGCGCCCGCCTGCTAGCCCAGCGCCACCTCGCCGTGCGCCTGCGCCGCGAGTTGCCCCCCACCATCAACGCCCGCGCCGCCGCCGCCGCCGTCCTCGCCGCCCTCCTCCCCCGCCTGCCCCTCGCCCCGGCCGCCCTCCCCATCGTCGTCGGCCCCCTCTTGCCCCAGGCCCTCGCCGCCAACGCCCGCGCGCGCATCCTCGCCGGACTCGTCGCCTGGCCCCTCGACCAGGACGCCCTCCGCGCCGGCGACGCCGCCCGCGCCGCCTTCGTCGCCGCCAACGGGCGCCTCGTCGTCGCCCTCGCCCGGCGCTACCGGCACGGCGGCCTCCCCCTCGACGACCTCGTGCAGGAGGGCACCGTCGGCCTCCTGCGCGCCGTCGACCTCTTCGACCCCGCGCGCGGCACCAAGTTCTCCACCTACGCCGTGTGGTGGATCAAGCAGGCCCTCACCCGCGCCCTCGCCCGGCAGGTCCCCCTCGCCCACGTCCCCGCTAACGTGCAGATGGAGCGCGCCCGCCTCGCCCGCCGTGCCCACGCCCTCCACGCCGAGCTGGGCCATCCGCCCTCCCTCACCGACCTCGCCGCCGCGACGGGCCTCCCCCGCGCCCGCGTGGACGCCCTCACCGCGCCCCTACCCGCCCCCGTCCCCCTCGACCAGATCATGGGCGACGGCGCGTCCACGACCCTGGGCGACCTCCTCCCCGACCCTGACGCCCTCCGGCCCGACGCGCTGGCCGAGGCCCACGTCCTGGCCGCCGCCGTGCGCGCCGCCCTCGCCACCCTGACCCCGCGTGAGCGCGCTATCCTCGCCGCCCGCCATGGCCTCGACGGCGCGCCCCCGCGCACGCTCAACGAGATTGGCCAGCACCTCGGGCTGACCCGCGAGCGCGTACGCCAGATCGAGGCCAAAGCCCTCCGGCAGTTGCAGCACCCCACCTTGCGCCGCTGGCTCGACGACACCCCCGCCGCCTCCTGACGCGTCGCGCGCCATCCAAGCGTGGGGGATGATGAGCGATACTGGGGGGACACGACACACCGAACCGCAGAGAGGACGTGGAGGATGCCGACATCCTACGGGACGCCCCAGCCCGGCGACGACGCGCAGTTACGCGTGTGGCGCCGGCGCTACGCCGAAGATACGGAGCGCGGCTTTAGCCTCCGCCTGCCGCTGGCCCTGGCGCGCCGCCTGCGCGCCGAGGCGGCCGCGCGCGGGCTACCGCATAGCCGCTACGTCGCCGACCTGCTCCGCGTCGCGCTCGGCGACCTCCCCGGTGGCCCTGCCCTCGCCCCCACACCAACACCGGCCGCCCCCACACCGGCGTTGCCAGCGCCGGTCGCCCTAGCAGTCTGTCGGAGAGAACGAAGCGATGGTTCGCATGACCGGGGTACTGCTGTCGGGGTGGGGCGTCCAGCCTGCGTCCACCCATGAGCGACGCGTGGCCGCAGCCAGGACACGGCGGCGGAGAAGCGCCCCATGGGGTGGACGCGGACCATCACTCCTCCTTAGTAGCGCGGGGACAAGGTATGGAAGCGCTTGAGATTGAAGGCCAGGCAGACCAAGAGCCACTCGCCGCCGGCGGCTACCTCGCCGCGCAGCGAGAATTGGCGGAAGCCGAGCACTTCGGTGATGATACCGAGCACGGGCTCGACCGTAAATTTGCGTGCTCTGTAGATGGCCTTGCCGACCGCCGTCGTGAGCTTGTAGGCCATTTTGACCTGGGCGCTGGCGTCCTCCGGCAGCGGGTCGGGCTCCGGCGCGAAACGCTCCTGCCAGCTTTGATGATGGGGTTCACGCCCGGTCGCGATGTAGGGCTCAATGTCCCGGTCGGCGCACGCCTCCAACGTCGCGGGGCTCCAGTAGCCGTGGTCGAACGCCGCCGCGTCCGGCGTGCCCACCTCCGGCGGGATAGCCTCCAGCGTCGGTTCCGCTTCGTGTGTATCGTTGGGGTGGTTGGAGAGCGACGTGCCCACGATGAGCAGGCTCTGCTGCTCCACCGCAACCTGGGCATTATAGTCTTGGTCGAAGCCCTGGTCGGTCGGGTTCTTCATGATGCGCGAGTCCGGGTCCGTAAAATTGTACTGATCTTTGGCCCGCGGACCGGGCACGGGCGGCGTGGGGGCGCGCCCGCGCGGCCGGCGGCCCGTCGCCTGCTCCTGCTCCGTCCGTTGCGCCACTTTCTCCGCGTACGCCGCCCGTTCCAGGGCGTCCCGTTCCCGCGCGCGCTCCTCCAGCACGGCTTTCGCCGCCGCCAACTGGGCCAGCCGCTCCTCGCGCCGCGCGATCTCGTCGCGCACCACCAGCCCATCCGGCCGGTCGCGCGCGTCCACCTGCTCCGCCAGCGCGAACAACTCCTCCACCTCGGCCCGCAACTGGGTTTCGAGTTCCCGCAGACGCTTGTAGCTCACCGCTTTGCTCTTGGAGGCGTCGGCGTGGATCTTGGTCCCATCCAGGCTGATCGTGCCCAGTGTCAACACGCCCGCTTCTTGGGCCAGCAGCAGCACCTGCACGAACAGCTCTTTGAGGTTGGGCAAAAAGGTGCGACGGAAGGTGGCGATGGTGTCGTGGTCGGGGTGCCGGTTGCCCGCGATGTAGCGGAACGGGATCGCCTCGTAGGTCGCGCGCTCGATCTTGCGCGAACTGAAGATGCCGGTCGCATAGCCATAGAGGAGCAGCGCGAGCAGCACCTCCGGCGCGTGGGGCTCACCGCCGCGCGACCCGTAGCGCGCGTACAGGGCCGAGAGGTCGAGCAAGGCCACGCTGTCTACCACGAAGCAGGCCAAGTGTGCGGGCGGCAGGCAATCGCCCAAGCGCACGGTCAGATCGCGCGCCGCCTCATAGTCCACAGTTTTGAATGTTCTACTCATGCTTCCTACTGTACCACGACGCACGGGACGGAGAGCCCGCTTCTCTCCGACAAACGGCTAGGCGTGGAACCCGCGCACGTATTGTGAAAACTTACACCGCACGCTCACATCCGGCGCAACAACTTTGACGCCTTACACGCCGACCGCCACGGGCGTTGTCCAGACCGTGCCGTAGCTGGGCCACCACGGCGCGTTAGCCCAGAGCAGAGCCATGACGGTGCAGACTACCAGGATAACGCCTGCCACGCGCTCGTCAGGCCCCGCACCGTTCTTGTTCACGGTGGCAGTGTGCCAGAGCGGGACATTACTAGTCGGAGAGCACTAAAAAGTCGGGTGCGCCTCGCGAGGCGCACCCGACTTTTTAGTGCTCTCCTATGCGAACAAGCTGCGCGACGTATGCATCCAGGCGTGCCGGCCGTGCACGACCCTGGCGGTGTCGACGTAGCCCTGGGCGATCATGACCCGGCAAACGTCCCAAGGGTACTAAGGTCGTTGGGGCTCACACCCTGGCTATTGAGGGACGAATCGAACGAGTTGAGCGAACTGTTCAGGGTGCTGACATCCTGCTCGCTGCCATTAGCGCCGTTATTGCCGTGCAGCTTGGTGCCAATGGCACCCAGGCTAGTACCAAAGGCATTGAGCGGCGCAGCCAAGGCCTTGAGCGTCGGGCTGTTGCTCCCGTTGGCGATCTTAAAGGCGACGGATACCTCGTGGTAGGCGAAGAGCGCGGCCGCGCCCGCCTTGACGAACGTGACGGTGCGACCCGGCGCGCCCGCTGCGAACGCGTGACGCTGGTAGGGACCGATCACGAAGTGGTACACCGCGAAGTAGGCCAAGCCGATGTGCAACAGGAAGCGCGTCTTGTCGAAGAGGGCGGGGTTGCGATGAACCCGCGCGGCAATCGGCACCGGGCGGACGGCCGCACTGGTACGCCCCGTGAACGACGGCGCGAGCACGCCCGTCGCCATCACGGCCACCAGGGCCAGAACGATCAGCTTGTTTTTCATCTGTCTCCTTAAACTCCTTACGCTACCTTTGTGTGTGTCGTGCCTACTGCCAAACTGCGGCATACCGTGTCTTTGGGCTGCAATTAGGCTGTCCTAGCAATGAGACGCCGCCCGGCTCTCCATGTGCCATATGTCCGGGGCCGAGTAGCACTGAACCCGCCCTGGGACTTACGCATAATCCGTGCCAAAATCGGTCGTACCCCACGCAACCGTGGTCATGCGGCAACCTCCACAGGGGGTACTTTGGCACCCCCCGTCGTGCTGTGCGCCCCCGTCCGAGGTCGTCCGTCTGACGCGCTGGGGGTGCATCCTCCGCAGGGGAGACACGATAGCGGAGCATTTCCTCCATGGTTGTACGTTGTCATAAAGGTTGAGGTCCTTGCCACAAAGGGTGAGCCGGTGTGCCATAAAGATTGAGGCCATGCGTCTGCGGGCTGCCCACCAGCCCTCCTCCCCCGCGCCGCGTCCCTCGTCCACCCTTGCTAAGGGCCACTACGCCGTCACAACGCTATCCTCATCCTTTGTGACACAACGCCCCTCTCCTCATCCTTTGTGACACACCGTGCGCGTCGGCTCACCCTTTATGGCACACCGGCTCACCCTTTGCGGCAAAATGGGGTAGCGCCACGCTCAGCCCCGCTCAACCTTTATGACAACGTACAACGATGAGCGGACCAGAGGAGCCTGACGAACTCCTGGCTACCGGGGACATCAGCGAGCATCCTACAGGGGTCCGGCGCGGCCATAGTCTGCGGTACGATGCGTGGTCGCGACCGCTCCATACGGGCCAGACGCGAGCCAGCGCGCTGCCAGGAACACTCGACGTATCGCGGTCTCAGCCACGGTCAGCACAACGTTCTTACCGTTGCCGTGGAGTGTCTGGCCGTGCCGTAGCGCGCTGTAGGGCGCTCTGGCGGGAGGCGTCTCGTCACACCGACGGGGGCCGCTCCCTTGGTTGACCTCTGCCCACCCGCGCCAGGGTCTGACCCGCATCGCCCACCAGCAGGCCCCGATGCTGCCCGAGCTGAACGCACGGGTGACGGGCGCGCCCCTGCCGTAGAGCGTCGCGTCGCGCACTGATACTGTGACGCGGGGCGCCATCGTGCACATCAACGACGCGCACGAGGACCCACGCTCTCATCGCCAACAATCGTGCAGCCACTGGTCTGGATGGGGACACCTGATCCCCGACGGAGGCGCCTGGGCGGGAGACGACACGACGGTTATGGTCACCGTTAGCCCCGCTCTATCCCGCTCTCCGCGCCCCCACGCACAGGTGTGCACGGCCGTCCGGCCCACAATGGCGTCACTCGTAACCAAATCCCAACCTTTCCGCAACCGTATCCCAAGGTTCACCCCGTAGCATGGAAAGAGGGAGCACGGCCCGTCGTGCACGACAACGAGAACCCTAACCTTGTGCAGGGACGGCGCCCTGCACAAGAGGCTCCTGACGGAGCAGAAAAATCGACAAAAATTTGTCGATGTCGCCGCCCCAAGCGCCTAGCGACAACAGCGACAACCATAACGACAACAAGAAGGAGACACCCCATGGCACACATACGCAGCATCGTTACCAGCGCCGCCGGCTTTATCGGCTCGCACCTGGCCACGCACCTCATCGCACAGGGGCATGAGGTCGTGGGCATCGACCCGTCGCTATGCTTGACTGACGCTCCCGCGACGTTGGTGACGCACTTGAGCGTCATGTCCCCGCGCGGAAAAGAGCAGACGTAGGAGTTCGGCCGCCGCGCCGCAGGGAAGGTCAGTTTGGGGCTATTCACCCTCAGCGACGGCTGATTCTCGATCACCAACGTCGCGGGAGAGCGCGCCGATCGTGGCGACGTGTCCAACCACTACCACAGAAAACGTGTAGACGCAGCCCGTTATGATAGAGCGTATTCAGGAGGTCCTCACATGACCGATACCCAAGGAACCGCTGGCGATCAGTCCTTTATCGTCGGCACGCCCGTCTATAACGCGGCGGGAGAGATGGTCGGTACATTGAGCATGCACAATGTGCCGGACCAGATGCTCGTTGTCGATAAGGGACCCTTTCGCACCGAGAATCTCTATGTCCCGCTCAACGAGGTGGAGCGCAGTGACGCCAGCGGCATTCGCCTCTCAACCCCCAAGGATGACGTGGCGCCCACGTAACGGATCGTACTGCGTCGCGTGGACGCCACGCCCTCTTTAGAGACCACAGCGCCAGCCGCGCCCTGGCACGCCGATCTATGGCACGCGGAGCGGCAGGGGCCACCGACACGTATACAAGACGAGCGAGCGTGGCTGTCTTGGCTACTGTGCTCACCTGAGCCAGCCTTCGGATGAGCACAATAGCCAACACCGGAGCATCCCAGATGGCCGATAGACGTATAACGCGTGCCAGAGAATGCCGTGCGGCTGCGACGCCGTCGACATGGGTCATTCAGCCTTGTGGCACGATCTACCCTAATCACCAAGACGATTTACCCTAATCGCCAAGATGAACGCTGCAACCGCGTTTCGCCCTATGTTCCCGCTGATCGCCCACGGCTAGCCCTGCCCACAGGGACACCTCGCCACGATTAGCTTGACACATACGTGCCATGGACGATGAGACGAAAAGCGGCCGCCTGACACACCAATTAGGCCGTCTGCACGCGTGGAAGGGCGGCATTACCGGCCAGCCATACCTCGAAATCGTCTCACTGACCATTGCAAACATGTGTCAAGCTAATCGTGGCGAAGTGTCCCCACAGGGGGTGTGCACGGCCGTCCGGCCCACAATGGCGTCACTCGTAACCAAATCCCAACCTTTCCGCAACCGTATCCCAAGGTTCACCCCGTAGCATGGAAACACTATCTTTGCACTTTTCGATTATGGTCAAGTAAAACGACCTTTGCGATCTATATGTTGTGGTTTCGACGTTAGGCCAACCGCCACCTGCGGTAGGCAAACAAAAAGTGCAAAGATAGAGGGAAAGAGGGAGCACGGCCCGTCGTGCGCGACAACGAGAACCCTAGCGACAACAGCGACAACCATAACGACAACAAGAAGGAGACACCCCATGGCACACACACGCAGCATCGTTACCGGCGCCGCCGGCTTCATCGGCTCGCACCTGGCCGCCCACCTCATCGCACAGGGGCACGAGGTCGTGGGCATTGACTGCTTCACACCCTACTACGACCCCGCGCTCAAACGCGCCAACGTCGCCGCGTTGCGCGCGAGTCCGCGTTTCCGGCTCGTGGACGCCGACCTGGCGACGGCCGACCTCGGCCCGCTGCTCGCGGGCGCCGACTACGTCTTCCACCAGGCGGCGCAAGCGGGCGTACGCGCCAGTTGGGGCGAGAGCTTCGCCACCTACACCCACCACAATGTGCTGGCCACACAGCGGTTGCTGGAGGCGCTCACAGGAAGCTCCATCCGCAAGCTGGTCTACGCCTCGTCCTCCTCCGTCTACGGCGACGCCCCGCTGCCGATGCGTGAGACGGCACGGCCCCAGCCCATCTCGCCCTACGGCGTGACCAAGCTAGCCGCCGAGCACCTGTGCCACCTGTACCACGTTAATTATGGCCTACCCACCGTAGCGCTGCGCTACTTCACCGTCTACGGGCCGCGCCAGCGCCCCGACATGGGCATTCACAAGTTCATCCGCGCCATCGCCGCCGGTGAGACCATCTCCGTCTATGGGGACGGCCACCAAAGCCGCGACTTCACCTACGTGGACGACATCGTGCGCGCCAACGTCCTGGCAGCGGAGGCGCCGGCTGTGGGCGCCGTGATCAACGTCGGAGGGGGGACGCGCATCACGGTGTCTGCTCTCCTACACCAACTCGAAGAGATCGTGGGCCGCCGTGCCCACCTGGCGCATCTGGGTGGCCAGAAGGGCGATGTCGGCCACACGGGGGCCGACTGCACGCAAGCGCGACGCCTGCTGGGCTTCACCCCGTCCGTAGACCTCACCGAGGGCCTGCGCCGCCAGGTCGCCTGGCAATGTCCGGCGGCCACGGGTGAGCGCCTGCGCGCAGCCGGATAGCCGCGCCACCCACCGGCAGACGGACACACGCGACACACGCGACACACGCGACACACCACAAATACGAGGAGGAGAGACCATGATGACCACCACCGTTCGTCCCACGCTCGATCACGCGCCGCGCTTGCTGCTGTATGCCCACGACACCTACGGGCTGGGCCACCTGCGCCGCAGCCTGGCCATCGCCGGCCACCTGGCCGGGGCGATCCCCGACCTGACCACGCTGCTGGTGACGGGCTCGCCCGTCGCCCATAGCTTCGCGCTGCCCCCGCGCACCGACTACGTGAAGCTGCCCGCCGTCGTCAAGACCGACGACGAGCAGTATCGCGCGCGGGACCTCGACCTGTCGCTCGCGCGCGTCATCGCCCTGCGCGCCGCGCTCATCGCCGATGTGGCGCTCCATTTCGCCCCCGATATCGTGTTGGTCGATCACGCGCCCCTGGGTATGAAGGGCGAGTTGTTACCCGCGTTGCGCGCCCTGCGCCGCGACACGCCGGACACGCGGCTCGTGCTGGGGCTGCGTGACGTGCTCGACGAGCCGACCAAGGTGCGCCAGCAATGGGCCGCACAGGACATGTACAACGCGATTGAGACCTGGTATGACGACGTGCTGGTGTACGGCCAACGCGACCTCTTCAATCCCGTCACCGCCTACGCGTTCCCCCCCACGCTGGCGGCGCGCACGCACCTCTGTGGCTACATCCGCCGCGAGGACCCGGTGCGCCCGGCCACCGCTCTGCGGGCCGAGTTGGGCCTGGGCGACGCGCCGTTCGCCCTGGTCACCACGGGCGGTGGGGGCGACGGCGCCGCCCTGGAGGAGGCCTGCCTCGATGCGCTGGCCCTGCTGACCGGCCGCCATGCCCTGCCGGCCGTCGTCCTCACCGGCCCGCTGATGGCGTCGGAGGAACGCGCGCGGCTGGAGGAGCGCGCCCGCGCGCTGCCCCGGCCCGTGCGGCTGCTGCCCTTCCACCCCGACGTGCCCGGCCTGATGCGCGCGAGCGCCCTGACCGTCGCCATGGGCGGCTACAACACGACCTGCGAGATCGTGGCCGCCGGCTGCCCCGCCGTGATCGTGCCGCGCGCTCACCCCCGCCTGGAGCAGGACATCCGCGCGCGGGCCTTCGCGGCGCGCGGCCTGCTCACGATGCTGCCCATGGACGATCTCACGCCCGTGCACCTGGCCGCGACGATGCGGCACGCGCTGCGCCAGGGACCGCCGACGGACGCGGTCCGCGCACGCTGGGACGACGGCGGCTTGCCGCGCATCGCCACGCGCCTCGCCGCCTTGCTGCCGGCCCCATGTGCGACCGAGCGGAGGGTGACGGCATGACCACACCCGCACCGTCCGCGCCATGTCCACCGTCCCGCCCGATTGTCGCCTATCTGCTCAAGCGTTACCCGCGGCTCTCCGAGACGTTCATCCTGCACGAGATCCTCGAACTGGAGCGACAGGGCATGGACCTGCGCCTGTACTCCCTGCTCGACCCTGCCGAGGAGATCGTGCAGGCCGACGTGGCGCGGGTGCGCGCGCCCGTGCGCTACCTGCCCTCCGGGTGGCGTGGCGTCGTCCCGCTGCTCGGCGCACACCTGGTCCTGCTGTGGCGTGACCCGTACCGTTACGTGGGCGTCGTCGTCTACACGGTGCGGCGTTTCCGCAGCCGCGCCGCGCTCAAGCATGTCGTGCGCGCCGGTTGGCTCGCCCTGGAGGTGGAGCGCGATGGCGTGACGCATCTACATGCCCACTTCGCCCACGGCCCGGCGGCCGTCGCGCATTTTGTGTCGCTGTTGACGGGGCTACCCTACAGCGTGACCGCGCACGCCAAGGACATCTACACCTCGCCCCCGGATCTGCTGGCCACCAAGCTGCGCGCGGCGCGCTTCGTCGTCACCTGCACCGGCTACAACGCGCGCTACCTCGCCGGCGTCATGGGGGAGAGCGCGGCCGGACGCATCCACCGCATCTATCATGGGCTTGACCTGCGCCTCTTCGCCCCCGGCGACGGCGTCCCCCGCGCCGCCGGCCCGCACGCCCCGCCGATCATCCTGGCCGTCGGGCGTTTGGTGGAGAAGAAGGGCTTCGCGGACCTGATTGAGGCCGTGCGCCTGCTGGTCAACCGCGGCTATGACGCGCTTCTCCAGATCGTGAGCGGCGGGGACCGGCGCGAGGCTTTGCGGCAACAAATCAGTGACGCGGGGCTGGAGGACCGCGCCACGCTGCTAGGGCCACGCCCGCAGGAGCAGCTCCTCGCGCTGTACCGCGCGGCCACCGTCGTCGCCCTGCCGTCAGTGGTGACGGAGAACGGCGACCGCGACGGCATCCCCAACGTCCTGGTGGAGGCGATGCGCCTGGGGACGCCCGTCGTTTCCACCGCCGTCTCCGGCATCCCCGAACTGGTCATCGACGGCGAGACGGGGCTGCTGGTCCCGCCGCGCGACGCGCCGGCCCTGGCCACGGCCCTGGCGCGGCTGCTTGACGACGCCGCGCTACGGGAACGCCTGGCCGCGGGCGCGGCGCGCCACGTCCGGCGGGAGTTCGATCTGGCCGCCAACACCGCGCGGCTTAAAGCCCTGTTGGTGCCCAGCGGGACAGCGGCGGCGTCCGGGGCGTCCGGTGGGGAAGGGGCGGCGTCATGAAGATCGCCTATCTGTGCGCCGACTTTGGCATCCCCATCCAGGGCGACAAGGGCGCATCGGTGCATGTGCGCGCGGTGGTGGCCGCGCTCACGGCGCAGGGCCACGATGTACGCGTCCTGACCCCCACCCCCGGCGCGGGCAACCCCCTCGGCGCCCCGCTGCTCACCGTCGCGCCGGACGGCCTGCCCGCGGCCTGCGGGCGGGTGGTCGGGGCGTTGACGCGCGGGCGCGCGCCCCGGCTGGTCAAAGAGACGCGCGAGGTGGCCTACAACCTCACGCTGTATCAGCAAGCGTGGGCGCGGTTCCGTTCCTGGCGGCCGGACGCCATCTACGAGCGCTACAGCCTGTTCACCGTGGCGGGCCTCGCGCTGGCGCGGCGGCTGGGCGTGCCGCACCTGCTGGAGGTCAACGCGCCGCTGCGGCTGGAGCGTGCGCGGACCAAGGGGCTCGTGCTGGAGCCGGTGGCCCGGTTCGTGGAGCGACGGCTGTACAGCCGCAGTGACGCCGTGCTGGTTGTCTCGGAGGCGCTGCGCGCGTACGCGCGGGAGCGGGGCGCGGTCGCCACGCGCACGCGGGTCCTGCCCAACGGCGTGGACACGACGCGCTTCCATCCCTCCGTGGATGGCCGGGCCGCGCGCGCCCGCTGGGGCCTGGCCCCGGACGCCCTCGTGGTCGGCTTCGCCGGCTCGCTCAAGCCCTGGCACGGCGTCGAGACGCTGCTCGACGCGTTCGCCGCCCTGCGGGCGCACACGCCGACGGCGCGCCTGCTTGTCATCGGAACGGGACCCCAGGAGGCGGCCGTGCGCGCACGGGCCACGGACCTGCGCCTGGGTGACAGCGTCGTCTTCACGGGCGCGGTCGCGCACGCCGCCATGCCGGGGCTGCTCGCGGCGCTGGACATCGGCGTGGCACCGTACCTGGCCGTGCCCGACTTCTATTTCTCGCCGCTCAAGCTCTACGAGTACATGGCGGCCGGGGTGGCCGTGGTGGCCAGCGACGCGGGCGCGATCGCCACGCTGGTGCGCGCGGGCGAGACGGGTTTGTTGTGCCCGCCGGGTGATGCAGACGCATTGGCCGGGGCGCTGGCCTGCCTGGCGTCCGATCCCACCCTGCGCGCGCGCCTGGGCGCGGCAGCGCGCGCCGAGGCGGAGCGGCACACCTGGGCGGTGAACGCGTGCGTGATCGCTGGGCTAGCCAGTGCCGCGCGCGACGATCACGGCGCCGGAGCGGTCGGCCGACAGACACTGGGGGGGAGGCGGACATGAGCACGCGCCTGTTCCTGGTTCGGCATGGCGAGAGCGTCTGGAACGCGGCGGGCCGCCTGCAAGGCCAGGCCGACCCGCCGCTGTCCGCGCGCGGTCTCCAGCAGGCCTATGCGCTGGCCGAGGCGTTCAGCGCGCGTCCGCTGGCCGCGATCTATTGCAGCCCGCTCGCTCGCGCGCACACGACGGCGTCCTATATCGCCGCGCCGCACGGCCTGTGCCCGCGCGTCGCGGCTGCCTTCCAGGAGGTCCACCTGGGCCGCTGGCAGGGCGACCACCCCGCCGCGTGGAGCGACCACCCCGCCGCGTGGAGCGACGACATGCGCGCGCGCTACGCGGCCTGGCACACCGCTCCCGCGCTGGTCACCCCGCCGGGTGGCGAAGCGCTCGACGACGTCCGGGCGCGCGTCGCTTCAGCCCTCGACGCCCTCGTGGCCGCGCATCCTGACGCCAGCGTCGTGGTCGTCACGCACTCCATCGCCGGGCGTGTGGCGCTCTGCCACCTGCTGGACATCGGCCTGGAGTTGATCCCCCGCCTCAAGCTCAAGCAGGCGTCGATCACCCTGGTCCGGCGGGACGTGGGCGGCGCCGTCCTGGAACGCCTGGGCGACACGAGCCACCTGGACGCTCCACCCCCGGCGGTCTGGGGCGTGACGGACGACCGCTTAGGGGAGGGCGCATGACGGCAACCACGATCACGACAGCCTCCCTGAGGTGGCGTCTCTTCGGCCCCTTTATCCGGCCCTACCGGGGACGCGTCGCCCTGGCCCTGCTGGCGAGTATGGGCAGCGTAGCCACCGACCTACTGCGCCCGTGGCCGCTCAAGATCATCGTGGACAACGTGTTCCTTACCACCGGCCACCACCCGCGGCAATTCATCGACACGCTGGCCGTGGCGGTGGCCGGCCACGGCCGCACGCGCCTGCTCGTCGTCGCCGTGGCCGCCCTCGTGATCATCGCCGTCCTCAACAGCCTGTGCGACTTCGCGCAGCTGTTCTGGATGAGCGACGCCGGCCAGCGCATCGTCTTCGCGCTGCGCCGCGCGCTCTACGGGCACATCCAGCGCCTTTCGCTTGGCTTCCACGACGCCCAGTGCACCGGCGACCTGCTCGCGCGCGTCACCGGCGACATCCAGGCGCTCCAGGCCCTGGTCACGACTGGCCTGCCCACACTGGTCACCAACGGGCTCACGCTGGTCGGCATGGTCGCGATTATGGCGCTGCTGGACGCGCGCTTCGCGGCCCTGGCCCTCGGCGTCGCGCCCGTGCTCGCCCTCGTCGTCGTCGCGTACACGCGGCGCATCAAGCGTGCGTCCCGCCGGGCGCGCCACGCGGAAGGGGCGGTCACGTCCGTGGCGCAGGAGACCTTCGCCGCGGTGCGCCTGGTGCAAGCCTTCGCGCGCGAGGACCACGAGGACGCGCGCTTCGGGCAGCAGAACGACGCGAGCCTCGCCGCCGGCCTGACGGCGACGACCTTGCAAGCGCAGTTCACGCCGCTGGTGGATCTCCTGGCCGCGCTGGGCACGGCGCTGGTCATGGGCGTCGGCGCCCTCCAGGTCATGCAGGGCCGCCTGAGCGTGGGCGACTTGCTCGTCTTCTTGAGCTACCTCGGCTTGATGTACAAGCCGATCCGTCAACTCACCAAACTGAGCGCCGTCGTCAGCCGCGCCACGGCCAGCGCCGAGCGTATCGCCGAGATCCTGCACGTCGCGCCCGACGTGGCGGAGCGTCCCGACGCCGTGGACGCCGGACGCGTCCGCGGCCACGTCGCGTTCGCGGGCGTCCACTTCGCCTACAGCGACGCGGCGCCGGTGCTGCGCGGTATCGACCTGGTGGTCGCGCCAGGGCAAACGATCGCCCTGGTGGGGCCGACCGGCGCCGGGAAGAGCACCGTGATCAGCCTGCTGCTGCGCTTCTACGACCCCCAGGAGGGGCGCATCCTGCTCGACGGCGTGGACCTGCGTGACCTCACGCTGGCCTCGGTGCGCGGCGCCAGCGCCGTCGTGCCGCAGGAGTCGGTGCTCTTCCAGACAACGATCCGCGCGAATATCGCCTACGGACGGCCCGACGCCCGCACGGAGGAGATCGTGGCCGCGGCGACGGCGGCCAACGCGCATGAGTTCATCGTGCGGCAGCCGCAGGGGTACGAGACGGTCATCGGTGAGCGGGGCGAAACGATCTCGGGGGGGCAGCGCCAGCGCATCGCCATCGCCCGCGCCATGCTGCGCGACGCGCCGATCCTGATCCTCGATGAGCCCACCTCGTCGCTGGACGCCGCGGCCGAGGCGCTCACGCTGGAGGCGCTGGAGCGGCTGCGCCGGGGACGCACCACGTTCATCATCGCGCACCGGCTCGCCACGGTGCGCGCCGCCGACATGATCGTGGTCCTGGAGGGCGGGCGTATCGTCGAGCAGGGCGCGCACGACGTGTTGGTGGCGCGTGACGGGTACTACCGCCGTTTGCTGGACCTCCAGAACGGGCGTGTGGGGCATGTCGACGCGGCGTTGGTGTCGGTGTGACACGCCTGGCGTCCGTGTGACCGGCGCACGGTCCGCGCCAAGGGGCCGCTGACAGAGGAGAGGGGAGCCGCTGACAGGGGAGGGGAAAGGAGGTGGTAGAATGCGCACGGTGAGGACGACGCCGGGGGCGGGTCGCGGGACGCGACCGTCGGCGACGCGGCGTCAGCAGGTGATGGGCATGATCAGGGCAGCCACAGTGACACTCCGCGGCAGCCCGCGACGGGTGCGCGACGGGTGGCGGCGCATTGGGCCGCGCCTGCTCATGGGCCTGCTGCTGGTCATCGTGCCGACGGGGGTGATCGGCGTCGTGGCGGCGCAACGCTTCGACGCGCTCGCGGCCACGACCACGGAACTCTCGACGCAGGACCTACCCGAAGTGGTCATGATCGGCCACCTGCGCACGCTGCTGTATCGTCAGCGCGACCTGGAGCGCGCGGAGGCGCACGACCGAGCCGCGCAGGCTGCCCTCCGCGCCTCGATCGCGGCACAGCGATCCGCTCTGCTGGCGCTGGAGCCGCCCGACACCACCGCGACCCGGGCCAATGACACCGCGTTGATCACCGCGCTAACCACGGGGATCACGCGCGCGGGCGCGCTGGCGCAGCGTCTACAGACGCTGCGCGCGGACGGCCATCCGGCCACGGCGCAGGCGTTGTTCCAACACACCTACGCCCCGCTGCTCGGCACGGTGCTCACCGACACCGCGCGGCTGCGCACGCTGGAGGAGGGCGAAGCGGTCGCGGCCGCGGCCCTGGTGGGGCGGGAAAGTCGGGCGGCGACCCAGCTGGTGCTCGCGTTGACGCTGTTCTCCCTCCCCCTCTCGCTCGTGCTAGCGGTGCTCTTGACGCGCTCGCTGACCCGGCCCCTCGCCGCGCTACTGCGCGCTACCGACGCCCTGGCGGGCGGCGACCTGGAGGCTCGCCCGTGGCCGCGGGTGGCCACGGGCGACGAGATCGGGCGCCTGGCGGCCGCCTTCGAGGCCATGCGCGTCAATTTGCGCGCGACGATCGCCGCGCTGGCCCTGGAGCGGCGGCAGACACAGGCCATCATCGATGCCAGCGCCGACGGGGTCATCTTGGTCGACGCGCGCGGGCGGGTCATCGCGGTGAACCCGGCCGCCACGCGCCTCACCGGCTGGCCGGCCACCGCGGCCGTCGGGCGCCCGTGGTGGGCGATCTGCGGCTACGGGGAGGAGCTGGCCGCGGAGGACACCTGGGCAGCGCCGCCCGGCGACGTGCGGGAGCGTCCCGCCGCGCGTGCGCCCGGTGGAGGGCAGGCCCCCTCCGTGCCTGGTGGAGGGCAGGTCCCCTCCGTGCCAGATGGGGGACAAGCCCCGCCGGAGCGCGTCCTGGCGGGCGCGGAGAACCACGGGTCCGCGGCCACGCACGAGGTGCTCATCCACCCGCGCGGGGGAGAGGACCGCTGGCTCGCGGTGAGCCGCGCGCCGGTCCCGCCGAGCGCGGGGGCGACGGAGCACCGCGTGGTGGTGAACCTGCACGACATCTCGCAGCTCAAGGCGCTCGACCAGTTGAAGTCCGACTTCGTGGCCATGGTCTCGCACGAGTTACGCGCCCCGTTGACCACCGTCGGGGGCGCGGTGGAGATGCTGGGCCTGCTGGACCCGGCGGCCGACGGCGCGTCCTATCGCGAGGTCATCGACATCCTGGAGCAGCAGACGCGGCGGCTGCGCGCGGTGATCGAGGAGGTGTTGCAGGTCACGCGCCTAGAGGCGGGACGCCTGCCCGTACGGCTCCAGCCCCTCCCGCTCGTCGCGTTCCTGCGCGCGTTCCTGGAGCGCGTCCGCGTGGAGGGGGGCGGCGAGGAACGGCCGGTGCGGTTGCGGGTGGCCGACGACGAGACGGTGGTCTGGGCCGACCCCGCAATGTTGGAGATCGTGCTGCGTAACGTGCTGGACAACGCGCGCAAGTACACCCCGGCGGACAGCGTGGTAGAGGTGGAGGTCCGCGACGATCCGGCGGCGGGGCGCGTGCAGGTGCGCGTGCGCGACCATGGCCCCGGTATTCCACCCGCTCAACGCGAACGCATCTTCGAGCGGTTCACGCGGGGGGGCCAGGCGGGCGCGGAATGGACGCGCGGCTACGGACTGGGCCTCTACATCGCGCGCGAACTGCTGCGTGCCCACAACGGCGCGATCTGGGCCGACCCTGAGGACGAGGGCGCTTGCCTGGTGTGCGCCTTGTGCCCGGTCGTGGCGCCCGCGACGGACGCGCAGGGAGACCAGCGCGTCGAGGGGCTGGCGGACGCACCGGGAGACCAGATCACGGAGGCGCGGGCGGACGAGCGGGCCGCGCGCGGGGCGGCGCGATGAGTGTGACCATCTTGATAATCGACGACGACCCGGCGCTGCTCCGCCTGGTCGAACTCAATCTGACCCAGGACGGGTATACCGTCATCACGGCGCTCCACGGCATTGCCGGCGTGCAGGCGCTGGAGCGCGCCCGGCCGGCCGTGGTGCTGCTCGACATCAGCATGCCCAAGCTGGACGGGTGGGACACCTGCCGGCTGATTCGGGAGGTGTCGGACGTGCCGCTTATCATGCTGACCGGGCGCGACGACGAGGCGGACAAGGCGCGCGGGCTCGACCTGGGCGCCGACGACTACCTCACCAAGCCCTTCGGCTTCGTAGAGTTGCGGGCGCGTATCCGCGCGGCGCTGCGCCGGGCCGCGCGGCCCGCGCTGCACGCGCGCCACGACGCGGCGGGGGTCTATCGCGCGGGGGCGCTGGTGGTGGACGTGCCAGCGCACGCGGTAACGCGGCGGGGCGTGGCGGTGGCGCTCACGCCCCAGGAGTTTCGCCTGCTGGAGCACTTGCTCGACCACGCCGGCCTGGTGCTGACACACCACCAGTTGTTGAGCGCCGTGTGGGGCGTCGCCTACGGCGACGCCACCGAACTGCTCAAGCCGGCGATCAGCCGCCTGCGCCAGAAAGTGGAGGACGAACCTGCCCATCCCCGTCTGATCCAGACCGTGCATGGCGTGGGCTATCGGCTTGTCCCGCCGCCGCCGGTCAACGGTGAGCGGTGAGGACACCGTGGACTCGGCCATATGACACTTGACACCCTTGGAAAGGCGACTTTCAGCATAAGGTTAAGCTCTTTTTCTACAAGTTAAGGATTTTAAGCCGTTGTCAAGGCCATTTTTGCAGCTTTTAAGCCAACCTGATAGCCGCCATGTTGCACAAACGCATGGGGCGCATGGCGTAGCGACAGCCGTGTGTGGGAGCAAAAGGCTCGTGGAAGTACGGCGTATATGCTGCTACGCTCCCTTTGCCACCCCGAGCGGCGGAAATGCGGGTACGTGATGTAAGCCGTCACAGTAAGTGCGCCGAACGTCACAGTAGCTGCGCCGTTTGCGTCACAGTAGTTGCGCCATCCTCCCCCGTACCCCTTTTCGTACCCAGGTACCCCTCTTTTTGAGCGTGAAGTTGCCTCTACCTCGCTCCCATGATGCCCGCGCCCGAAGACACGTTCCGCGCGGATCGGCGCACGTAATGTGACGTTTCCGCAGGATTGGCGCAGCTACTGTGACGTTTTGGCGCACCTAACGTGACGCTTTTTAGCCGATCCACGCGCACATCCGACGCACCTACTGTGACGCCTTACACACAGAGCGTGAGATACCTCCCTGCTTTGGGCGTGAGCCCCGCCCATCTAATGTGGGGACTTACACCGTCCTGCACGGATCGGCGCACCTTAGGCGCGACAATGTGAGGATCAGCGCATCTTCTGTGCGATAAGCGGCGCACGTTATGTGCGACACGGCGTCGATTCAGGTGTGGGGCCGGCGCATCTTATGTGCATTCTTACATGTGGGCTGTGCTCCCGCATCGACGTTTATACTGGTGACCACGCGCCACACCTGGCGCCACAGGAGTTTCCCCCATGCCCGTCGAGTATGCCCCGCCAGCGGCCCTTCCGTCCGCCCGCGCGCCCTCACCGCCTTGGTCCCTGTCCTCGCCGCCCTGACCGCCGAACTGCACGCCGCCGTCGGCACCGGCCGCCTCGCCCCCGCGCCGGCCACCGCCGCCACCGCACAACTCGCCACGGCCACTCACCAGACCTAGGCCCCCGACCCCGACACCATCATCCTCGCCGTCCACCTCGTCGCCGCCCGCGCCGTCCTCCTCGATGCCGACGCTCTCCCCGCTCTCTCCCACGCCCTGACCGACGCCCTCGCCCACCTGCATCAACTCCTCGCCGCCCCGCAGCCGCCCACGCCCTGACACACATCCTCCCCACGCGCAGGCGCCACATCGCCGGCGTGCGGGCCGACACGCCACTGCGCTACACTATACGCATATGGCCGAGCATCCCCCCTCCCAGTGTAAGGCGTCAAATTAACTGCGCCAAACGTCACAGTAGCTGCGCCGCAATTTCCACAGTAGCTGCGCCATCCTGCACCCGGAGCCTCCTCGCGCCCTCTCACCCCTCTTTTTGAGCGTGAAAGTGCCCTGTGACCGTCCCCACGTCGTCGTCGACCAGAGACACGTCACACGCGGATTGGCGCACCTACTGTGACAAAAATGGAGGATCGGCGCAGCTACTGTGGAAATTCTGGCGCAGCTAATGTGGGTCAAGACCACGCTCTAGGCGTGGAACCCGCGCACGTATTGTGAAAACTTACACGACCCCCCAGCGCCCGCTATGCGTCGCAATCCTGCGAGCAATGGGCCGCCGTCGCACTCCCGCACTCCCCCGACGTGCGCGCCACGCGCGCGCCCAGGGCCACCGCCGCCGGCGTCGCCGCCGCTTTCGCTGATCCGTTGGACTGCCTCAGCCGTACTATCTGTAGGGCCATGAGGGTCCCGGTATGGGCTGTACCGGCACCCTCCCCCACTCAGGGGAGAGGCCGTGTGTGGGCTGCACGCGGCCTCCCCTTAGCGTAACCCCCTCGCCCCCTGCCTGACCGCCCTCCCCGTCCCCTCGCCTGCCCATGTTGCCGCTGCCCGTCGCACTGTGCCGGGTGCCGTGCTGGTGCCGAGCGCCTCCCCTGTCCCTCGCCGATAGAGAGACGAAGAGAGAGAGGCCACGGCGCGCATTGAGTCTTGACTCTGTGTCTTGAGTGTCGGCAACTACTGTCCCCTCTCGCCGGCACTACCTGGCCCCTCATCCACCGCCCCCGTCGGCATTGGCTGGCCCCTCATCCAGCAGACAGCCGCTAGGAGACAGCCGCCCACGACGCCGGCACGGGCGCCGGTGTGACAGAGCGTGGAGCCCTGGCTACTCCTCCCGCTTAGGGCGCGCCCGTGCTCGCCCCCCTGCAGACGCGCCCGCCGCGCCGTGTCCAGCCCGCGCGCCGACGTGCGATACTGCCAGTGGCGGCCGGCGTCGCGCGAGGGGGCACGCGCGTCGCCTAGCCGCCGCCGCGGCACCCAATTCCCCCCGCCCGCTAGGCCGTCGCGGGCACGCACCGCCGGCGCAGCGCGTCGCCGGCGTCCGCACGCGCCCCACCATGGACTCGGCCACATGACACTTGACGCAGGTGGAAAGGGCACTTTGGGCATCCGATTCACACAAAAGTAGGCTGGCCGCCACAAAGTTAAACGGTGAGGAGGCTATACCCGCACTATTT
>JAABUU010001315.1_pt1 | contig 43148 bp, 46 predicted proteins | sample 5559301 | NCBI WGS metagenome assembly JAABUU01 (sample SAMN10711884, study PRJNA513360) | rock metagenome | isolation source: Antarctica rocks | place: Antarctica: Victoria Land, Richard Nunatak white | reverse complement strand
GAACAATAGGGGGCTTTGTTGACATTGTTTCTATTTACAAAAAATAACCTTTTTGACGGAACCTTACCGAATCTGGTTAGGGTTAACCTTAAAAATTAACCGAATCCTAACAGCAGCCAAAGGGATATACCATCTCGAGATTGTATAAACGTCACTTCCATTCCTTTACGAGTTTGATCTTCAACAATACGCTTCAATTTCTCCGAGGCCTTATTCTAGCTATTGATAAATTATCGGGTAGTGATTACCACGTTTTTACACGCGACTCGAAAGGTACTGGTAAATATAAAGTGTAGGGAGAAACGAGGCGACGGGGCTGTACGACGTATCTTCAGATACCATAAGATGCGACGATGTGACTATTTCGACCAGCGCACGCTTAAGCATCCAGTCCGCCCACGTCTTTGATCATGAAGAAAGAAGAATCCGAGCGAATACTGTTCAGTCGTGCATCAACGCGATCTCGATGTGCTTTGTAGATTTTCCGGCAAAGGACAAGAGAAAGAAAGCAAAAGGAAAAGGAAAATCATGATAAATTTGGATATCCATAATATGCATCCCCCCAGCTGGAGAAAAGGCCGTCGTTCCACCCGAGGAGAGCACCACGCAATCCCGCCGACTGAAGCTCTCCAGCGTAGAACGTCGTTTTGTTTTGCATATTCATCACAACGATAATTCATGAAGTGATACCCTGAGGCAGAGTTTGGGCATATGTTATCCCGTAAAACAACGTAAGGCCTAGAATTGCCCATCCTCCAAATATCGTAAACCACGGCCTCCTGGATCTCGACCACCATAATGCCGACTGATTTTCGTCGACTGGCTTGTTTTTGGTGAAAACAAGTATGATCAGGTCGAGGGCCTCCGCCACCAGTCCTATAATAGTGACGATCAACGTCAGAGTGATCCAAAACTTCTGCTGCACACCTGGAAGACGGAGGCACCCAAGACCTTTACTTTTCGTGTGATGGGTGACAGCATAGGCGTGACAGTCGCTATCAACTAAAGCAATTCCAAAAGGCTGGAAGAGCGGGGAGCACCACGATACCAATGGCGCACCGTCTTTGGCTGATATGACTGCTGCCACCAGACCATAGATCTGGAGGATAGAAACGGCCAGGAATAAAATGACAGCTGAAATGGCAGTCCAGAAGAGTCGATCTTTGCATAACGGTATCACCCCTTTGTCTTGCAGGCTAGATACCGCAGGTGAACGGGGTGAATTCTGCAGCTGGTCCGAGGGCAGAGGTTTGTATTCATCTGTTCCGGATTGCGATGAATGCCGAAAGGCGGCTTTCCATTTGCCCAGAACACGAGTTTTCAACGAACCGGCTTCAGTAAGCAACACAATAAGCTGAAGCATACTCCCGGCATCTATAACCAGTAGTATCGGTGTCCAAGTCAAGACCTGTTCCGAATTGAGGCGGGTGGAAATATAAGCCTGGGTGTAGGTGACAACTGTGAACAGGGTGATGGCCAGACACCACGTTTGGCCCATCTCCCATTTTACTACTCGTACGAAGACCGTGGGAGCGTGAACGACAATCACAATGATTGTATATGCCCACGGAAGAAGCGCACCGCCAGTGTCTGGGCGGAGGTACCAGACACTTGAGAATTCTTGATGTGGGCCGTTGAGCACATCTAGATACGATAGGCTTGTATCCGGCACGGGAAAGTTATGGCAGGCAGACATGGATGTAAGGGTAAAACCTAATTCTGGGTCGATGACAATATATGATAATATGCGGCATGCAAAAGCTCACATTAAGAGAGGACATCCTTCGGGCTTTTATATCGGCGGAAGAGAGCAAGCCTTACGGCAAGAACACATAGATAGGGCGTTTTGATACGCCAGTGTGCGTTCCGGTCTCGACTCTCGACCTGGGCTAACTCTTATCACCATCAAAACTTGTAAGAAGAACACGACAAGGCAGAGAATGACCGCAGACGCATGCCAATCACGCACTATCTGAACGAAATCCTACGCGCGGCCTGCAGGAGTATTAATCTATTCTCCGCCCACGCCGACGATCATGCAACTCTCGCACCTCAACCACCTAGGTGAGCCTGTCTGAGCTTATGCTAACCACCATTTGACTTGGATACACGGCAAGTTCTTCGAGCCCACAGCCTGCTTTCTCCCTTTAAAGGGTAAGGTAGTTACCCATTAGGACTAAGGTCTTGGCGCATGGCGCCTGGCGCCCTGCGCAAGGCTAATCGACCTATTAAAGGTAACGTATCCCCTCCTTCCCCATGGATAAGGCGTTATTCTGTTCGAATTTATTGACTGGGCTTTGGTGACGCTTCGGGCAGCCTTGTCCAGACCTTGATGGGTTCAGCTCGCCTAGGGTCTGAGCCTCTTCTCTTGCTTTTTCTTTGAGGTGGGGGTGTGCTGGCCAAATTGTGTTCGGGGTCATATGAATGCCCATTTCTAAAGCTCGGTCAAAGAGTCCGCTTCTCTATAGGATGTTTGCGCTCTCGCTCGCTTCTGCGAGATCGCTAGCGGTGCTACATATTTTCACCACAATGTGCCGCCTGACATGTTCGTCCTGAAGGATCAAGCCACGGTTAGGAGAGTTGGTTGACGACCGCGAAGCTACCATAGGGAATGTTAAAATCGTCGGACGGTGAGAAAGATATGAAGAAAGCTAAGACGCCGCAGCATAACTAAGCCGTTGCTTATACCGTCCGTTTTTTCTGAGTACCAACGTACGGGTGATCGAGGAGGGCGAAGTGATGAGAGAGTTCCCACAACACAAGGCGACGCCGATATATCAAACAACCAGGATCTGCTGTTCATAAATTTTAAATCGATAACCCATAGGACTACTCTCGAGTCAGTATTTAGTTTCTAGCCAGCAACAAGCGGTTCTCGCTTAATTTGAGTGGTGAGATTTGGTGAGGAGTAAATACCGACTCGAGAGTATGGTCTTTATATTGGCCATCAACGGAAACCTTGTTTTATTCATGAACATGGAGAGGAGCCAATACGGGAGATAGATTCACAACTATCGATCAAGGTCAAGAATGCGTAGAACGCCTCTCACGATATTTTGCCGTACTCGCAGATGATTGCAAATCCTGAATATTCTGTTTGCGCAGGCCTAAGTCATCACTTTAACTTATACCTCCTGTCTTTCGCACTTGGTAAACTTGGAAAATATTGTCTGTGCAACTCTTTTCATCCTGCATTCCTAGTGAGATTTCGCCTTATGGCGGACATCCGATGCAGAATCGGTGAGCTCATTGTTAATATCCATTTCTGCCACTGCAATCAAAAATACGGTCTTTGTCCCATCCGCTATGACGGTTCGGACAGAGGGTCCAGCATGCGTAACTTTTTGTCGAAAAGTCTTGTTTCATTCCTTATACTCTCCTTCGCCACCTCTTTGGACTCTGACTTGTCGGATAAGTTGACGTAAGAAGGACATATCCCTCCAGAAGCCCGTCTCACAGAATTTGAACTTATGCGGACCTTTGTATCGTCTGCGGTCTCTCCGCTCAATGGTTTCTCGGCTGCTGAAATGACCGTTTGAACCCTATCTCGACCTGGCTGCGAGACTGGAGTCTTCTTCTCGGAAACCGGAGCTTCCATACCGTCACTCTAATCCCAGTCGAATTCCATCTTTCATCTTCAGACAACTCTTCCGAGATCAAGAAGAACACGGTCTTTCCTCAAGTCTCAAAACGTCGGCTGGCTCATCAAGAGAAACAGCTACCATCTTCCATCTCGAGACAGCTCTTCCGAGATCCAGAAGAACCCGGTCTCGGCGACCCCCATGATGCGCACGTTGTCAATGGAGATATTCCTCGCGTCGCAATAGGTCCATAGAGCCTTTACCATGGCCAATCCCGTGATTTCACCAATGCGCTGCTTCGGCGGCATTGTGTCGGGATCGCTGGCCGGATCGTAGATCCAGAGGGTGGACCCATCCCGCAGCACGCAGATGCAGTGCCACGGGGAAGATTGATTTGCCGCCCGCGCCGCTCCTCTCGTGTCACTGGTCATGAGGATCAGGCCTCCCGAGGCCGGCAAGTCTCGGATGGCGGCGGAGATGGTGGTGCAACGGGCCTGATCTGCTCGGTCAGCGGCGCTGACGACAGAGTTCAGATAGCCGATCTTCTGCGGCGCCTTTTGAAAAGACGCCACATGGCCATGAACCTTCACGCCGCCCGTGGTTCGAGACCGCAGGTTGGTGAGCCATGCCTCCACGCTTTGAATGGTGGAGGTGGCGGTGAAGCTCCCGACGAGAATATTGGCCATGGTGAAATCTGCTCTTAGAACGACGGTATGGAAGCTTCGGTTTCTGAGAAGAAGATGGCGAAGTAGATGGCAAAATCTTATCTTGAAAGGACGGTGTGAAAGCTTCGGTTTCCGAGAAGAAGATGACAAAGTCGATGGCGAAATTCTATCTTAGGATGCCGGCCTTGATAGGTGTTGAAATAATCGTGTCGAGCCAGCCGACGATTTGTGAGTAGAGGAAAGATCGTGTTCTTCTTGATTCCGGAAGAGCTGTCTCGAGAGGGAAGATGGAATTCGGCTGAGATTATGATGACGGTATGGAAGCTCCGGTTTCCGACAGCCTTATGCACTGTGATATCTTCTGTTTGACTTTGCTTATTTTTGAGCCCTTGGATGTCATTGTCAGATATATGAAGACCGTTGCGATGTGTCGAATCAGCTATGACACTCTTCAATCCAATGTGAGCGCGGTGTTTCCGAGTGTTTTTGGTCGAGAGTAAGTCTGCTGACGTTGCTTCCGTACCTCAATTGTATGATCGCCTAATTGTCCCAAATCTTGAATAAGTTCTTCTTGCTCAAGTAATTCTTCTTGCCTGAGCCTTTGCTCATCTTTTAGTCTCTACTGTTCCTTCAACAAAAACCATGATACGTTCTTGTAAGTAGACGAGAAAAATCGTGCTTTACTCCAATACGCGAATAAATTAATGAAATCTGGATAGTATCGAGAAGGGCATGTCGCGTACTGGAGTTGCATTTACGCGACATTGGAACCAGGTCCAGAAAAGATTAACTATTCCCGTAGCAGTAAACCATCTCTTAGACGAAGGTTCTTTCGAAAGACGAGCTGTGGGATTAAGCCATGCATCTCGGCGGTTTTTGCACTCTCTTATCATTAGCTGGCCTGGCCTTTCTGTGCCAGCATGCATCAGCAGCACCGAGCCAGCAAGTCCCAAAATTGACAGGAGAAGTTCGCCTAGACTGGTCAAAAACCCTGTACAACATATCTATATTGAATGATTCATCCGATGAGGTACCATTTCAAGAAAAGGTCCCCTTGCCAGATCAGCAGAACCTGAATCTTACTCCGAAGGCTAATAAGACAGTCACACAAGCCTTGGAGTCCACGAAAACTTCCCTAAATGTTGGCCCGACGACCACATGGCCTGTCACCTCTGACTTCTACCTTATCATTACTATCGGCGCAGGCGCCCTCCCAGAAGCCTCCGTTGATACACTTCTTAACAGCGCCTATCGGACCGCCGAAAAGAAACCAAGCAGTGGCCTGCTCACTGAGAAGTATGAAAAGAGAATCCCTTCCCGCTGGATGAGGGCGCTGGATATAGTATTGGATGTGGACCCGTTAGTGGGCACGATGACTTGGGAGGATTTTGCATTAGCGATGAGAGCGCTGTGGGAGTTCTACCATCGAACCGAGGACTCATCGCCGCAATGTACATTTATTTTCTTCGAGGTGGAAAGTCGGTCACGCGGGTCTCTTGGGCTGGGCACGTTGCGTCGCGGCTATAACAGCTTACCTTCCCAGTAGGGCGCTGCCGATGGAAAAGCACCGAACGCCAGCTTGACTTCTCGATCGCCGCCATAGGTATATCGTCGTTCTTGCTGTTATCGGCAGCAGCCGTATAAATGTCTCATAAGACCATTACTTAAGTTTTGCGCTTATCAGCTAATCCAAGCTTGAAAGCATACCAGAAATGACCTCAAACGTTGTTTAAAATTGATTCAAAGAAGAGTTAAGAACTTAAGATGAACAAATTTACAACGTTCTCGCTGCCAAGACATGATTCCGCGCTTAAAGCCAGCCCTATGGAATTCGGAAATTCCATTGTCGTGAACCTCACTTCATCCACCATAACGACTTCATCTTTTGACACCACATTCCGACACTTCGTTGAGTGTATTGCACCTATCTACGCCTATAGCAACCTCTTCAAGCCAACCTACAGCTCAATATACACCCTCGGCTAAGGGGCAGATTTCTAGAGCTGCAGCAGTCAATCTCCAACTACAACCATGTCCGACATGTCAGACTCACCCCCCGTTTCTCCCCTACCAGAAGCCGGCCATGACCCCGGTGACCCCAACCAACTTGATGAAGACTTTCAAGACCCCCAAGCCGCTCCAATCGCCAACCCTACTGCAGACATGGACGACCTTTCTGACAACGACTCGATCCTCTCCGATGTCGACGAAGCACAGTTCGAAGACTTCGACCCCGCCAATGTTGCCATCGAAGACCGGCCGGCCATCGCTGTCGACGAAGACAATGTCCGCCTGATCGGTCGTCACAAGCGAAAGCGAGATGAAGACACGGCCGACGGTGAAGGGGTGAAGAAGAAGAAGAAAGAAAAGAAGAGAGAGAAGCCTAAGAAACTGAAGAAGAAGAAGGCGGATGATAGTGACGATGACTTTAGCGGAGGACAGGAGGTAGAAGGGAAAAGGAAGCGGAAGGTCAAGGCTGTTACCGAGGGGCCAGGAGGGCAGAGGAGGAAGGAGAAGGTGAGGGTGAGGGAAAAGACGCCGGAAAATGAGGACAATCTGGATCCAGAGGAGCGTAAGTCTACTGCATTTTATCTGTCCCCATTCCGGATCAAAGGGCTAAATCATGCCTAGGACGCCGTCGCGCCCTTGATAGAGCCATGGACGCAGCCCTCAAGAACCCCACCAAAAGCCGCCGCCGCGCCGGCGAAATCGACCTCAACTCCATGGCTGACGAGGAAATTGCTTCCCTCCGCAATCGCATGGCCGAAGCTGCACAGTTAGACGTTGAAGCCCGCTCCCAAATACCCCCAAAACCAGCTATGCACAAGCTCCGCCTCCTTCCCGAAGTGACCGCCTTGCTAAACCGCAACACCCAAGTAATAAAAAACGCGATTGTGGATCCGGAAAACAACCTGCTGGAATCCGTGCGGTTCTTCTTGGAGCCGCTGAGTGACGGCAGTCTGCCGGCGTACAACATCCAGCGCGAGCTTTTTGCGAGCTTGGCAAAACTGCCGGTTGATAAAGAGAGCCTGATCAGTTCGGGAATCGGCAAGGTTGTCCTCTTCTACACCAAATCCAAAAAACCAGAACTCGCCATCAAACGCGCCGCCGAACGCCTCATGGGCGAATGGACCCGCCCCATCCTCAAACGCAGCGACGACTACCGCAAACGCAACCTCCCCACCGCCGAATACGACCCCCTCAAAACCCTAACCCACCGCCCCGGCAACCCCGCTTCATCCCAAGCCCTAAGCGCATTGCAATCACAGAAAGCGGCTCGAGAACGAGCGCTGGCGCCACCGGTGAAGAATCCGCTTAGGGCGAGGGTCGAGAACGAGGTTAAGACATATACGATTGTGCCGAGGAGTAATGCGGTTAGTGGGGGCGTGTTTGCGCGGCCGTTGGGCGCGAGTGGGGAGGATGCTTTTAGGAGGATGAGGGCAAGGCAGATGGCAGCGCAGGGGAAGGGGAGGGGGAGGTAGGGGGTGTAGGTGGTCGAAGTGGAGAAGGGGGCGTTGGTGAGGTTTTGAAGGATGGTGTTACTCTAGAGAATGAGATGGGTTTAGGGGTAGAGAGAGGTGTGCGTGTATTGCATGCTGCCAGGCGTCAGGGTGTAGAATTGGCATTTGCTGCTTCTTCGGCTTCTCTCAAGACAGGAGGAAGGATCAATAGCTACTCTTTGGTGTTTCTCTCAACGGCAGCAAGTTTATCACACAGAAAACCCATTCTGCCTCAACTACAATTTACCCATTCCTGTTTCCACCCCCACCACACGTCGTCCTCTCGACTAAGAATCTTTGAATGGTTAAGCTGTGTTGCTCTTGTCCTCCTCCCCCACGACCTCAAAACGTGGGTCCAACATCTAAAGGGTTCCATTCGACAAACGGACCGGTAACCGGCTTAGAAAAGATGCTTGTACGTAATGATAGTGACTCGCTCGCTACAGAAAAAAACGTTTCCTATCATCCCTAACCAAGTTCTCCTCAAAACCAAACCCAACGCGCTCTCCTCTTCTCCTACGCTAAAACCCTTCCTACCCCAAACCCCTCTCTTTACTCCTACCACTAACCCCCCAACCCTACCTCAAAAACCCTCTCGCCTCCTCATCCCCGCCCACCGCCTCCCCAAACAACCACTCTGCCTCTCGACAATACCTCACCTCGCCCGTTCCCCTTCCAACCTCGCTCCCCCAACACACCACCGCCGCATCCACGACACCCGTCAGCACGCCATCCATAGCGCCCAGAACACCCCAGCCGATAGCCGCGGCGATGAGGCCGACGACGTAGGCGTAGAGGGAACCCTTCGCGGCGGGTGTGTCGACGAGGGAGGTCGAGAGTGTCAATTGGCGGGCGGTGCTGACCCAGGCGCCAAAGCCGAGGGCGAGGGATGTGATGAAGCGGGTTGCGCGGAGGAGGAGGAGGGAGAGGTTGTAAGGGAGGAGATTAGATGATGAGTAGGGGGAGGTGGTGGGGCGGCGGAAATTTGGGGCCGTGGGAGGGTTGTTGGGAGGGAGGAAAGAGAGGCGGGAGAGGGCGCGGGAGGAAGATAAAAGCGGTTGGGAGTGGATGGCTGCGTAGGTGAGGGTAAGGGGTGATGTGAGGGTTGCGAGTGGGGAAGGAATGAGCGTTGAGGTGCAGAGCGTGATGAGAGCCAGGAAGCGGCGTGGGAGGACGAGGAAAGGGAGGCGGATGAGGAGAGCTAGCAGCGTAGAGAGGCAGATTGTACCGAACAACGTCGTGGTAGCATGCGCGAAGGCCGCTTGTATAACTTGGCGGGAGGTCGGCGCGGGGACTGTCAAGCGGTGAAAGTACCATTGGCTGACTGTTGCGGCGGTAGTGGCGCGTTGGATACCAGCGCCGACGGCGAGGGCCCAGAGGTAGACTAGGACGAAGAAGAGGCCGAGGAACCAGGTGCTGGTGTCTATGATGAAGAGGGTTTTGGCATTGGAGAGGTGACCACCTAGGAAGACACGGGTAAACATGGTCATCCAGACCCATGTCCATGTTATAACGCCTATGAGGGTTGCAAAACCAACAACTAGGAGGCCTGGGTTTGCAGCAAGGATCCGGCATGCGAATTCGAGGATTCCGATGGCTTTACCGAAGGAGTGGCGGCCGCGGTAGACGACGAAGACCCAGACTATTGCCGATATGCCAGGAATAAGCGAGAACCAGCGCATAGCTGAGTCCTGAACGCTTGCACCGTGCCACCGTCCTTTAAAGCTCGAGATGAGCGGGTAGAGGGAGAAGGAGAAAAGGATGACCGGCACAGCGATGAGAATCGCATAGACCAAAGGACGGACATACGATCGCAGAATAGCTAGCCATAACAACGACACTATGACTGCAACAAGGGTATCGATAGCTAGCAGATGATAGGAAGCATTCAACGTAGTATATACTGTATCGCCCAAGGGAAGTTTAGGCGCTGAGGTGTGAAGCCAGACCAGTAGATAGCTTGCAATAAGAGCAGCGAGGGATATCAAGTAGAGGTTTCCCCAGAATGTGTCATGCCGAGGTGGCTCGTCCACAGGGTAGGACACCGTAGGAGGCGCAGACGATGAATCCGAGTCTGGTGGAGGAGGTCTACCATACATGGCATCTGTATCTGTTTCTTGGGGTACAAAAGGCGACGATGCGTCGAACGGTGCTCTCGGCGTCTTCCGGAATTGTTGTATCGATGGAGGATCTTCATCGGGTGGTATCTCGATAGCCAGGTCATCCGGAGGCCCATCTCTTTCCATATCGTCTGCACTGCTCTGCGTTGTGCTCTCTAGACCAACGTCCACCATGTTGCCTTTGCTCTTGCTGCTGTCAACACTCTCGACTCTGGAGAGGTGTACGGCTTCTCCTTCATCCACAGATACGATATCGGGTCCCCTGCCTTTTTCGGTTGCCCTGGGCCCTCTCCATGAGCTTTTGATGCCTGCGCCTCTTCCCCGCCCCCGTTCGTCCATATCTCTACCATCTCCACTCGCATCTAAACCCGAATTTCTACCAGCATCATCTTCAGCTTCGGAAGATTCATCCAACCGACTTCCACCGAATTGCCGCCTTGACCGCTGCAGAGCGTAAAAGTCCGCTACCTCTCTCTCATGCTCTTCCTCATCGTCCTGTTCTCTAAAGTCATCGGTAGCGCTGTAGAATAGTGGGGCGTTCGGTGTAGCCGTGCGAGATGCGAAGGGGAATTGGGAAAAGTGTGACGCACTGGCCTGATAAGGGTTGCCAGGTCTTTGGAAAGCGGATCGCGAGGCCGGAAACCTTGCCGACTGATCTGAACGTCGTTGTCTCTCTAAAGGATTTCTGGTAGACTGTTCTTGTGGAGAGAAGCCTATTCGTGACTGTGATTGTGCCAGAAACCGACTGGCGTCTGGAGCGGTGTGTTAGTCTAAGAGCAGACTGCGAAGCCGTGGACGGTCTCACATTCAGAGAACATGCTTGTGGGCTGGATGAGTCTTGAAGACTACATGCAAGTTTCTGTTACAGTTAGGCCCAGATGGTGAATGGTGTAGATCAGCTGGAAGCTGTTTGGGCAGTGTTCATGCACGACAAGATAGCTACCTTGCTGGCGGGGAAGCTGCAGACAGAGAAAAAGAAAGAGGGCGCCTTTGTATATACGAAACCCTGTGCCCATACACAGATCCGAACAATGAATATGTCGAGTTGTCTATTAAGAAGTGCTCTTTGGATAGAGATGAAGGGAGATGGGTCACGAGAAGGGTGCTGGAACCGCGTGCTGCTTTGACGTCGCCGAGTCATGTTCGTTCACAAATCGGCCAAATCGAAGCTTAAATTATGCACTGCATAAAATACATCGTGTCAAGCCCTGCAAGGCGACATCTTTCATATCATCTACTAAAAGCTTACCTTTCTCACATCAAGAAGGATCAAAAAATATACGTCTCCCTTATAGACTGTCACCCACAGAGCTGCCATTTACATTTTCTTCTAACGCGAAAACTCGTACTACGAGCACCCTATGACGTCACTCTCTATTACCCAATTCCAGTACCTGATCCAAGCTTCCTCCGCCAGCCGTGGAAAGCTCCTTCAAAATTGAACCCGCCTTTCCCAAATGTCACAACCGTGGGACTACATCGCAAAGCTCGTCTGTATCGGCGACAGCGGGACCGGCAAATCCAGTGTAATCCTCCCTCCCCAATCTCCTGTTCGACCCCAAACAACCTACGCCCACTGACCGACCGCCTTCCGCAGCTGACGATCCGCCTTTGTGAAGGCCGCTTCTCCCCCCACCACGACGTTACCATCGGCGTTGAGTTCGGCTCGCGCATCGTCAATGTCGGACCCTCCCCCGCCTCTACCTCCACAGATGACTCTTCGAAACCCCCACCCCAACAAAAACGCATGAAGCTATCCCTCTGGGATACCGCCGGCCAAGAAACGTACAAATCCATCACACGCTCCTACTTTCGGGGAGCCAGCGGGGCGCTCCTCGTCTTCGACATCACGCGGCGCTCGACATTCGAGTCCGCCACCTCCTGGCTGCACGACTTACGGCAAATAGCAGAGGAAGGCATCGTAGTCATCCTCGTCGGCAATAAGACCGATCTCGCAGACGCGAGCACAGTAGATAAAACTGAGGACACCAGCGCAAGAGGCCACCCAACCGAAGGCCTCGATCGCCCAAACAACCGCGCCGTCACAACCGCCGAAGCCCACGCCTGGTGCGCCCAGAACGACGTCCTCCGCTACGTCGAAACCTCCGCCAAAAGCGGCGAGGGCGTCGAACAAGCGTTTCTAGAAGTCGCGCAAAAGATCTACGAAAACGTGGAAAAGGGACGGTATGACCTGAATGATCGGCGGAGCGGGGTCAAAGGGCCAGGGGCGGGTGGGGGAGGAGGCGCGAGGGCGACTGGAAGTGGGGGAACGGTGAGGCTGGGGATGAATGACGTGGTGGGGAAGAAGGAGGGGGGTTGGGGTGGGGGATGTTGCTGATGAGAAAGCGAAGTGTTCTCAGTCCCTGGCTGCTGAACAAGGACGACGCAGATCTTCGACCTTCAACATGTTGCATTCAGAGCGAACAACCAGCAAAGGCCCCACTGGTGCTAAGTCAAGGAGTCGCGGTGTTTGTACGATGGGCGCGAACGGCGCAGATCAGTACATGTATAGGGCAAGGGCATAGCGTGGTGTTTGTAGCGTTTTCTCGCATCCGTTATCCCTGTTCTTATTTATAAAGGGCTTGTCAGGTGCCTGCCGCCACTAGGCTGAAATATCTTTCTCGTCCATCTAGGCGTATAGACGATACCGAGTGATCGATCCCTTACCGTTTCCGTAAACTATCGTGCCTTGCTCGATGGCAGAAGAGCGTTGCCGTCATAGCATCTATTCAGGGAAAGGAAAACACGGAGTACCATTGTACTTTTACTAATCACCATAGATAGATACTCCTATCATGCCAACCCTACCACCTCTCAAGGCCTTGGAAAATATAGAATAATACCAACATAACGCGGTAGATAGTAACCTCCCAATCTGATCTTACAACCTTTCCCCCCCTCCCCTCCCCTCCCCTCAACTCACACTCCATCCACCACCTTAACCCTATACGCATCTCTCACATGCCACTAATCCGTAATCCTCCACTTCTCAAACCACCTCAAATGCCTCCACTGCGAGCTACTCCCCTGCATACCAAACACAATTGCCCTGAAGACCACAAAGAGCGCCGCCACAGCCACATAAAGCATCCCGTACACCACCCACTCAAATCTCTTGTCCCTCCTTGCCAGCGGCGCCGTCACCCAGTCGACCATGAAGCCGGTCGTTAGGATGGCAAAGTAGAGCGCTGGGTAGTAGTGATGGACGTATGTCACTCGCGCCATGGCGACGAAGGGGAGGTAGTGCAATACCCATCCGAGGATGGGATACATCCCGCCGTAATGGATTTGGTCAATGTCCGCTTGTTTCAGCTCGTCGTAGCCCCTCTGCCATCGCACAAGATACCAGGCCACCAATGCCCCAAACGCTAGCAGGGAAAACGTACTTCCCCAATACACCAACGGGTTTCCGAGCAAGAAGTATTTCACGATATGATCATCCCAACCGCACATGCGGAGGCCGACATTGAGGATGGGCCACTGCCAGAATTGGGAGGCGAGGTCGTCTTGTTTGTCAGGATCAGGGACGAGGGCGTTGTTGGAAGTCATCATAGCGACGTTGAGATGCATGAAGTCACGGAGGAATGGGGATTTGTAGGAGCCAGGGTCGCCAGCCGGGACTAGAACAGGTGTATCAGTTGGTGTTGCTTGTAGCAAAGGAGAAAAAGAAACTTACGTCTTTCATTCCAGTGAGATTCAATGTTCCAGTGAGTATAGACGTCTGATGGTTTGTTGGCCTTTACGCAGGTCACTTCAATCTGCTTAAAACCCCATTGGGGGAGATTGACGTTGCCGGCGCGCAAATAGCATCCGAGAGATGTATGCTTGAACCTTAGAGATGTGGTCAGGGTTCTGATTTTTGATCTATCCCGAGACGCTGCGTCGTCATGAACTTCAACGGTCCAGTGATCCTTTTCATCACCTATAGTGGTGTTACCATAAGAAGAGACCTCGTAGTCTCCTTTCGTAACTGGTGCTGAGACTGCATGAGAGTGGAGGTTCCTGCCAGTCTGGGAGTGAATCAATCGAATAACGTCCTTGTCAGCTACAAAGGAAAGATTTCCTTCAGGGTCATAGAGGGGCTGTTCTCGGTTCGGGTAGAAGAACCAATCGTTATTGGCATCCTTGTGATGGTAGCAGGTTACTTGTTGCTGTTGGGACCCCTCGGGATATGTCTGCACATGGGAATGAAGTAAGCCACCGCCATAGCCCATGTTTTTCAGCGTAACTCGGGAGCCATAAGCAACTTCGAGTGGACTATCTTTGCCGACCTCGGTACCCCGGAGGTTTGCTTGGAAAAGTGAGCTCATCTGCGCATCGCCAGGGCCGCTGTTCTCCAGGATAAGGAAGTGAATATAAAACGAAAACATGTAGACCAATAATGGTATGACAATAAGGCCAACGACTCGAGCCACAAGATGCGAGGCAAATTCGACCTACGAATTGTTAGCCAAGAGGAAAAAAGGGCCTGGTCCACGCTTGCCTTTGGCATCTTTAGATCCCCAAATTTGTTCCATAGGTCTTCAATAGTGTAGAGTCCGACAAGCGCCGTACAAAATAGTCCAACCATTTTAACACTACAGACGCAACCTATACTGATCCCTGTAAGAAAGAGCCATATGAACCATTCCGGTGAAAAGCTGTCCTTCTGCAATCGGTGGAATCTCGCCCAGCAGAGCACGGTAGTGAAGGTGAAGAATAACAACATCGAATCCAGGAGAATAAACCTCGAGATCGTTGCATATGAGTTCTCAAAGAGTACCATCATGGTGACGAGCCAGACTGCCGGTCTCCTAAAGTTCAGCTCTCGTGCAGTGTAGTATGCCACAGGTATGCAAAGTGCGCCAAAGGTAGAATTGAACAGCCGCATGAAGGTGTAATTGACTTCTTCCGGATACGTGTCACCTGATTTGAATTCGAAGGAGCCATTGTAGCCAGCAAGGTAACCTGAAAGCCCGACCAGCATTTTGCCTAGGGGAGGGTGGACATCGAAGTAGAATTCTCGTTTGAGGTAGTGTGAGCCAAACTTGCCAAAGCTGTTACACAGAGGTATTAGCAGCTACCTTTATATCGAAGACATAAAAGGGTAGGCCACATGCAAGAGCTCCACTTACTGGGCTTCATCCCAGGTCACTATGTTCGATAGGCCTATTCTATACATTCGTGTAAAGAATGATATAGCTGTAAAGATGAGCGGTGCAATTAGGAATTCGTATTCGTCCAGTGTCGATAAGACTGATGATCGGGGCTATAGAGGTGGTACGTGTTAGCATTGTCTTGCCAGGTGGATAGTCGAGCACCTACCCTCTGGGACTTCTTCTCGTCAATCTCGGTTTGTGGAGAGGAAATGCTGCCATTGCTCTTCTCAGGGCTAGGGACGTTCCTCCTCCTAAGATCATACCCATCCGGCGCTGCACCTGTAGCGTGGCTTGCCGCCATGCTGAAAATCAACTTTCAGGGAAAGTACCAGACGTCGAGAGGATTTGAAAATTAAAAGGGGTGCCAATCACAGAGAGCCTCAACCTCAAGCAAGGGGAACTGGGGCGGACGGAGCTGAAAAGAGTGTAGAGAATTGTAGGATCGGACAGGCTTATATGGTCATGACGGGTGGATTGATACAATTGGACTCAGCGCATAGGAGGAGTCAAGCTCTTTGAAGAACGATCTTCTCCCTGCTATCACGGTTGGGCGCCGTAAATTATTGTTGCCAACGTGTTGTCAGCCTCAGCTCCTCCGCCAAAAAGTCCGCGACTGGCGCCCGTAGATCATCGATTCGCGCTAGTATAATTTTGACAGGGCACAGCACGTGATTAACTGATGGTGCGAAAAGGAAGACCCATCGGACGATTTAAAAAGATAATCATCTTGCTATCTTCTCGTCTTACCCTTTCTACGCATCGGCTGGATGCAACGCTTGCTGCCTTAACAATGAAGATATAAAATCCAAGATCCCCGTCCCATGACTAGGTATGAGAGAGACTCATTGTCACTGGCTCGAGGACCTTATGTCTAGATTTTCAAAGTCCAGTGCCACATAGTAAGTTTCGACAACGTAGCATCACATATTCCGTAAATACATGCATCTCCCCCGCCATCATCCCACCTGGATATCCATCACAAAGTGGCAACCTCCTGCCGCCTGAAGACTCTGAAGCTCCACCTTTCAATGATTCGCGGAGTCACACTAATCTCGAAACATGTTAGCTTACATGTCTGCCCTAACGCAGTTCATGGCTTATCGAATCCAGCAGTAATCCCTGGTGAGCCAGGCGGTATAGAGGTCAAGCAGGAAGAAAAGGATTGTCAGAAGCAGCAGCTGTGCTGAGTGTAGGCAAACATGCGGAAACCGGTCGCTGTGCCGTGACATCCGTCGCGAGAGAACCATGAATTAGAAAGCGAGGCCGTATAAATGGTATATTGAGCATAATGGCAATTCTAGACGCTGCTTCATAGTGATGCGGCACTTTTTGGCGCTGTTCTTAACTGCATCTATACATCTTGCGGCGGTCAAAGCAAGGTCGTATATAGCCACAACTGTCAGGCGACATTTTGTCTTGGGCAGGATAAATCCAAATCTAAGATCAATCAACTCATGAGTAGAGAACTGAAGTCCGGTCCCGAACATGGTCCCCCCCGTACAAGGGATCGAGTATCCAGTTTGATACCAATCAGCATGTTCGCTAGAAATTCTACCTACAGCCAACTACCAACAGAGCTTCGTATACGAGTTGCCCGTCCCTAGTTTTGTTGCTTTGCAACTGCCCTTATCCAAAGGCTTCCCAAGTTCTAGCTTAGTTGATATCGCTGGTACTTTGCGCTGGTGACGTCACGAGTACTGGTTATATGCTCACAGATGCCACAGTTTTGATTCCGAGATGGCTATTCCGTTGCTAGGCCGCAAAATTGGTGTACGCCAGTTTTTAGGACTTGCGTGGATGTCTTGCACAAAGACCAGTTCAGATGTGGCTTAGGGACGTGGAATTGTCCAGATATAGTTAATATGTAAGTGCTACGCAAGCCATCGAACCTCGTCCGATGCTGGGAATCATGCTTTATGTCAACCACCCAAAACAAATATTCATAAAAGTCAATATCCCTCTATGCCGTTGATTACTCCAAATTTGGACGAAAACGGCGTCAGCGGATGCAGCCCAAAGTCAACCCTCAGTCGTCGTATTGACCCAGCCGTCTATATGCTCCAGCCTCGCCGTTACTGGTCTTATCATCCTTCTTACTCCGGTTAGTCATCCTTGAGATCCAACCTCCAATTCCTTCGGAGCGAGACTCGTCAGGCAGTCGGGGCTTCCCATCTTCAACGGGAGCATTTGGAGGATTAATGTCAAGGCCTGGGATGGCGTTATCCGGACCAAGTTTGCCAGGGATGCCCCTTCGAATGTCGAGGGAGGGAACGGGTGATCCGACGCCAGACATTAAAGACTCCACTTCAGCATGCTGAGCAGGTGTCGGCATAGCGGTGGTGGCATCACCGAATAGTACATCCATGTCTTCTAGACGAACATTGGCTGTTTCGGGGTATAGGAAATATACTTGGCATAGGTGAGTAATGTTCGAAAAGAAAGGGCTTTTGGAATGTGCACATACCAAGAACGAAGCTAACAGCGCAAAAAAAAGCATGTACAAGATACAATCGCCATTTGATCCATTCCTGAAGTATTGGCGTCATCTCCCCAACGAGCCAATTGAAAGCCCAGTTAGCTGCCGTACTTAGACTAGCTCCTTTAGCTCGGATGCTGAGTGGTAAAATTTCAGGAGGATACAGCCAGGGTATTGGGCCCCATGAAGCGCCGAAGGCCGCGTTATATATCATCACGAAGAGGACGGTCAACTGGGGCGTAGCACGTATGTCAATGAAGATGAAGTACGAAATGGCAGAAAGCGATATGATCATGGCAATGGCGCCTGAAAGAAGGATGATACGGCGGCCCCATCGGTCAACAAGGTACCATGGTGGGATTGTCGAGAGCAGATAGGTGATGGCGTTGATACCTGTCATGAGAATGGCCTGGCGGCCCACCCAGCCGGCAGATTCGAAGACGAGCGGCGCATAATACGAGATGACATTGATTCCATTGAGCTGCGCAAGGGCCTGTGCGGACATGGCAATGAAGAGGCGTTTATAATACTTTCTGAACATCTCCGTGTAAGTTCTTTCTCCTTCCTGTCGTTGGAGAAGCACATTCATCTTGATTTCACGGTACTCTTGTCTGGCCTTATCATCGTGGATATCTCCGCCTCCATACAGATTAGCAATAACTAGAATGCCCTCTTCATCGTGGTCGTTGTCAAGTAGCCATCTAAGCAACGTCAACGCGTATCCAAGGAAGCTTTGGAATTGTTTCTAGTCACAAACCTCGGCGATTCACAGATGATGAAGCTGCCTGCAAAAAGGAGAGCGCCCATCACACATTGGAGCATCAGTGGCACACGCCATGACCAATTGCTGAGAATGTAGCTGCAAAAGTAGTCGACCCAAACACTTGCAGCGTATCCACTGACATTACCAGTAAATTCGATACAAGCAAGCTTGCCCCGATTATGAGGAGGTGATATTTCGGACTGATAGACCGGCACAATCGTTGATAGAGCACCAACGCCAAGACCAGCAATGATACGTCCGAGAATCATCATTGGCATCCCGTTGCAAAACGTTTGGATAAGTCCGCCAAAGAAAAATACGACCGAGCCATATAAGATAGTCTTTCGGCGGCCGATCATATCACCTATTCGCCCCACACAGAGAGATGCAACGAATGCCCCAACCTCGAGGATGGCTACCATAGTCCCGATCTCCGCTGCTGTCGGCTGGTTAAAGTAGTCTTTGAAGTAATTTCCCCTTTAGAATACCCAGAGCAATTAGCCCAGTTCAAATGGTAATGTCTTAGATTAGCCTACGTTATTATTCCCGACATAACTCCTTGATCATACCCAAATAGAAAAACTCCCAGAGACACGAATACACTTGTAAAATATCTACTGCGAATTAGTACTTCCCATGATACACCATAGCAGTCGGAGCTTACAAGAGTGGCTTCCCCGTCAAGCCGTGCATGTGGCTTGCTTGCCGGTCCCCCGACATGATGGTAGCGACGACCTTTTCCGTTTGACTAATATGCCTGGCGGTAGGCTCGGGGATCTGGATAGCTTCTTTACTGATTCCAGGATTGGTGTTCTTACGGTCAAGATGGTCTTGCTGTGAGTAATGCACGCGCTTGGGCGGCCGCTGTTGGGGCTTCGACCCGGAACCCCCAGGAGCGCCGTTGTCGACGGACCCCCGAAGGTCGATCTGCAGAGGATCCTCTTCGTCTGCGAGCTGCTCGGCTAGATCACCCGTATCACTCCAGAGAGAGAAGTCTGATCCTGCAGAGTCGGAGGAACGCCGACCAGCCTGTTTTTCGTTGGGCGACTCAAGCAGCGAGGCCGAATGCTCGTTTCTTGGATATTTGGAGGACGCAAGAGTGCGGAGAGGGATGGTGACAGAGCTTAGAGGAGTTGAGGAAGGAATGATGCCGGTATTGTGGGCTGACCGGTAGCAGCCCGTCCAGATAGGTTTGGTTATAGAAATGACAGTGTGGGGACTGGAATGTATCAGCAGAGATTTACTAAGGGATGGCGCCCTAGATTCTGGTTGGAGGGTCCTGTAGAACGTGGATCACGCATTAGATATGCAGGTGCTAGAGCGTTGACTCTGGAAATTTTCGGCACGAGACCTTAGCAGTCGTGATTGAAACGGACGTTCAGGTGGTTCACCGGGGAAGTTGAGTACTGGACCCTGATCCTCCCGGCTGCCGACAGAAATACGTGTCACCTTAGGTTCACTGCTACGCTCTCTACATGCGGACATTTCTCTATCAAAGTGCTCTACATTCTTTCGTAGGATAAAGTCTTTGTTCATTATCTTTGATGCGTTGGGCCTCCATGCGATACCCAAGGGATTCTGCACGGCAAGCCTCAGGGAGGGGACTCGGCGATCCTGAACAGTTGATTGGATTTTATCGCTCAAACTTAATGCTTGTGGTGCCGAGGGGAAAAAAGGAATATACATGTTTGAATTCTGACTTGCATAAGTCCTCAACAACTCCTCTCCACGAAGCTTATGGATGTTCTTTTTCTCGATGATCAAGGTGGTGATTGCGGAAAATGGATCCTTCATCTCAGTAAGATATGGAGATATGATACCGTAAAATCTACTTGACGTCCTTTTTAATCGTCCATGTCTTCCATTTAGTTCTTCTCTATCAATCTAGTCTAATTTTCGAGACTGATATCTTGTCTACGGTTAGGAAACCTGATAATGCGGCTGAGAATCACGACTTTTGTGATATATTATGTACATTTAATTTCTCTATTATCACTAGGTATATCGTTGCGAGACACTGAACCAGATATCAAGCCTGCAAATCTTCTGATCAGTTCGCATTTCTTTTGAACGGCAACCTGTTCTATGTCTCTTAACATGCAGGCAGGCTATGTAAATGCCTGGCAACTCTGCCAATATTCTCATTCAATATATTGTTCACTCCTCTGCACTCCGTCCCTGGAAATTCTAAGTAATGGCGTGGGTTTCACTCGCATTTCAGTCTCAATAAGCCGTAGTTATGGAAAGTAAGATCGCTGACAGCTTCACGTTGTGTGCATGTATGCTTAGGCCGGAGGTCTAACTTCCCACCAAGGAAGGGCCGTGTCACTGCTTCATTTTCATCAATACAAGGTAGTATTTGAACAAACTATTTCAGCGAACTATTGCTCCAGGCTGAAAGAAAGCTTCACGCTTCACTTGTAGACATGGATTTTGATTCAATCGACAGCACGACCACCATTCTACAACGGACATCTCAAATGACTCGTGAGCAGTGATATTAAAACTTAAGGCGCCTCCAATATCCGAGCCAAAACGTTGGCAGCAGCAAGAAGCTTTGTTACGCAATCATAGTTCAGTAAATGGTAAGAACGATAATTCGCGAACAGAGCAACGTTGTGGATGTGGCAAGGGTCAAGATTTAATGTTTTTTAAGTAGTCTTTGATGGGTGACTGTACATCAAAGTATGATGATTTGGAGACAATCTTGTCAAAACAGTTGACCGTTCTATCAGAATCGCTCTATTCCCAATAGCTTCTTCCTTCTCGTTGATACATAAGTAGCCCCCAGTTAAATGCAGATGAATCACGAAATGAACCAACATCGTGTAGGGATTCAAGAACACGGGGTATCCATTTCGACATGGTCGGTTTGATACCCTACTACAGCGAAGGCAGACATTTCGAGCTTGCAAGCGTCGTAGATTTGGGAATAGTGTCATGGCATTCAAAGTTACCAAAAATAATCCATTGTAGATCAGAGGCGTCAGGCAGGCAGGCGAGGAAGAAACATGAGAAGAGGCTGATCTTCGCGCTTGTCCATTCGTGGACTGGACCGGCACATCTCGTTTGCAGTCTAAAAGTCGCACTAAACATGAGGCCGGCAGCCTCACGCCTGATGCGCGCCATCTAATTTCCCCCCCAGAGTACACAGTACGGAGTAGGTAGCCAACCGCTCTTTGAAGTCTTACCTCCTCCGTAACCACCATCGCCGTCGTTCCTACAGGACGTCTGTGACTACACCGCCTTCAAGACGCTCTTTACTAACATACAGTCCATTATTCTCGCATACCACATTTACCTTTTTCGTGGGGAATTAATCCAAGTTGGGCTTCGGATAACCCGAGTTGCCCTGCCGATCACTTGCCAGCTCGCGTTTTCTTGTTTCTCGCAGCGACCCACTTCCAAAAATACGTCGCTGGCAGCCTCCACATTCTGCCTGTATCCAATTGGCTGCTGGATGTGACGTTGTGTCCTCCCTCAAGACTGTATACTTAATCAACACGGTTGTCGCACGTCTTGGGGGTTTGAATCAGAGGGGGAGGTTGTTGGTGAATCTGCGGGCGACATAAGAGATCACCATCTCCCAATATGGGCTCTACACAATTTGGGAACTTCTATGTGCGTCTCAAAATGAATGCTCCTTACGATCCAATAATGCTTACGCCTCTGACAGAACTTCTGCCGCGATTCCACGCTCCCGGTCTGCAATGTACGTGCATCACTCACTCCCCATCCCCGAAAGCCAGGCAGTAGATATGCCCTTGAAAGTAAGCGCTGATTGTAGAGGCAGCTCTTTCACGAATCAAGAACGCGAAAGGGACCCTCGGGTGGCTTCGGGCGCTGCGATCTCAATGGCATTTCACTAGGCAACGGTAGACATCTGGAGAATCTAGGTACGTCTCCAGGAGAATTGCGCAAGACAAGGAATCTGACTGGCTCAAGGCTCGATATTGTTCTGCGGGTTAGCAATTTTGATCTCACTATTTCTCCTGTGGAGAGCGAACAGAAAGCAGGCTGCAGTGGGCCGAAGGTATGCAGTTCGTAGAAGAAGTGCTACCACGAGTACTAACGATCAACAGAGAATTCCAGTTGTTCCTAATCGGTTACATAATCGTGTCGATATGCGAGATCTTTACAGTTGGTGGCTTTCCACTGAAAAGTAACGTCAGGCTTGTAGGTCCCCGAAGCTCATTATGGTTGTTCGTTTATGCTTATAAGTCTTATAGGGGTTTACTGCTGTTCATCTCGGTGCAATAGTTGCAACAATATGGGTGCTATTCCTGAACGGAATTGTTGGTTATCAACTCCTGGATGATGGAACACCGCTGTCTCTAGGTCTTATCCTTCTCTCGGCCGCTGCCCTGTTCATCGGCACTGGGTACATAGCACTTGACACAGGTTTCGACTACACGAGGCACTTCAATCCGAGTCTGGATCCTCCAGACAATCGGAACATTGGTCTGTATGTGCTATATCAATTGGCGCCGCTGGTTTTCCTGGTCGGATTCTTCCTTCTGGAAACTTACCTCGTATTGAGAGTGTTGGGAGAGAAAAAGCCAATGCGTTAGTCCTCCCCTTTCTTACACTCTGCTCTTTCTCTCCGTCGCCACTAATTCTATATAGTATACCTCTTTGCATCGGCTTTGCTATTCGCTATCGGACAGATATTCCAGTATGTCATCAGCATCCACATATGCCTATCAACAAATCATCAAATAAATGGCGCGATGTTCGAAACACTATTCACGCTCCTCTCCGTGATCATGATATGGGTTTTCTGGTCAAGTATAACGGAGGATGATTGGCCAATGCCTGCGTCTTCGGGAACTTTTATATAGCAGCGGTGGTACCTCCGCAATAGTTCATTTCATGTTAATTGATGATTGATGCACATTTAGCGCGTTGCGTTCCCAGATATCCCGCTAAGTATCTCTTATATGGGAGGGGCATGTTTGGAAGAGATAATAGGATGAGCTTTGCACATGATGGTCCGCTGGCGCGAGAGGTCATAGCGAGGCTTGATACACAAATGGGTCGGAGGGTTTGTACTAATGGAGCGATGGAAACTATACTGCAGGCTGTATATCAAACAGTATTTACCATAAATCAATGGATTACTACCAAAAGACCTAATTCCCAATATGACCATAACTGCATGTGAATTATATAACGGTTTCGCTAAAGCTCTTCGTGCTACATATAAAATCAACCTCGTTAGCTCACGCCTACCAAGTTGAAGCTGAAGTACCCACCGATCTGTCAAACTTCAGAGCACTGACTACGTATAGCGGAACTAGAGGTAGCTTCGAGCTGCCAACTAGTTCTAGTTGTTTCTCTTCTTCCGTTTCTTGAATATTCTTCTGGTCCCAATGTTATATCTAGACGAACCTTCTTCAACATGGCTGAATCCGACGAAGAATATGTGCAAGACATTTCCGATGATGAGGTCGAGGCTCACCAGGTGACACGAGGAGCAGGAGTGGGAACAAGGGCTACTGGCCAAGGGAAGAAAGGAGGAGGATGGGAGGTCACTCGGACATGGGAGAACGTGGTGGAAGGTGCGGACGGTACCATCAGCTCTACAGTCGACGGACTACTTGAAGCTGGGAAGAGGAAGAGGTGAGATTCATCATGGTGAAATTTTCGGAACCAGCATATGAAGGAGAGCAAAAGCTAATCTCCAAACGCCTCAGGCTCCTCAAAGATACCACTCCCCTCCAACGAGGCATTATCCGCCATCTAATCCTCATCATCGACCTCTCCTCTGCCATGACCGAAAAAGACCTTCGCCCAACGCGCTACCTCCTCACCCTCCGCTACTGCCAAGAATTCGTCATCGAGTTCTTCGAGCAAAACCCCATTTCCCAACTTGGTATTATCGGCATGCGCGACGGCCTTGCGGTCCGCGTCAGCGATATGTCTGGCAACCCAAACGACCACATTGGTAAACTCCAAGCCCTCAGAGATCAAGAACCAAAGGGAAACCCAAGCCTGCAGAATGCCCTTGACATGGCGCGCGCGGCTCTGTTCCACGCCCCTGCCCACGGCACCCGCGAAATCCTCCTGCTCTTCGGGTCCCTCATTTCCTCCGACCCCTCCGACATCCACACCAGCATCGCGGCCCTCGTTTCTTCCTCCATCACCGCCACTATCATTGGTCTAGCGGCCCAAGTTGCCGTATGCACCACCCTAGTCAAGCGAACAAACTCCTCTCTACCACTTTCAGAAACCTACAACGTCGCTCTAAATGAATCCCACTACCGGGACCTCCTCATGCGCGCCACCACTCCGCCTGCAACTTCCGCCACAGACGCCGAAGCCGCTAGCAAGTCCTCTCTCCTTATGATGGGTTTCCCCTCGCGGATCACCGACCCCGCCCCCTCGCTCTGCGCCTGCCACTCCAAAGCCACGCGCGGCGGCTACCTCTGCTCCCGCTGCAGCAGCAAAGTCTGCGCGCTCCCAACAACTTGTCCAGCGTGCGGGCTAACCCTCATCCTCAGCACGCACCTAGCGCGCAGTTACCACCACCTCTTCCCCCTCCGTAACTGGCGCGAAGTCTCCTGGTCCCACGCCGAGGCATCGCCCGACCAGTCCGCCTGCTTCGGCTGTCTCTCGTCCTTTCCTGTTAGACCCCCGCCCCCGCCACCAGAGGAGGAGGAGGACGCAACATCGAGCAGGGAGCACGAAAAGGGGAATCGCAAAAAACCTTCCGTAGCCAATAAGAACACCCTCCCATCCCTTGTGAAACCAAACCCCAACAAAGACGCCGGCGTGTCCGAGTCGGGGAGGTACGAGTGCGAGACCTGCAGAAGGTTCTTTTGTATCGATTGCGACGTCTTTGCGCACGAGGTCGTACATAACTGTCCCGGGTGCCAGAGTCGAGAGGGGGAGTTACTTGCAGCTGTTGCTGGTGGAGAGGAGGAGGGGTATGATGGGTATGGGCATGGGCATGGGGAGGTTGTCAACGAAAACGGGAATGGAGAGGTGATGAATGGGCATGGTGTGATAGGCAACGGGGATGCGATGGACGTTGATGAGAGTTGACAAACTCCGGAAAAGGGAGTCAGTTGGTTAGGGCTGGAAATCTAGCGGCATTTGCGTGGCGTTTTCTCCTTGTGAAAAAAAAAAAACGCATTCTCTCGGCGCAAGGATGGACGGACTGACTGGTGTTCAAGAATTTTGGGTGGGGGGCAAGATGACTTTAGGTGGTTTTGATCTGGGGACTGGCAATCGCATATCGGTTCTCTCTTTCTATATCTGACCGTGTGCTTCGTGAGCGTGTAAAGGTTTTGGAGAAGGTGGTGTGAGTTGGGATAGATTTTCGCTGGAGATTATGGGGGTGATAGTGTTGATGGATATGTCTAATTCGTACATATTCTTTCGTATTTACTACAACAAGTAATTGATTGATTGGGAATGCAGACTGATGATCAGCTACTTGGTAATTTCTTTCTACTCGACCACCGCCTCCACACGTATGTACCTCACCTCGTCCCACCCGAGATCTTTACACCCATCACACTCTCCTCTCTCCTTCTCACGCTACCTAGGAACACCCAGCACCCATTGATGACTTGCGCGAACTAGGCCGTTACTCGAGTAACCCATCTACTCGCTCCTCCTCACCTCTCAACCCCACCTCGCCTTATCCCAGCATCACACTTCACCTCACCGCACTCACTTCTATGCCACCATCCTCACATCTCCTTGGCATCTCCATGCGCGAACCCCACTCCCTCGCCCGCACACAGAAAACCCCAGCTCCCATTGATGACTTGCGCAATCTATGCACCTACACCCATTTTTACCCCTAACTCGCCAAAAAGGCCCTCGCATTCATGAGGGATCAGCTATAGCTGGCTTTTGCTCCGTTATGGTATGTGTATGTGCACGGTGGAGGCAGAACACGGAGAGCAACCGCGCTTGATGACTTGCGCGATCCAGGCACTCACCTCTTCCTTTTGTCCCGAAACCGGGGAATGGACGATCGGGCTTTAGGGTAGTAAAGGTACCCCTGGGGAACTGCTGCCTTCTGACTGGCACCGCTCGGGAAGGAAATCAATGATAGGCGGCTACGAAGTCAGAGGCTGGCTTGGCTTTTCACCAGATGCCAGGCTTGGTAACGATTTTCCCAGTGATGTCGCCGAGGGTTTGTGTGAGCTCGAAGCAGTGCCAACGGCCCGGACCCATATCTCTTCCAGCCGGAAGTCTTGGTGTAAAACACCTTCGTAGCAATATACGTAGCTACAACAACTTATCCACTATATCAATACCCTCTAGTATCCAAATCTTCTTGACACCTGAAAGGCGCATTAACCGTCCCAGCGTTATTTATGTTTCGCTTGGTGAGCTTGGGTGAGACCCAGTTTTGTGCTACTATTGACGGCATCAACGTACGTATTCTATTGCGCGAAAGTTTTAGGAATTGTTGGGGGTACTTGGCCATATATAACGCCAGGTATAACTCTCAGTGTAAACACCTTCGTAGCAACCTCCGTAGCGATAATGAATCCTCCACCAATGTTAGTGCTCACTATATCAAGTGCTATAACCAACTCAGTTTTCGAGTATTGGCTTATAACTGGTAGTCGGGTACTATTGGAGGGTCACTGGAACGACATGTCATCCGTTGGACACAACAGACTCCATCAAGAGGATCAAGGTCCACTCCGACCTTGGTGCGTTCGTTTGCTTCCATGGTGTTCCAATCCAAAGTATGGAGCCGCAGTTTCTACGGTCCAGAGTCTCATGAGCAGGGAACAACGTCCCCAAACATGGCATAGAGCATACCGACCCGTGTAGTAGAACTAGGACTAGGGACATCAGGATAAATGTGGCTTGGGGCGTAATGACACTAGAGGGCGATAGCCACTCGGTGCAGCGCGGTTGTCTTAGTGGAATGAGCTGAAGTCCATTTCAAGCGGTGCCTTCTTCTTGTATTTGACCGAGTTGCCGGCCAAGTCAAGAGCCCATCTCATTTATGGAGTTTGCTTGGGCAGCGAATAGACCTTTTCCAGCAAGGCCGTTTGCCAAGTCTATTTTGTGTTCATAGAAGAGAGTATGGGAAGTGTCACAAAGATTTGATTTGTATGTCTTTGTAGAGGATCACAATCCTCGCATCACATCACTGCCTCCAGGACCCTGCGTTTGAGAGCTTTCAATTCCTCCTCTTTCTCCTGCAACATCCTTTTAAGTAGCAGCGCCCTCCGTTTCCAATCGACCTGTCCACCTGCATCATCGCCATCTTCGTCGATCTCGTCTTCCGTGACTTCGTCGATTTGATTGAAAAAATCTGCGGACGACCTTCTTTCGTGTCTGAAAGGTATTGGACGGTCGGTCTCGCCATTTATAAGCACCGTGGGAGGGGTCGCCAGCCGTACTGGACCACCGGTGTTCTCTGGTACCTGGAGCTGTAACTTGCTTGGTTTCCGCCCAAGCGACTCAGGCATTGACTGAGGAGGAGACACCATGGCCGTAGGTTGAAAATTCTGGTTGCTTTCTCGATCCAATTGATTTTGTCCAGAGTTCATGCTCTGTGTATAGGAAGCTGCATTGTTTGCTTTTGGGACCTCTCTACCAACCGGGTTCGCCGGGAAGGTCGAAAAAGGTCCTTCCTGGACAGAACGATTACTCGGTGGTCTGCCCCTTAGCTTTGCTGTACTGCTGCTTGCTGACCAGGCACTGGAGACAGCGGGACCGTGCCGTTTTCTCGAACGCATGGGTCCAACCTTGGCTGAGGAAGGAATCGCAGATCTTGGCTCGTCGAAAGGGCTCGCGGAATAGCCATGCCTCGGAGTGATGGCGGACTGAGGGTATGGAGTTGTAGGCGTGTTCTCACGCTCATTTAACCGCCAACGAATTTGCTGACCTAGCTGAGAATTCAGCTGCTGTGTGATTGGCGTTCGCCCTGTACTCGGTGTCTTTGGTGCAATCGCTATCTGCGCTGCTGCCCATGCGTCCGTATGGTTGGGATGAGCACTCCAAGGAAGTGCACTTTGAGGAGCGACGGAATACTGTTCGTCAAAGTTGTTGAAGAATTCAGCGCTACTAGCACGCTGATGCTGCGCCCTTTTCGCGTTAGAATTCCCCTCGGCCTCGACGTCTTCTGCTTTCCGTCTGCCACGTTTTGGTCTCCACTCTGGAAGTAAAGCACGTAATGCTAGGTCTTCTTCCGGGGGAACACCATCACGTACGTGCTCGATCTGAGAGGGATCATTTGCCGTAGGTCTGTCGGTATAATATGCGTTTGGAACGCCGAGACAGTAATGGAAGAAAGCATCAACGTGAAAAGCGTGCAGCCATCGCTGTGGTTGGGTCAGCTTTGCAAAATCGACAGCTAGAAGGCCGCTGGCAATGTAAATATCAATAGCAAAGAGAAAGGAAAAAGTACCTTCAGCCGGACCGCATACTGTTGCACCTTTTGCGTGCTTTGATTTTTCGAAGCATCTGGAGGCTCAACCCCGAGCTCGATCACAAGCTGGGTCCAAGTCTTGAGTACTTTAGACTCCAGTTTTGAGATCAGCTCAAAAAGAGTGAATGGGCTAAAACTTTTTCCGTCACTCTTCGGTGGTGAACGAAATCCTCTTCTCAACTCCGCTGTATCAATATCATTACGGATTGAAGGATTACAATACATGATAAAATTGACATATGCATTGTCTATAGAGTCGTCACTAATCTCGATTGAGGGCAACACTCGATCCGACAAGCTGTTTTGGGACGAATGGAGATCATTCTGAATGCCTGATAGAGCCACAGAACCTCGCAAGTGAGTCTGCGCGTAGTTATGGGATAATTGTGGGTTGGGTATTCTGTGGTTTTCAAGATTAGGATCGATCATGGAGGCAGTTGGAGCGGCCAGGCTGCTTGATGGAGCCCCTCGCTGGACCATTGGACTTCGAAGCTGATACGCATCATCCATGATATAACTATAGACTTCTGCTTGGGCTACACGAAGATTATACCGATATCACGCTATACGTATATAGATTGCGAAGATTGTCGATACGGAGCCATTACAAAGGTTTGGCAGCAGCGAGGCTGACAATCTTAAGAAGAGAGTGAGTGGGACCTGCCCAATTGATGTTACAAGAACTCAAGAAATATATGTGTTGAGGGCAAGCTCATGAACGCTTAACACCAGTTTATCTTTCTTGTTGCCAAATGATGATAATTTATGCCCATTAGCTAGAGTAATGGGTCGAAATGAACTCAAAAAGGCCAGATTTGAGATTTGCTAGGCTTTGGGGCGCTCCCAACCTTGAAAGTAGGACGTTTTGTCAGTCCTCTACCTAAGGCATTAGAATACACTAAAAGCACACTTAAGATTGGTTCTGCATAAAATCATTAATAATGTTGCTCAGATTTGCCTGGTATATGTTGGTATTTAGCCCTATATCATCCCCCGGACTCCTTCACTTCCACTGAATACCATCATGAGGACTGCAGCCACTGATCTTCCCAAAATACCATAGATGAGCAGCGATATCAAGCTTGAAGGGTTCGCCTGTATTTCCCAACTTATTGACGTCTCCACTCAATTGCTTGATGTCGTTTGCCGTTGGCACGATGTCATTGCCCTTGTCGATGAAATATTCCGGGCTAATGTGAACGAACCCCAGAAACAACGGCGGCATCCTTGGCACCGGATCGTCAAAATGCGTAATGCGGAAATTTCCACCGGCATTCTGGTTGGTGATAAAGTCGCTGAGTTTCCGGCCAGCGATACGTGGTGCTCCAAAGGTGTACAGATCTGCTGGAACCCCCATCTTCCGAATCTCAGCGGCGGCAATGTCTGCGATGGCGCCACCGAGACTGTGCCCTGTAACAACAACTTTGGATCGGGGATTTTGAGCTGCTGTGGTTTTCAGGGCGGCTAGAATACCGACCCGGGCTTCAAGCCAAGAATCCCAGATACCTTGGTGAGCTTCACAGTCGTCACAAATATCGGTCGGGACCTGGACGAAGTCGGCATCTGCAAGGAAGTTGCGGATTGTGTGTGAGCCGCGGAAGGAGAGGACTGTAAGCCCCCTGGTCTTGTCGACGGCAATATATCCAGTTACGTCTGTGACGAGGGAGCTGAGGAGGTGGAGCATCAGCCGAACGGGCTTTTCTTTGGTGGGTTCAAGAGCAAGATTGGATACTTACTGATCAAACTCATATACAGTGGTTACATTGTTAGAGCTAACAAGGGGACAGTTGCCGGTGGGGCACGTCAATTTGTTTCCCCCTGCAGTGACATTGCTGTTACCGGGGCAGTAGGCGGCGGCAGCATATTGTTCGAAAAGATTGAATTTTGATAGATCTCTAGCGGAGACATCTTGACTTGTGGTCAGTGACCTTAAACAATGTCGAGGGGTTAGGGAGAAGAGAGAACTGTGGCATACTTCTAGATGTAAGAGAGAGTGGGGAAGCAAGAATAGAATATATGTAAGAGAATAATACAACTGCTGTAGTGTGTAAAGAGAGACTGGAAGCCATCATGCATTAAAAATTAGCCCGGCTTCAAGGCTTCACGGTTTCAAGGCTTTAATCACAACCAGAGCATGACAAACAGGAGATCAAGGCCGTAGGAAAGATGCCCGATATATATGCATAGCCTGATGAAGCTGTCTACCCATGTTTCTGACCCCACGCTTTGATAAACCGACAGTGCATGAGATGACAGTGGCACTTCAGTAGCACGAAATGCAAGGAACCTGTCACCCCTGCGTGATGTCAACTAAAAGAGAACGGTGCGACTCTCAAGAGCCGGTCCTCCAATTAGACCTATGCCCATCCTGCAACGGCTCGCATGCATCATCGGCGTTGAGGTCGAATAGGGTTGGTAGAGAAGCAGAGAAGCGAGATTCTAGCCTGTTCTCAGGGGTCGCGGGATCATGTATAATTGTTTTCAATGTCGCCCCCAATTTGGGGCCCCAAATAAAACAACCAGTGCCTCAAGTCTTTCGGGAATCATCGCCCCATGGCACAATGTTTGCGATGTGACACTGCAGCTTGCAGTTGAATTCTCCTAGGTCCGCTGGCCACCTTCCCGAATTAATCGTCATTCCTCCCATCCGATCTATCACTCAGGTCCGACAATTACTTTTCGCCAAAAGATTGTATACTTTTGCTCCTGATTGGGGCAATTGAATAACGATTCCGATGTCAGCCCAGCACGAGCTACTATTGTATAGCATAAAGTACTCTACTTTGCAGTGGACCGTAGCCTTACACCTCGCTATAGTTTTCTCCTCTACAAAATCAGGCTTAACCTATGACTTGGCTGAGATCCGTGGAACGATCCACCAGGCGTGATATCCTTTCCCACACTCTATCATTTCCGCTTTCAAGACATCCTTCACTCTCCTCGTACCTGCGTTCGTCACCGCCTTTCTCGCTGTTGCAACCGCAATGTTCCCTGCAATGCAGGCCCTGAGCACGTTCTTCACCCCAGTCCTCCACCAGTCCTCGCACCCTACGCAACGGGCGACTTCAGCTTTCGCCTTGCTGATGGCCTCCCAATCTTTCTTCGCTACCCTCAATGCTTGATCTGCTGCATCAAGGATCGACAACGCTCGCTCGCTGGAAGGCTTGCCAAAATTAGCAGAGTCTTGTGTTTCTGCTGTGCCGATCGATATAACGGAAATGAAGTCTGGATAGGAGGGGACCTCAGGAAGCGACAAAGGTAAGAATGGGCGCATACGAAGGGCATAACGTAGCGCTGGAGTACTGTAGGGTAGGCCATGTCCTATCGCTGGGAGCACGGCGAAGTGGGTAAGGAACGAGAATAACTGGAGCAATGAAATGTTAGCGAGCCGTGTTACGTAAAATATATGGATGGCGGTTCTGGTGCGGGACGCACACAAAATAGACCCTCGGCGAAAGACTGAGTCGCAGAAGCCTCAAGCATGGCAAAATTCAGGAACGAGAAGGAGCGGCTAAAAGCAGTTTGCTGCTTGGATGTTGGCTTGACTATGTAGGCTAGGCGGCGAGTGGTGAAGGTTCGAATGCGCTGGAGGTGCGTAAGCCGTATGTTTGCCAGGTGCTGTAGATACCTGTTGTCAAATAAGTTAGATTGGTTTAATGTGGCCGAGCGAGTATATTACCAGTACATGCCAGCAAGCTCATCAAGCCGATTGATGTCCAATTCAAAGCCCATTTGGACAATCCATTCCATTTGGCGAAGTTTGTGATAGTAAGTCCACGATGACAAGGGAAACGACCAGAGCTCTTCACCCGAGGTCTCCGGGTCAATGATGGGCGTTTCCTCAGTATATTCGCGAAGCTCGACGTCGAGGTTTTCGGCCTGGTGAAGAGTCAACAACTGTACACAGACACTAAGTAATATAAATTTACTTCGAGCTGTACGCTATCCCAGTCGAGTATAAGATGACAAAGCATACGTCTCATCCGAGATCTGTTCATGCATACGGCTCGAAAAATGTCAATATAAGCCTGTCCGAAAGTCAGTCATACGCGTAAGCGTGAATCTTGCGGAGAGCACTTACCGGTCCACTTCGGGACAAAAAGGCTTCCATCTTACGTACGATCTGGAACCTTGGATCTTGAGGAGCTTCAACGTCGTCATTGGCGGGATCCAACAGTAAACCAGCGGGCAGTACAAGTTCTTCAAGGTCATCGAATAGAAGCTGCTTGATTGAAGTGCTTCGGAGCACTTTCATGTCGTTGATGATGAGCGATTGTAGTAGGCAACGAACATACACAGAAGGTTGCGGTGTTCGGGACTGGAAAGTCGAGACAAATGTCTACATAGGCATACGGTCAACAACCAACCCATAGCCAAGACCAGAGTAGACTAACCGATATGTTACTGGACGAATGGAAATCAAGTATTCGATACGCCTCCGCGCCGTATTGACATAATTTGGTGAGGTATGCGCATGCATCTTCGAAGCTTACGTTGACGACAGGTCTCGGGGGTACGCTGCTTGCTAGTCGGCGCTGTATCTTTGCACTGAAGGAGCTTTTCACCGTTAAACCCACGTCTTTGGTCCTTGACAGGGTAGGCAATAGCTCCAGGCATTGTTCCCATGACTTGGTTTGAGTGCGCTCCTTGACGTCTACGTCTAATGTTACAGCAGTCAAAAGGGCCTTTCGGAGTTTCAGTCGGTTTAGCAGGGCATCGATATGGCATTCTGTCATCGATCCTTTCTGCTGGGCAACATGGATGATGGCTTGATCCATTAGATCTGTTATTTCAGCAACGTCGAAATCAGTAAGCAGCTTCCGATGGTATAGGTTTGACACAAAATCTTCTTCCTATTCTAATGTCAGGACTGTTTGTTTGATCGTACGGAGTTGTTTTCGTAGTAGGGGAACGTTGTCCTAGCAGTTGTTACGAACTTCATAGTAGTGCTCTGTGCCTATCCTGCGATGCACGAAGTCGCAGGTTTTCACCAAGGCTAGACAGTATGCCCGAAGCACAAGGTTGGTAAGGCTGTTCTCGAGGTCAGGTTTTGTCCCTCGGTAGAAGCGGGCATGCTCTAATATCTTTGGGTCTGGCCATAGAAGACGGTCAATGTAGAACGATGTGAAGAGAGTCTGGGAAAGTGGATGGCCCATATGCCACGCCATCTAGAAAACCTACGATCAGCATCAGAAATGTTCTTATTTCTTGATGTGGTAACGGATGGGTACATACCTCATAGCATAGCATCTCGTCCATTATACCAACGACTTCTTCAGGTAAAAGCTCTCTAAGAACATCGTAGTCGTCTTCCAGTGTTTCGCCCTGTGCTAAATATCCGCTATCCATCTTGGGGTCCATGATCTATTGCAAATCCTCCTCTATCAGCCTTTGGTCCTTGACCTGACGTTGTGCCATTATGCGGATTTTCGTACCTCCAGTGCCCCAACAGCCTCGAACAATGTGAAGTAGGCATCTTTGACGAGCTCGCCGATTTCGAGGGCTATTTAATTGTCAGTCAATGTTCTGCAGATACGTATGGACTCAGACATACCGGATGCTGCGGTTCTGAATTTTGCGGTGATGTCTTGAGTCACATCTTGTTTGCTAGATATCCTCGCTCCTTTTGTTGTCTGTTCACAAGGGGTTGTAGGTGGGAGATCCATCGTACATCCCTCGCCCTAAAACTGGGTTGTAGTCGCTACTCTATAGTGTGCTGTGGTGTACTGGGAGCAGTTTCTCAAGCTAGTGAGTTCAACCACGACTACATTTCGCGTATCATTCACAAAAGCATGTTTTAAAGTATTATCAGTCGCCAAATCTGAGGATGATCTGGCCAACCAAGAACAGAAGCTTCTGAGTTGTGATATACACCAGGAGATATTCCTCGTTATGTGGAAACATTCCTCTCTACCATTACACCCATTCTGATACCCCGGGGTATCTACGAGAAATTCGCTATTGCCCTCCTTGCTTCGCATGCTCCGCCATCGCGCTCGCATTCTCCGTGGCCAGACTCTTGTTCTCCCCTTGCTTTCCGTTCTGCGCCGAAACACACTTCAGTACTCTGTAACATCGAGAGCAAGAAATATAGTTGTATCAATGACTGACCTGCCATTTAGCGAACCTCAAATCCATCTCTCCTCTCTTCTCAGCTCGTAGCCGTGGCTCTTCCTTGAGGGAACGGCGGACAACACGGGCTGCAACGGCGAGGTATCGGTTGTAACTGAGCGCAATCAGCGATGTCTATTGTTTCTTATCTGTAGATCTCATACGTCAAGCCTGCGGCTTTCCACGCAAAAGCCATTATGGTAGTCGCAAATGCTTGTTTGTTGGACCTCTGAAAGCTGGCGGACTTCGGGTTATCATTGACCTATCAAAAAGGATTTGCGCTAGTGCAATTTGTCCTATCCATACGACTCGATAGTGTTTCTGCTGCCCGCGAGATGAAAGTTACGTTACACACTCCATATACAATCTCAGATATGGGGAAATGATTTGATCATCTAGGCGAGTATACAAAGCACAGTGCACTGGCAAGGTGTTGTATTTTACAACCTGCTCTAGCCGCTAGTTATACATCAAAATTACGTACGCTTTAAATTCAGACATTCAGACCTATCTCTTCCGCGAATGGAAGAACATATAGATCCCCAACGGTTGATACGGTAGCTTTGGAGTCTAGTAGCGACTTTGCTGCCTGTACAAAAAATCTATAGTTAGCAAGCGTGAAGATTGCAGGTTCTATGAAGTAACTAACCTTCTTCACCTGGTCCTCCGTAACACCATCAATACGTTTGCCTACCTCATCAAGTTGGAATGCTTTGCCTCCCTGAACGAGGCCAGCGCCAGTCAATTCAAGACCTGTCCCTATACTTTGTCCTGACTCCAACGCCTTGAACTTTGCAGACGCAACAGCCTTCTTTATGTCTTCCTTGCTGACATTACCCGCAGCCACACTCTTTAAAGTTTTAACAACCTCTTGACTGGCATTTCTGACATCTCTGGCGTTGCCTGAGAGAGAAACATATAATAACCCAGTGTCTGAATATGTATTGTGAACAGTTGTGATGTGTGCTCCCGGATGCGCTGCAGTAGCTTTCGATAGTAACGAGAAGCCTGGTGACCACTTGATCGCCGATTCACCTCCAAGGAGAGCTGCGAGAACCGACGTTTCAGGCTTGTATGACCCTCCTGTGAATGACGCTGAGCCTGGGAATGCCAAAATCATGTGGTTCCCCGAATCATGGGCGATTCGCTCCTCCCCACCGTAGTATTTCGAGGGTGAGTAGTCAATTGAAGGGATGGCGGTCGATGGCGATGTAGATGACTCGGCGAAGAATTCACCGACCCACTTCGATACATCTGCATGACTAGCACCATTGGCCACAACCGCCAAATTTGACTTTGCATACGCGGATTTGCCATATTCCGCCAGATATTCCTCATGGAGATACTTTGAGATGGGTGTAGAGGACGAGGGGTGGAGGGGATTGCCAAGGCCACGGTGGAATGCTACACCATGTGCTGAATTGATAGCTAGTTCTGCTGTATTGCCGAGCATGGCCTTTTGTGCAAGCTTGATGACTGGTAGAACCTCTTCCTGCAGCTCATGACCTTGGCGAATGATTAGCGCGCAGTCGATGTGGCGTATACTAAAACCTACGCTGATACTTTGTTTTTGAGATGACTTCCCCCAATAGCTCGGCGAAGTACGGTAGGTCCTGCCGGAGGAATTTCGCGCCGACTATCAAGTTTTCTCTCGAATGATATGCCATGAGTTCGCCTCCCAACAATTCGACCTCTCTAGTTATTCTCAGAGCAGAGCGCCTGTAGGTGTTCTATACTCGTTGAAAACCAAAATATCAGCTTCTGCGCAGGGGCAGTCGAGACTTGCTGAACGAGTCACATCCATGTTATAGGTACCTTGAATGCAAACTTCTCGAGGCCATCTGAAAATCCTGGTAGAGGCTGGTATCGTGTTCCCGCTTTAGCAATGACTGCCAGATGTGTAGTAGGTCCTGGCAAGTCTCGGCTTGCGAATTTTACTCCCGCTGCTTCACCGGTCTCATACGAGAAGCTCCCTGACGCAGCCGCAGCTAACCCTCGGCGGTTGCGCAGTGTCGGATGGCGTTGGCGTAAAAGCGCACACTGCGCATTCCGGCCGAGGGGCGCTCGAGAGATCATGTTGTTGAAGACAATTGAAAACGAGAATGGGAGGCAGCAATGGACAATCGGAGAGCTGGGGATTGCTTCAGTTGACGTCGGACGAAGACTGATGCTCGCTTAGCAGGACGGCACTATAGACATGCTTAGTCAGCGGAGCCGGGAGTACCTTGCAAGCACTAGAAATAACTCGCTCGTGCCCCACCATTGAATTTGTGAATTTGCGGTCTCAGGCAATTATTATATTGCTTGACTCAAACACACTCATGGATCAGCAGCGGTGACATTGATGGTCCTTCTAGAGAACTTGACATAGTCTCTAGAATGTTCCAACATGTCTCGAGTATGTCAGCCCCGAGCATTCCTCCCATGCCCTAACTTTCCCTCTTCCGGTAAAACTGTGTGCTAACCTCTCCTGCTATAGCATGCCTCCGAATTGTGCATTCTCCTGGTGGATGATATCTATGGAGAACTAACCTCTGTAAGTGGGCTCTAATCTCCTCGAGCTATACATATTTGTGGCGGCCCTTCGACATCTGGAACAAGAGAGAGTGCTGGTTGTGATGTTTTGCCCCTCCTTTCTAGCTACGATATTTGTGAAGTTACATATACTAACAATAGCAGCGCGTCTTTAGCGTTGTCCTCACTTACGGCCGTCTCTCATTCTCGGCTTTACTCCACTATTGTGGCCTCACACCTCGCCAGCTCAAACACAGTTTGGCAGTCCTAATCCAACAACATCTCGTGCTCTGGTTTACATCTCCCGAGGATAACGGTACCGTCTACGAATTCAACCTCACAAACGCGTACGCATTATTACGTTCTGGCAAATACATCAAGATTGTGGAGGACCGGTATGGAGAAATCGCAGGTGGGGTGATCTCAAATCTGCTGCTCCTTGGGCATGTCCGCGTTGGCGATCTTGCGCAAGCATATCTTCCTTTGAAATGCTCGAGAGGCGCTTTGAAAGGCGCTTTTGCGCTTTCCAGTCCCTCTCTGCCCCGAGGATTCGCGAAAAAGCAGACGGACAGCCTGGATACCAATCATGGCCCAACCGTGGAATCCTTACACCAAGCGTTGTACGATATGTTGCAAGCTGGCCTCATATCCGCTGTTAATGAATCACACTTCCGTTCTGCCGCCGACAACAGAAGTGAAGCGGAGAAGGAGGTGCCGTTCCAAGACCGATATGTTGGAAAACTCAAGAAAGAGCACGAGGCTGAGCGTGAAGAAGCTATTAGTAAAAAGCTTGAGGATTGGAAATATGGAACAAGTCTGGAAAAACAAGGGTTAGTTGGCCATCGAAAAGGGATGAAAAGACCCCTTGAAACCTTAGAAGAGACTTCAGAGGCCAAGCGACAGCGATTTCACTCGCCTTTGACAACAAATGGTAACGGTGAGACGGGCCAATACCATAGCCCACAGTCCTCTGCTGTTGGCTACCTGGATGTATGTCGATGCTTCGAGGAGGGGCTTTTCCACCCAGAATAGGTTGACTGATTTGTTTCCAGGATAGTGTTATTCTTCGAGTAAACCACGATAAGTTTGCGGTTATTGCAAGGAACAAGCGGCTAGTCGATTACGCTGAACAACGCATTGGTACGACCACTTCCAAAGTCTACGCGGGTGTGCTTCGCAAATTAGAATCGAAGCTATTCCAGTGTAGAGCCGATCCGGGGCTTTCAGAAGACGCAGACCCAGACGAAGAGCTCGACTTATCCTCTCTTCCGCAAGTCTCCACCGATGAACTAGCATTTCTCCTCGAAGACCCTAAGGACCTTTCTAAAGGCATAGGTAGTGTTGACCCGAGCCAAGTTGACATGGCGCAATTCGACCATCCGAAGAAACGCCGTAAGAAAGAGCCAGTAGACAGAGACGACGAAGTCATGGTAGTCGGCAGTGCTAGCTCCGATGAGGACGAAGACGAAGACACGGACGACGCTAGCCCAGCAACCAATATCTCCGATGTTTCTTCTGACTCGGAAGCACCTGATCCCAATGTTGAGTACGGACCAAAGGGGCTGCCGACCATGACCGCAAAGTCTCGCCTCTCCACGATTCGCCAGCATCTTCTCCTTCTTGCGTCTCATCCGCCCCATTTTCTTCACCGCATCCCTGCGACCCCCTATCATCCTGAGAGGTGGGCTGTCGCATTTAGCCCCCTGACCAAACATCTCCTCTCGCTTTCCCTCACACAGATCATCGCTGCCCGTTTCGGCGCCCTCGCCGCCCGTCTCACTCGAATCTTGGACGACAAAGGGAAACTCGACGAAAAAGCGCTAACCGCTCTTGGTCTAGTGAATCAGAAATCCATGCGCTCTCTGCTGACCGCTATGCACCGCGCTGGGCACATTGAACTGCAAGAAATCCCGCGCGACACGCAGCGTCAGCCTAGCCGAACGATGTATCTCTGGTACTTTGATCCTGAACGTTGCAAGGCGAAGTTGCTGGATGAGACGTACAAAAGCATGACACGAGCACTTCAGAGAGCGAGGGAAGAGAGGGAGCAGATCCACGGTCTGGTTGAAAAGGCGAGTAGGACGGATGTGGTGGGCAAGGAGGACGAGCTGTTGGGGGAGGCAGAGAGAAGAACGCTGGGGGTATGGAGAGGGGTGGAGGAGAGGATTCTGGGGGAAGTGGGACGGTTGGATGATCTTGTTGGCCTGTTCAGAGATTTCTGAGTCTGACAGACATTCATGCGTTCGAGTGCTTCATGAAGCCCATAACCACGACTCCATTTTTGGCTTCGCCTTGGGCGGTGCCTCGATGCCTTGGCTGCTCCACTCCCTCGTCATACGGTAAATTCGTAAATACGAAAGACAAAGGGGGATCGAGGCAAGGTACCTACCTACCTATCTTGGCTGAAATGGTTTGCATCATCTACCTTAGCTTCCAGGTTACTTTTCATAACTTACCTTACTTACCTTACCTTAGGGTATCGTGGTATGCACTACGATGACAACCTTAATTGTCGCTAATCTTGCACGTGACGGGCCGTCCCCGCTAGAGTTTAATCTGCCCGATCGAGACAACATTTGATGAACTCAGTTTTGTTCTTTGCCATCGCCGGCGGCCGCACGGTACCCATGGCTTAAGGTCGCACACTTAGCACGGTCCAGTACGGTAATTAATCCGTCCATGCAAGTGACGTGTCTCGATAATGCACCTGTCTGAATCTTTCCGATTCCGAGTCCGATGGTGCCTGCCCTGGCCCTACAAAGGCTAACGGTATACTTACGCTGAATTTCCAAGGTAAACATGTCCACATCTCCACATCTGCACCCTCTTTGCCTCTGCTCTCTGCCGTTTGCAATGTCCTGAGCTTTCTCCCATTTCTCCGCCTATACGGCTTGCATCGCCTCTCAACACACGCCTTTCTCCTGCTCTCATCCATGTCACTTCAAGACCGCCACAGTGGTACCCTCCAACGCTTTCCTGTCGAGCTTCTTACAAGAATCACCGACTTTTTGAAACCGAGCAGTGCCCTCTCATTTATCTATACTTGCAAGCGCTTCTATACAGAATGTGGTATCTCATCTGCAGATCTCCTGGATGAAAGAAGTCCGGCCAAAGATGCTGCTTTCGTTCATAAGGAAAAACTTCGACTGCTCTGCATGCTTTGGCGTGATCGGCCAATTGCTGGGAAAGCGATTTGCAGTGGATGCGTCAAAGTCCATCACAACACATCCTTCACCACTGACGAACTCATCAAGAGCCCTAAGAAACGTCAATGCTTTGGTAGGATTGGTCGACTGTGGATCTGTCCTCATAAAACGTTGAACTTTGATGATCTCAAGGCTTGCCAAAACCGGATTCCCAACAAGGGAGTGGACGGGTTCAACGGGAACAGGTTTTGCTGGTATTGCAGACGAGCCGGTGGACCTTCCTTTTGCCAAGAGCGCGACCGCAGGGTCACAATTGAAACACATTGCCACGTCATGACTGGAAGACCTAACATAGAAAGAGCAGATGTGTTGGCGGCCTTGAAGCAGCTCGAAATATCGATATGTCCACATCTACGGCTATGCGACCAATTCGTCTCAAGCCTGTACGACCGTAATTGTGGGCAAATCTCGGGCACCGTCTGCGCCAGGCCTTACCGGTGCTACAACTGCCTAAGGCGGAAATGCCCGTCCTGCGATACGGAATTTATCTTCTACTTGTTCAAAGGATCATGTGCCTCACCGCCACGTCTCGTTGTTGCCACGAAACGCTTTTTTGGATACTTCCAGGACGTTGCAGATCCCAGATGGACTTCCCAATTAGTTCGACCACAAGATGTGCCATTACTAGAGACGAGTTGGGAACTCTGTGACGCGAGACTAATGAATGAAGAGAGTAAGCAAAGGTTTCAGATGGCTTCCAGTCCTATTGGCAGGCTTGATAATATACGGATTCCGGATCTGAGAGGAAAAACATCTGTAGCTGCTGCGGCTGCACTAAAAAGGCCGAGCGATAAGTAGGCTTGCGATTTAGGTACGTACGAGCTTTAGGCGGATAAAAGCAAAATCTAACGTTGCTTTGCCTTCAAGCGGACCTTGGTTTGAAGAATGTCTTCAGTGCGTGGGATAGGAGAAGTTTTGCGAATGCAAAGCAAGGTGTTTCCGGACGTTGTTTTCACTGCAAGCGGAAAGTCATTTGAGATTGAGTACTGAGGATGGCGTTCATCGCTTTCCTCTCCAGGAAAGAACGGGTTACGGTAACCCCGTAACTTGGCAATCCAGTTTAGATTTCCTGTTCCGCTTGCGAGGTTTTCCCCTTGGATAACAAGACAGATATCGAGGTTTACATCCAAAGAATGATTTACATCCATTACCATCTGGATTCGCCAAGCCATTCAATGAGTAATACCAATGATGTATACGTCATAGGCGTGCTTTCGATGCAAACATTTCACAACCTCTGCATCCAAAGTACGACCATTTATTCTTCAACCCTCTTCGGCCCGTGTTGGAGATTATTGATACAGAATGCAAGAGTTGCGCTGGTAGGGCAATCCCTTCATGTCCTTTTTCGACTCGTCTGTCATTTCTTTCTGTTCAAGATATGTCTCTTTCATCTCGGCTGGCAGCTTCTGGAATCTGCCTATAGGCCCACTGCCCTGATCTGAATACTGCAAGCTCTTAAAGGCATATTTCCACCTAAAATCTTGGCGGGATCTAGCCGTTCTACTGCTACAATGATTTCCACATGGCGGGCAATTGATCTTGAACCCGCCTTCTTCTACCCGAGATAAAGGTATAAAGACCGAGGCGAGCATCCAATGCCGCTCAAAGTGCTCTGAGCTTACCATCCGGCCCACCCATTGGATGCAAGGAGCCAGAACATGAGCAATCTCTACCTCACAATCTTCATTGTCAACTCCTTGATCGTCTTTGGATTGTAGCCGCCACGCTCTCGGCCTGGTCAAACGCTTGACCTTGTTCTTCGTGACTGCTCCTGAAATTGAATTAGCAGTCCCCAACCTTTCGCTGTCAATAGTGTTGATTTAACAGGCGCGCTGATATTAGTGACGAGAAATTTAGACGGGGGCAGGGCTAAACATCCAACATTGCCATATTTCTTCTGATGTATGACAGTATTTGTTCGGCAGGGTTTTGGTAAGTTTGGAGATTTAAGGTGGGAAGGTTCGTTGGTTAGTGTGACTGGAAGATGGTGCTTTTTGGTGCTCCGGACGTCTCTCTTGCATTGGTGGTTTCGACATCTTGACTCTTCCTCGAAGGGGCCTGCTTTTCGTCGAAGCAACCCTGGCCCCCTTCCCTGCCCCACTAACCCCCACCTCACCCGTTGGTGGGCCATACCATCCCCTACACCCCTTGCTTACGTTCCCTAAAACCAAAAATCTGAGACCCCAAGGCGCGGGATCACTGAAACGAGAGAACAAAGACGCAGCGGAAGGAGCTGGAACAAGATGGAGGGGTGGGAAGAAGCGAGTGAATATGAAAGGCAAGCAGAGGTGGGATGGAATATGGAAGGGGGAATGCAAGCAAGCCGAGGTTGGAAAATGGGGGAAATGGGAGAGCGAGGGGGCGAAGATGGTTGGGTATGAACATGCCCGAGGGTTTGTTTTCCGTCATATTCGCTGCATCTCCTGTCTATCCCCTTCTCCGCCTCTTCCTGTTGCTGTTCCTGCCCTTTCCTTTCTGCTCCTCACCCGTCTAGAACCACGATCCCCCCTTTCTCGATAGCAAAGACTCTCAAAGACAGTCACCCTCAAACACATACCCCCTTTTTCTAAAAACCAATAATCAAAAGACATTTTCTTCTTCAAGAAACCCCACCTCTCCCACGGAATGCCTCCTCTCAAATAACACCTCGGGGGGGC
>JAABUU010001312.1_pt1 | contig 43187 bp, 47 predicted proteins | sample 5559301 | NCBI WGS metagenome assembly JAABUU01 (sample SAMN10711884, study PRJNA513360) | rock metagenome | isolation source: Antarctica rocks | place: Antarctica: Victoria Land, Richard Nunatak white | reverse complement strand
GGATGGAAGGAGGGGTGCGGCGTCGGGGTTGTTGTGGGATATAAGGTACATATATCTGTAACTCGGCAGCACGTCTCTCTGTCTGTGTGCTGTTTTAGATTGGGGCGAGTGTCGAGGTGGCGGTGGAGGTGGATGTTGGCTTCTTTCTTGCGTCCGGCTATATATATGTAATTTGTTGTCTCGATGACAATAGATCTATCTGCCCAGAGCTTGGAGCATGCCGACGAAAGATGCCTTCTCGTCGAAACGTCATATCGTTTGTGCATATGGCAACGGCGGGGCAGGACAGAGGAGGCAAAGAGCGAAAGAAGGGCTAGATGGCTATATCTCAAGTCAGGTTTAATCAAAACAGCATCAAACAGCATCAAACAGCATCCCATCAACAGACACAGACAAGAAAGCTCGCAAATCAGAGAATACAAGAGAAAGGGCGATATCACCACCACCCTAAGAAGATAACGCCATCTGGGCACTTGCTCCGAAGCTTCGTCAGACATAATATAGAATCTGTGAGGAACAACCCCCCAAATGCCTCGTAATCCATCCATAAAACCAACCACAGCCCCAGCCATATCAAATCAATAGTCCAAAGCAACGGAAGGTCAACAGAACAAGACCAGAAAAACACAAAAACACAAAACATACAGCAGCGGATATTCGCCAGTCATCGCCGACCCGACTACTGACTCCGCCGACCTGTGGCTTGTGTACGGCAGAGCGGACGGGATGCCCAATTCTCCACAGTCTGTGGCCGTATGTGCCAGTCTTTCCGCCGCTATGAATATATCAAGGGTTGAAGACAGAGCAGGGGTGTTCCTCTCCGCCCTTTTCCTTTTCCTTTTCCGTGTGAAATACGGTGGGCGGGGGTACTCTCTGTCTTCCGCTGCGGACTTACCTTAAGGTACTGATCATCAATCAGATCTACCTCAGAGTACAGTCTGCAACTCGAGGCAGCATGGCCGGTATAAGAAATGGAATCATATCTGATCCAATTACCTTCAAGAGCTCTATCGTTACTGTTCACTCAATGCTGATGGCTTCGGGAAGCCTGGGGGTGTGTTTCATGCACGACACATTGATATTCGGATGGATGTGTTGTGGATCACTGCTTTGGTGGTGCTACGGTACGGGATCCTGCACCCTCCTCGGTGTCGAATCGGTGTCAACCTCGAGACGGTGGTTAGATATACATTGGGCGAAATTGAGGCAGCAGCTGCTCTCCCTGTCTAAACCGTCAATCGTACTTACATGAAAGATACGAAGTAAGATGTCTTCCTGATCAGCTGTGCCCATCGCAGGTCTGTTTGGTCACTCGCGCAAGTCAACGCGTTCTTCCCTTTCCCTCTTAAAGATGATGATGATTAATTAGATTATCTGTAATGGTACAATGTTGACCTCCACTAGGTACATCTAAACAAGTATGGATATCGATATCGATATCAGAGTAGAAGCCGCTATTTCGCAAGCTTTAAGCTATAGACAGAAGAAACAATATAGTACTTAAGCCGCCGGAGAACCATGAATGCTGGATTGGGTATATAGGTACGAAAGCAGGAGGCGAAATAGGAAGTTGATTTGGAGGCAACGATGCAATTGAATCGTCGTGTGGAAGCTGGAAACGAACAGGTACCAACGTATCGACTGATAGTGGTCTCAAGCTTCCAAGACTGTGGTCGTCGGTAAAGGTAGGGTAGGTATGGTAAGTAGCGTGTCTGGTCGGGAGGTTAAAGCCGTTCGAGAAAGCCGTTGTGTTTCGGGGTGGAGCCGCGTGCGTTCGAAGTCGTGCCTGTAAGGAAGCCGCCAACGCCAGCCGTAAACATGAGATGAACATAGATAACGCCGTCATGATGACATGGGAAGGAGATATGGAAGGATCGAGGAGAGGATCAGAGAGCGGGACGATGGACTTCCGGCGAGCTGGGTTCCGTCGAGCCATCTCCTTCGATCGTCTTCTTCCAATGTTCGGGCAAACATACGCAGACGAGCTATGTTTAAGCAACGTTAGCGGATATTGAGCTATGAGTGTTGGGGTTGCTTACCGGAAATGCCTTGATCTCCCCAGTCGGCGGGGGAGACGAGTCCCTTCTGGACCCGTTCGACACTCCGCTGTCCCGCTGAACTTTATGCTTGCCGTCGTAGTCTTCAGCTCGTTCGTTAATGCGGACACCGGTCGCCCAGCCGTCGTCCCAGATGCCTACCACCTTGAGCATGTCACCTCTTTCGAGCTCGAATTCGTCTCCTGCCCGGGGTTGATACGCCCATAAGGTAGCGACCTTGTCGTTCGGATGAATCTCGTCTTGGGAATAGTAGTCCTTGAAGAAAGGCAGTTGCTCGGACTGGCCACTAGCCACGCCTTCCGGTGACGAGTACTGACCACCGCTGCCCGAGTTGGGGGAATTAGGGTCTTCGCCGCCTGCAAGCACGGAGTTGCTAGATAAAGAGCCGTCTCGCTTTCCAGTTATAGGAGGTCCCGTCCGCACCGGGCTGTCTCCATAGGCTTCAGAGTCGGATGCCTCTTTATAGCGCTTGTGAGCGCCCACGACGGCTGCACCGGGCCCAGCACCGTCATGCTGAGGGCCATCTCCAGCGTTGCCTTCCAGTGCTGACATTCTAGCGATTCTGCCACCGGGTAATACTTCGTAGCCTTGCTGAGGTGCCTGCGTGCTAGTCTGAGGTGCGAAGACCATACCACTTTCGCCTTTTCTTGACGGTGACGGTTGGTTAAAGACGCCGGTGTTTCTTGGGCTTCCTCGCCTCCTTCGGCGGAGGCAAATGCAGCAGAGCGCCAATAGACCGAGCAAGATGGCTGCTCCGACGATTGATCCGACGACAATACCGGCAATTTGCCCACCGGTCAGACCACCCTTGGGGTCGTTTGCTCCGGCAGCGGTACTATTCGAAGCTGACGAACCGTTGGAGGAATTCGAACCAGGGAACAGTGGTGGAATGGTTGCGAATGGCGGTAACTGAACGCCCACACATCGGCTCGTCACGTTCGAGCCGACACAGCACGAGTCCGTCGCATTGGGGGAGCTTGAGGCGCAATAGCCACACAAACTTTGTAAGTTGTTGGAGTACCCACAGTTGTTGGGCTCATTCGCTTCTCCCGTTACGCAACCACTGCTTAACGAGTCGGCGGGCAATGCGCAGACTGTGAAGTCGGCACGAATTTGGTCCATGAACTTGGGTCTCGGCGAGCCACACAACTTGTTGTTGGTTGCCATTTGTTCCTCGCTGGTTGCTTGTTGCGCCTGACGATGGTCAGCACATCAAAACCATCAAAAGTTATCTCAGCAGCTTACGCAAGATTCGGCACACAGAGGCCGAGCGTTAGCACCGGAGAGTCGGCATGGCTTGATCGAGTTCTGGACGATTGCGTTACATATAACGCTTGTTGTATACCGTGCATAGAGGTCGCTTGTATTCGAGAGGTTGATGTTGTCGCATCCGAGCAGTTGTTGGTACCTGTAGGTTTCGTTAGAGCTTGAAGGCACAGCATCTGCAAATGCAAACTTACTTCAGTCTCACATAGTCAGATTGTACGTATTGGTCTAGTTGCTCATCGAACTGCTGGGTGTTGGAGACGAACGAAAGGAATGGACTGGAGCGTGGTCAGCTGTTGGCTCAAGTACTTCGGTGACACATCAAGCGTACTATTGTGCAATGAGGCCGGAATTGGTGGAGATGGACGACTCATTGAAGGCCGAGCACTGTGTCGATCCGGACAATGGAACACAGTTCTGTGCCATCGCGACAGGTATTGCGGCAAGCGTGGTGACCAGAATCGACTTGATCCCAGACGGTTGTCTGCGCCTTGTGTGCCCACGCTGTTGAGTATTTGTTGACGGCGAGTTCAAGTCGTGATCTCGTGTTTTCCTGCGCCAGCTCAATGGCTGTCCGTTCTTCATATGCTGTCGACATTTTTCTGCATCTTCCCGTACCCATACAGCCTCCATCGAGACGATTGCGGTCACCCGCGTCGTCCTTCACTCGCTCGACCAAGCATAGGACGTCGAAAGTCTAGAAGTGGATTGAGACCCTAACCAAAAGCTTTGCACCAAAAACAAGAGAGAGGAGAGGAGAGAAGAGAATTAACAGCGGTCTCGGAGATCACAAAGTGGTCAAGTAACGAACGATTGACGTGAGATTGAATTGAAGCGGAGTGAAGTCGGGTACGAAAGGATACCTTACAAGTCAGGTCCGACTCGAAAAAGGGTTGGTTGCTTCCTTCCGAGACTGAGAAAGTGACAAGTCGTAGCGGGTACCTGCCAGATTTGTCCCGCATGAGCCAATCACCGTGTCACCAGCCACAGTATCCGAGCTCGATTAAGCAGCTTTGTTGTGATGGTGATAATCTGATTGGCAGGAAGAGCCACATTAGGTGCGGTGGCTTGAGTGCCAGGAGATTAGATTCGGCTTCGGTTGATATTGTCGTTTCTTATTTCAGGTAACAACAAACACCATACGAATCTACTACTGTTACGATTGAGAAGAGCTTTCACCTTGTCAATCAACCGCTACTGCAGCTTGTTGTCCTCGTACGAGTTCAGTACCTTGCAGCTCGCATCCCGTACTTAGTACCTGAATCGGTAATCTTAGGGTATCGCATCGAGGTTTATGAGACTAGGTCGACCGTACCTGCTTTCCTTCTTGCCGGTCACACCAGCAACGAGACCCGAAGAAAGATGACCCGATGAATGATCACCTCTCGAACCCGAGCGTGTTTCTCTACTGTGCCGTATTCAATTGACTTGAAGGTACAAGTATGCATACAGTGAGCTTATATATACATATCTACAAACCTGGTAATCACTTCATACGGCCCACGTAGAGCGACAAACAGGATGACGCGCAAGAATCGTTGCATCTCTCTCAACAGGCCCAAATGCCCACGATGCCGTCTTTGCGGCCCTCGGTGAGATAGCCGTCTTTGATCCTGACTTTCTCCACCGTTGCCGGGCTTCGACCCTCCTCCTCCGCAGCGACACCCGCTCCGCAATCCCAGTGCCGGCCGTCGGTCTTGTCGTAGACTTTGGCGACGTCCTCTCCTGCTGCCGACACTATGCGGCGGGGATCGAACTGCATGCTGGTGATGGGATTGTCGTAGGCGTATGCGTCGTGGATGGATCCTGTTCGCAAATCCCAGATCTGCCTCTCGGTCAGCATGCGCAGCTAGTCGGCATGGTTCCAACTGGGGAGCTTACCCTGATACTTCTGTCTAAGCTACCAGTGACCAGGTGTACATCGTCAAACTGCAGGCAGGTCACGGGCCCGGTATGTCCCACCAAGCTACGATGTACCTGACCACTTCTCAAATCCCAAAGTCGTACCATCCCATCTGCGGTGCCGCATGCGAGCGCGGCATCAAAGCACTGGAGAGCCCCCACGAAGTCCGCCGAGGCGTCCGGTAACCGTCCTGTTGTCCGCCATTGTCCGTCATTCGAATTCATCGTGGCGGAAGCTTGTGCGGCAGCCCATAATACATCGAGTGTTTGAACGCATCGTCCCTTCACCAAGTCCCACTGCCGCAAGGTCTTGTCCGCGGAGCCCGAGACTAGGGTGTCACCTCTAAAGTGCAAGGCAGTTACTTCATCAACATGAGCTTCCAAAGAGGAGAGTGGACAGTCGCGCATGCTCGACGATGGTGGAAGCGGTGATAGATCTTCAGGATTGTCAAATCCGAGTCCATCATCCTCTTCCTCGTCCTTGTTCAATCGACCATCCTGAGGTGAATATTCTGCACGACTTAAGTCCCACAACCTGATGGACGCATCCATGGAGCCGGTTGCTACTATGTTGTCCTCGACCTGCAGACATCTGACTGACGCGTGATGACCTTCAAGCAAGCCCATACATCGGCCGAGATTAAGATCCCACACTCGAACCGTATCATCTAATGCTGCCGTGACCATTGTGCCGAAAGGGACATCAAAGTCTAATGCTGTGATCATATCGTTGTGCGCTTGGAGTTCTTTGATGTTTGACCCCGGTTGAAAGTGCTCGTGTAGTATGGGCATTGACTTCCGCCGTATAGCCTTAAGTCTCTTGGCTTTCGGTGAAGGTAATTTCTCATAGATAGATTCTGACATGAAAGAAGCGTCGACGGCACCAGGCTCTTCACTCGTAGCTTCTTCTGTTGGGCCAGGGTCCATTGTTGGTGTTTTCTGCGAGAGAGCTGCCGCATCTTCCAGTTCCTCTTGTAGGTCCTCGATCTTATTATCGACATTAAGCACTGACCAGAACGTTAGCTCTTCCGGCAACAGCAGGGTGGCGTGGACTTACACTCATGCTCGACTTGGGCTTCTTCCTGTTCCAGTCCGGCCAGCCTATCCAATACGATTCTCCGCATACTGTTCAGGTTTGCAATCTTATTATCGATCTCCCTAATCTCGGAACTGCACATATTCTTCCTCACACCCATCATCTCGAGTCCATGGTTTAGCCGATTCTTGTCCTTCTTCAACTTCAACATCGAAGGCGGTCCGTCTGAATCGCTTTCACTTTCCCTTTCACTTTCCCGGAGTAATTTCTGTCCTCTCGTGTTGTTCCGTCTATGCCCCTTCGTGTGCTCGCCCTCGGCATCAGGTAAGGTAGCCTGAAAACCCTGAAATAATGAGTAGGTATTGTCATGTTCGGGAATATTCGCCAATAGCTCGTCAGGTAGGTATGTGAGGGCGCGGTACTGAATCTCCGAGGTTGACAGCTTCGACCGTACAATCTCCGTAGGTGATGAATGAGCAAATGAGAACACTCGTCGCTGCATAATAGGGCGTCTCAGCTCCTTTTGGAGCCCGGTCATGGCATTTTGATAATGAGAGCTACTGCTGGCGTCGTTGAGAGGGCCGATGAGATGACCTGCTGTGGTGGTAACTTTGCGCCCAAAAGCTTCGATATGGCGTGTCTGATATGTGTAAGCAGCAGACTTATGAGATATTTCCTGTAAGTCCATACCGTAAGGCCGGTGCCCAGTACTGAATCATCTTCATGTGTAGCTCTTGATATCGTCCTCCCTGAAGGGGATGCATTGCGACTCGCCATGCGTCAGTGACTGAGAGTCGGCGAGACTTGGCAAAGACCCTCGGGTCACGGTGAAATTGTCAAAATCGGATTCGTTGTAGAATGTTTACCATGTTTTCGATAGCCACGACGACGTGGTGTGAGGCGGGCATTGCCGAGCCACATGTGGCACGACCCCCATGATGTCGATCACACGCTAAAAGTTGGGCTTCAAACCCGGGGGACGTGAATGGTTATTGGTAGCTTGGAAACTATAGATTATAGCACCCTAAGCTTCTGAATTCATATCTCTGTCAGTCTCGCCGGTGTTAAGATTGAAGCAGGCGTTCCATGCTGGCCACCCGTCCTGAACGTGTGAAGGGAGCTGCTGAGCTGCGCAGCCACTGGGGCTGGACTTATACATAACGAATAAATCGAATCTTCTTTTCACACTCCGTTCTTCATTCAGCGTGGGCTATGGACTCCGCAATCGACCTGTCAGATGCCTCCAAGGCGCTCGATCTTTCAAACATCCGCTTCCAGTTGATGTAGGCATCACAAACTATGGACATTCTACAACAAAGCTGACCAATATCTATAGTCGTCTTGAAGACACCATTACCTTTCACCTAATTGAGAGGGTGCAGTTTCCTCTAAATCAAACCATCTACGTCCCGGGAGGCGTGAAGATACCCAGTAGTGACCTGAGCATATTCGATTGGATGCTACGGGAGCAAGAGAAAATCCAATCTCGAGTCCGTCGATACCAGTCACCGGACGAGTACCCATTCTTTCCTGATGCTCTAGAGGAACCCATTCTTCAGCCCCTCCAATATCCCAAAATCCTGCATCCGAACGATGTACATCTAAACAAGCGTATAAAAGAGGAATATATCCAGTGTTTTCTACCCAAGGCATGCAGGCAGTTCGGCAGGGAAGACAGAGGGGAGGCGCAAGAGAATTATGGCTCAGCTGCTACTTGTGATGTTGCCTGCTTGCAGGCTCTGTCCCGGCGGATACACTTCGGGAAATTCGTGGCGGAGTCAAAGTTCCAGAAGGAAACGGAAAGGTTCGTGCAGTTGATACGGGCAGGAGACAGAGCAGGCATCGACGAAGCTATCACGGACGCCAAAGTAGAGAAGGAGGTGCTGGAGAGAGTCAGATTGAAAGCGAAGACTTACGGAATGGATCCAAGCATTTGCATGGAAGGTCATGAGAAAATCAACGTGGACGCGGTTGTTGCAATTTACAAGGTCTGTCAATGTCCTCAAAGCCCAATGGACCATGCTTACCGAGATCAGGATACTGTGATTCCGTTAACCAAGGTGGTGGAAGTGGAGTACCTGATGCAGCGACTGCAAAATACCCAATGGCAACCTTTGTGACATTCAATGACATTGATGCATCAATATCGTCGATGAAAAGCAATCGTTAATCAGCTTGATGGGTTAAGATATTCTGAGATTGCCTTGACTGCCCCTTCAAAAGCCTTCTCTTCCATTAGTATCATGGATCCTTGTGGTCTAATACCAAGCTCCTGAAATGTGCGTTTCGAGTCAGAATGGCCCTCGTGCTCCTGTTTTGTATACGGAAAATGACCATGACAGATCGAATGCCTCTCCAATACTTCATCCTCCGGGTGAAAGTAGAAAGTCTCCGTATCCCGCTTTGCGCCTGTGTCCTTGCGTTTCTTTTTGTTTGGCCTGTTGTTCTCCTCATCTAGAGTTGAAGCGACCTCAGCGTAGGTCTTGGAGATAATGAGATAGTGCGAGAATGTATAAGGTTCCTTTTCCTCCAGAGCCCAAGCAATCTCTTCGAGAAGCATGGTGTACATAGGTGGGACAACCTCAGCTGGAATGTTGATGAGGCGCTCTGTCAATATCAGACCAATTTGTGATGTGCTTGACCGGGCGAGAAGGTCGGAGAGCTGCGATAGACTCGGATTCTGAGCAGCCTTCTCGCGAAGATAGGTGGTAAGATCCTTGATGATCTGCTTGTCCTGGAGAGCTACTTAGCTATAAAGACCTCTGCTACGGTCAGGTAGACATACTCGGTGTTCGTGTAAATTTAATACGGTCAGGAATGCGTATGGATCGGTCTCATTGCCATCCACCTTGACTGTCGAGCCTAACAGCGGCTGCTCGAGTATCAGATCCGTCAAGGCGCTCAAATCGAAAAGCTGATTGTCGGCATCAAATAATTGGCGGAGGAGAGTTTTGAGACCATGGAAATCGACGTCCGGTTGCGGATCAAACCATTCGAACTCGACATCGAGCATATTCGTATCCTATACGCCCAGGTTAGGACATTATGAGTTAAGGCCGAGAACGGAACACCGTCTTGGTCGTACCTCATCGCTATCACTGTCACTAGAGTCCTCATCTCTGGCTCGCTGATTCTGTACGGGTTGCTCCTCCGTTAATTCCTTGCGTTTCGCCATAATGCCCTCGATGCCTTGAAACTGAACTAGCTCTGCACTGCGGAAGCCATCGATTCAGGTACGCTTCTTCTTCGCTAAACCTTATATCCAGCCCTATGTTATCGATAACGGCCGATCAGTGCGAAGGCGGGCAACAAAATTGGTCCGCACCCCACGACCTTCCTGTGGAATTGAACTCAGCCCCTAAGTCGAGTCACACATCCATATCTACCGAGTAAGAGTGCGGAAGAATTTGGTTATTCGTCTTCGTACACTACCGTACCCTCAAAATCCGACGACACGTGCAAGTACTGGCCAACACCATCCGTACTGCCTCTACTTGGTCCATCATTTCATACCTGAAAAGTCCTCCATTTGTTCGTTTTTGAGAAATCGTCAATGGCAACGAATATAGAAACGGCCAATGAGCCACATAAAACTTTTGACACCATCTTGGTGCTTGATTTCGGGTCAGTTTACAGTGGCTGTTGTATGAAGTTACCTCAATCCTGACTGCCACAGGTCTCAGTATTCGCACTTAATAACTAGACGGTTACGTGAGCTCAATGTATATTCAGAGATGCTTCCATGCACCCAGAAGATCTTCGAACTATCATGGAAACCGAAAGGAGTGATATTGTCTGGGGGTCCGTATTCTGTTTACTCGGAAGATGCGCCACATGTTGATCCAGCAGTCTTCGAGTTGGGAGTGCCGTTATTGGGTATCTGTTATGGTCTACAGGAGATTGCATGGCATCATGGCAAAAACGTTTTGGCCGGCGAGAAGAGAGAATACGGTCACGCAACTTTGAGGGTGGAGAGGCATCCTGATCTGGCGACACACGTCGATAGACTATTCTATGGACTTGGCGATGATCTGGTGGTTTGGATGTCCCACGGTGACAAGCTGTCCCATCTGCCTTCCTCTTTTCACACCATTGCAACTACTTCCAATGCCCCCTTCGCCGGTATCGCACACGAGTCGAAGCCGTACTTTGGAATTCAGTTTCATCCGGAGGTAACACATACGCGACAAGGGACGAAGCTACTCGAGAACTTTGCTGTCGGGGTGTGTAAAGCCAGTCAGCATTGGACGATGGAAAAATTTGTCGATAAGGAGATTGCAAGGATTCAGGCGCTCGTCGGAGACCAGGGTCAGGTCATCGGTGCTGTCAGCGGAGGGGTCGATTCTACAGTAGCAGCGAAGCTGATGAAAGAGGCTATCGGCGATCGATTTCACGCGGTGCTCGTCGACAATGGAGTGCTCCGTATAGACGAGGCAAAGACTGTCCATGAGACTTTGACGAAGCATCTTGGAATCAATCTGACCGTCATCGATGCAAGTGAGAGGTTCCTGGGCCGCTTAAAGGGCGTATCCGACCCTGAGACGAAGCGCAAGATCATTGGTAATACTTTCATAGAGGTATTCCAAGAGACGGCAAAGAATATTGCCAAAGAAGCAGCTGGGTCACCGAAAGCCGGTGAAATCGAGTGGCTGTTACAAGGAACTCTATATCCGGACGTCATCGAGAGCATCTCGTTCAAGGGACCTAGTGCGACGATCAAGACGCATCACAACGTCGGAGGACTGCTGAAAGGAATGCACCTGAAACTCATCGAACCTCTCCGGGAGCTGTTCAAGGACGAAGTTCGAGCCCTAGGCACAAATCTTGGCCTTTCAGAAGAGCTGGTATGGAGGCACCCTTTTCCTGGTCCTGGTATCGCCATACGTATATTAGGGGAAGTCACGCCTGAACAGGTGCGCATAGCTAGAGAGGCAGACTCGATCTTTATTGAGGAGATCAGAGCTGCTGGCTTGTACCGTCAAATCAGCCAAGCGTTCGCGGCATTGCTGCCGGTCAAGGCAGTGGGTGTGATGGGAGATAAAAGGGTTCACGAGCAGGTCATTGCGCTGCGAGCGGTTGAAACGACGGATTTCATGACTGCCGACTGGTTCCCCTTTGACGGGGAGTTCCTTAAGAGAGTTAGTCGGAGGATCGTGAACGAGGTTAACGGCGTCTGCCGTGTGGTATATGATGGTGAGATTCCTACTCTGAGACTTTGTATGTTGTGACACTGATTAATGGCCCCACGTAGTCACCAGTAAGCCCCCGGGTACTATCGAGATGGAGTAGTCTATATGCTCGAAAAGCCGCAGGACATCTAGATTTTCATGCCAATTTAGAGGGAGATACCCAGTTTTAGAGTCAGGATTTTCCATTGCAAATGGCCGGTTACAGCTGAAACTGCGTGGAAATGGCTCAAAACGTTCAAACACGAGGGAGGTACAAACGTAGGTAGATGACATCATTTGACAGCCCTGGCCCCACTAATGACCGTGTAACTCAAATCGAGAACCTTTTCATAAACATCTTCCACAGGCCATTCTGATTCCCAGACATACATCGAACATCCCATTGAAAACCAACACTCTAATCATTAACATGAGCGGAAACTCAAGCGTAGGCCAAGCGTCGGTTTATGAAGCTGGAGACCAACGGAATTCGAAAGACTCCGAGAACAACGATGCCGAGCGATTCCATCAGGGCAAGGCCCACAGCCACAAGGCGAATGACTCGAGTACGAAACCCGCATTTTCCATGATGTCAGTAATGCTCAGCTGACTTGTCCGTCCGTGATATAGAGGACCAGAGATCAATTGCCAACAAGCTAGAACGGGAAGGGAAGGTCAGATGATTTCAACTCACGACATTGATGGAACTCAGAAGTTGATGTACCCATAGCGCCAGAATGAGCCAGATAAGAAAGATGAGGAGACAGAGCTGCTGAAAAAGGACCCAACCCTCCCGGTACGCATTCCCCAGACCCGCTAATGATACCGGTCCTGGCTTCAGGAAGTCACACATTATATACCAAAGAGCAAATGCTGATCTCGGGATCTCTGCAGGCCCGGAGCCACGGCAACGAACCTAGCAAAGGGGCCAAGATCGACGCTGAGATACAGGCGGAAGAGGAAGAGGAGCTGCGACGGAAGGGGAAAAGCGTGAACCCCAAATGAAGATGGCTCTGGTGTTCATAAAATTCGAGTCACGATAAATTTCTTCATATTTAGCTGAGCGCTAGATATCTGAAATAGACAACTTTGCAGTACACAACCTGTCCCGTTATCGCTCGAATCATGCTGTGAACGCGTGCCGCTGCGATCGTCAGAACACAACAGCCCTCCCAATCATAAACCCCAATTTAGTTATATGTCTAGCTGTGAAGCATATTGTAGGACTTGTTGAGCGCATCATTTGTCCTTGGATGTAAATCTGCTTGAAGGTTATACTCGGAGCCAGCTTTGTGCACAGGTGGCCCGGTTAGGCCACCGAAGGTATCAGCGATAGCATCAGGCTCTGGTGACAGCGCAACGTCAATGTCTTAGATCGCTAGCCAACGAACTTCCACAGCCGCAAATATGAAGACGTCGGGTAGCAGGCTGTAGGCGGTAAATCTCCGCTTCGGCTCGCGCACAATGCACAGACCTCAGAATCATATCAAGCCATCTTGTTGGTAACAGCTGGAAGAGCATCACCGTCTTCAGCATGGGCCAAGGCTTCTCCGTGACGACTCTGTCGGCAGGCTCTGCGGGCATCGATGTCCCAGAACTCTCGGATCTTACGTACGAGAAGTCTCTGGGAACGGCAAGATTTATGAAGAGCATCAGAGCACGGCAACAGAATGGCTTAGTTTGCGTCAAAGTGGTTATGAAACCCCATTCGGACCTGAAGCTCGCCAAGTATGTGAGAGCCATATTGCGTAGGCAGTGCCTCCATAGCTCAAGACTGAGGTTTGAATTACTGACGCTCTACTTAGGCGAGAGAAGCATCCTCGCAGATGTTCCTAATGCCCTTGCCTACCAGCGCGTCATAGAGACTGGCACCAACGGGTACCTGGTCCGGCAATATCTCTACAGCTCGCTCTACGATCGAATGAGGTAGCGCCCTAACCCTACCTCATATGAAGGTGAGGCTGATGCTGACGATGGTAGCACTCGGCCGTTTGTTGAACACATCGAGAAGAAATGGCTTTCATTTCAGCTACTCTGCGCACTCCGCGATTGTCATTCAAGAGACGTCTATCACGGCGACATAAAAACAGAGAATATCCTTGTCACCTCTTGGAATTGGCTCTACCTGGGCGACTTCTCCTCTTCCTTCAAACCTACATACCTCCCCGAGGATAACCCAGCCGATTTCTCATTCTTCTTTGATACGTCGGGTCGGAGGACGTGCTATCTTGCTCCAGAACGATTCCTTTCCATCGGTGAGCAAGCTGACGGAAGAGGAGTAACCTGGGCTATGGACGTGTTCAGCGCCGGCTGCGCGATCGCTGAACTATTCTTAGAGGCGCCCATATTCTCTCTAAGCCAGTTATACAAGTATCGAAAGGGGGAGTACGACCCGGATCATGCACATTTGAGTAAGATCGAGGATAAAGACATCCGGGAATTGGTCTCACACATGATACAAGTAGATCCGGAGTCACGGTACACTGCAGAGGAATATCTCAATTTCTGGCGCCGGAAGGCTTTCCCAGAGTACTTCTACAGCTTTCTTCATCAATATATGGGCTTAATCACGGATCCACTGGCAGGGCGCGTGGCAAACATATCCCCGACATCGAATTTTGGGGAGGCCGATGACAGGATAGACCGAGTATTTTTTGATTTCGATAAGATTTCTTACTTTCTTGGCTACGAAAGCGGGAGAGCTACAGAAGATCGAAGAGGCTTCTCTCATACTCTTGCGAACAGTCTGCTGCCGGTGAACCTTGCCATTCCAAACAATCATCACCAATCGTCGGTGATGGTTAATCGTCCAGTTGATGATGGCACCTTGATTTTTCTCACCCTCATCGTGTCTTCCCTGCGGAATACTGCACGAGCCACAGCCAAAATTCGAGCTTGTGACATTCTTCTTGCATTTGCGGAGCGGACGACAGATGAAGCAAAGCTGGACCGTATTCTGCCATACGCAATGACCTTACTCAATGATCCTGCGGATATTGTGAAGGTAGCTGCTCTCCGGACTTTGACACAACTTGTGAGTTCCAACTCTCCCCAACATTGGGGGCTGTAGCTGACCGTGCAGATGGCTCTGGTCGACGTCGTGTCACCGGTGAACGCCTACGTCTTCCCTGAGTATATACTCCCAAGACTGCAACAGTCCTTAATGAATTCCGGCTCGAAGCCGAAAGCGATTGTACGAGCAACGTATGCTGCTTGCTTAGCGTCGCTCGCACAGACTTCATTGCGGTTCCTGGACATGGTTCAGGCATTGAGGGCAGACGGATCATTACCGACAGAGGATCCAGAAGCAGATAATGGTGTTACAACGGATTCCGTATATCAGAACTTATATGATGTTGCACGGCTCGATCTCGTGGACTTCTTTGAGGCGCATACCAAAGCGCTTCTGACAGACAGCGACTCTTCTGTCCGGCGGGCGTTCCTTGGTTCTGTGTCTAGCTTGTGCGTGTTCTTTGGTAGTGCAAAAGCCAACGATGTAGTCCTAAGTCATCTCAATACTTATTTGAATGACAAGGACTGGTTGCTCAAATGTGCCTTCTTCGAGACAATCGTGGGCGTGGCAACGTTCGTCGGCGCGACAAGTTTGGAAGAATTCATCCTCCCGCTTATGGTCCAGGCTCTGACGGATCCTGAAGAGTTTGTCGTGGAGAGAGTACTGACCTCTTTCGCCAACATGGCCGAGCTTGGACTGTTTCAACGGGCGAAGACTTGGGAGCTCGTAGATGTGGTCGGACGTTTCACCATGCATCCGAACATCTGGATCCGCGAAGCATCGGCCCACTTTGTATCCTCCGCAACCAACTTTCTGTCCTTTGCGGACAATCACTGCATCGTTACGCCTCTCATTCGTCCATATCTTAAAACCTCTCAGACTGATTACGATGAAGTGAGAATACTGGACGCTCTGAAGAAGCCCTTGCCAAGAGCCGTCTTAGATATGGCTGTAGCTTGGGCCACGACGACTGAGAAAGGTATCTTCTGGAAACCTGCGCAACAGCAGCGTACGTTTTCATTTGGCTCTGGACAAGACACGATCCCGACCATTTCATCTCTAGAGCTTGGTCCCAATGCTCTCAGCAGAGTTCCTAGGAAGGAAGAAGATGAACAGTGGCTTAGTCGACTACGAAATCTAGGGATGGGGACTGACGACGAATGGAAATTGCTTGCTTTGAGAGAGTATATTTGGCGAATGGCTCCCAAGAAATCAAGGGAGCAATCAGCCCGCGAAGTATCGCAACTTAACAATGTCATTGTTCTTAAAGACCTCAATGTAACGCCAAAGACGATATTTTTCGATGAAAAGCAGGCTCTTGATACTCGATCAAATTCTTCACAAGAGGTTGGCCATGGAGAGGGGATTAGGAAACGTCCACATACTATTGCAGACGCGTTATTGGATGCGTCGACCACAATCGACGATACTCTGGCTCGTCATAGGACGTCTAATATGAACAGCCGAAGAGAGACAGGAAGTGATCGTCCTTCGCCTACATCTTTGCCAATAATGGCCTCAGGTTTTAGTCGCGCCTCGCCTCAGCTCACATCGCCCATGTCTGTGCCTCCAAGTACGCGCAATCAATCACAGATTTGGTCCGAACCAAGCTCCGATACTGAAGCACGGCGCAAATTGCTCAAAGTGCCCAGCCCTAAAACCAACGGTGGCGTCTATAGAGAGGGCTCCCCTACGTCTATCGAATCAAACAGGGAAGGAAGGTCAGAAGATGGGGACCGTGCAGTAAGGAAAAGGTCTAGCGCCATGAATCTTCTAACTAGAAGAGATACCTTCAAATCTGTAGCAGAAACCAGTACGACATCCACAACAGCGTTCGGGAAGGTTGATGGGCCTTTCCCTCGTCAGAGCTTGGCAACGTCCCCACTAACATTAACCTCCAAGGAAGATATAGCGAAGGACGTACCTCAGCCGCCACTACAACCATCCCATACTTATGATGGCAATGACCCACATGTGCTCCAGCTCCTCGACTCCCTCTATACGGACAATTATCCCACTGATCTAATCGACTTTGGACCCTTGATACCTCCGGTCAGTCGGCGAATTCCAATTCGGAAAAGCAATGGACAGGATTTAGACAAGCCCTGGCGGCCCGAAGGAACTTTGGTCGCAACTTTTGGAGAGCACACTAGCGCGATCAATCGTGTCGTCATATCTCCTGATCATAGATTCTTCTTGACCGCTTCGGACGATAGCACGGTCAAAGTCTGGGATGGGGCACGACTTGAGAAGAACTTAGCGCACCGGTCCCGACAAACACATAGCCACTCGACTGGAGCGAAGGTCAAGTGCTTAACCTTCGTCGAAAACACTCACACTTTCTTGAGTGCTGCGACTGACGGCAGCGTGCATGCTGTGAAGGTAGACGTAGCGTCTACCGGTGGGATTACGAAATATGGAAAGCTTCGACTGCTACGGAACTTTCAACTCCCGGATGGCGAGTATGCCATCTGGTGTGAGCACTTCCGAGCCGACAATCATTCCATCCTGCTCATGGCTACGAACGCATCGCGTATTCATGCGCTTGATCTAAGGTCTATGTCCATTATCTACACCCTCGAGAATCCAATCCACCACGGGACACCCACCTGCTTCTGCCTAGATAAAAAGCATACATGGCTGCTGGTTGGCACTTCACATGGCGTGCTTGATCTCTGGGATCTCCGCTTCCGGCTTCGGCTCAAGGCATGGGGACTCTCTGGAGCCACACCTATACATCGGCTCCACATCCACCCTCTCAAAGGACGTGGCAGATGGGTTTGCGTGGCCGGTGGCACCGGGCAGAACGAGATCACCGTATGGGATATTGCCAGTGCCAACGTGCAGTGCCGCGAAGTTTACCGTGCTGGCGGCAACAAAGATGGCTTTAAAAGCTACGAACCTTGGCAAGTCGACGAAGAAAAGCCGGAAGGCATGCTCGGGCGTTTCGCAACCGCGCTGGAGCCCACGGGCACAGGCAGCGTCGACAGAGGCATGCGAGCGCTCGCTGTGGGTCTAGATGCTCCCGAAGACGGACGCGAAACCAATTACGGCTTCTTCGTCACGGGCGGCTCGGACCAGAAGGTCAGGTTTTGGGATATCACCCGCGTGGACGCATCCAAGGTCATCAGCGGTTTGGACGCGGAAGAGGGCAAGCCTTCGTTCACGGCTTCGCAGATCCCGCCGTCCATAACGCTGAACACCGAACGGCTCCCTCAACCCGGACCGACCGCTCCCAATGCGGGGCCCGGGAATAGGACGCTGTCGAATACTTCGGTCAAGAGACGGAGCGGGAGACCGCCGAGGTCGACTGTCATCTCGATGCAGCAGCAACAGCTGCTCAGGAATCACTTGGACTTGATACTCGATGTGGCGCTGCTGGAAGTGCCGTACGGGATGACGATTTCGGTGGATCGGTCGGGTGTTATTTACGTCTTTAAATGATGCATCACAAAGGGTGTTGGTCCTGGCGTAGGAGGTTGAGGTCCGGTGAGTTGGGGGCACGGAAGGAGTACTGGACCGCGAACTAACCTTCATGGCTGGCATTGTCTATTCCGATTGTTTCCCAAACTATTGAGGATGTAGACACTTCCGATCATGAATTGAAATATCCCTCTTCCGGTCTCACTATTCCGTATCCGCTCTTCGCTTTCGCTACACCCAGCACCGCCCCTGCTCTCACCTCCAACCATCATTGAAGGCTTATGTATAAGGTAATAAGTGAGAAGCCGATCTTTGGATTACGAGGCACTGCTGCTTCACTGTGTCGAGGGAGCAACTTCTTGTTTCAATGGTTTTCAGGTTAATATACTATTCAATCCTACATACCCAGTGGTGCCTGTCGAAATACTTCGTAGATGATGACTTTGTTGGTGAGTTGAGTTATAATACAACTTGCCGAAGTTAGGCTGGACAAGGCCGACCTGTGGCTGTGGGTACGCTGTGGCTGTGGCTGTGGGTACGCTGTGGCTGTGGCTGTGGCCGAACTTTCAACGACAGTATCCTTGAGTCTCGTGCAAGTCAACTCTATCAAGGAAATGATTGTTGCTTTATCTTCCTTCCTCACATGTCGATGTATGGTCAAACCCCGCGGCGCTATTCTCACGGGCCATACTCACCGCAGGGTTCGGTGTGTTGTGCATATCTGGTGAGCCTTTCGCGCTGAGTTCAATCGCACATGTCTGTCTCGTCAACGTACCGTCTTCACTGATGAGACATTTATGGATGTACCTGAGACGCACATGAAGATTCCAAACTGGCCCTTTCCACGTATCTGTCGCTGACCTCGATAGGAGACCCGGATCTCTGTGTTGCGTCAATTAGAGATCTCAGTTCAGACTGCAGGAGCGTCTTCATGAGTCATGACGCCCTCTCGTCCTGCTCTACACACCCCAGGAACTCTCCCACGAGCTGGCGGCCGTGATAGTTGGAATATGGGGCATTCAAAATCCCACATATATCACCCTCCATAGTCGTGGATACTAGATATAAGAATCTTTTACCGTTCCGTAACTTCTTTCAGCAACATCTTCGTGGAATCGCTTACTGAGCGCTACTCAACAGTTGTGTTGTTGAGTATACTCCTCATTCTATACGGGAGAGAGAGGTGATGCCTCGGTGAACGTGGCGGAGAGATGTTGATGCACAAGGCAGCCAATAAGAGATGAATGCTACTGTGGCTATGGGGCGAGGCTGAAGATTGCCTTGTGCGACGTACCCAACGATATACTAAAGGCCACTGAAGCCCCGCCCGATGTGATTTTCCCTTTCTTAGAGTCCATCCTAACGGTCATGGCTGAAGTGGTCGGTATCACCGCGGCCGCGGTGCAGTTTTTGGACGTTGCTGCGCGTCTGACAATGACCCTCTCACGCGTCTACGGAGAGTTTCAACACATGCCACGCAAAGTCAAAGCGATCGCTGAAGAGCTCACAGAATTCACCCGGCTTATTCACTTTCTGAACTCAGACATCCAGGCGCCCAACACTGGTGCTGCATCAACGTTAAATGGAGCTTTATCACCTTCAAGTATCGCTCTTGCCACTGGTCTTCTTGGCCGATGCATCATCGAAGCTCAACATATGGAAGATCTTCTTCGACCGCTTGTGCCTAAGACGAGTGATACTGCTATAAAAAGGGGTTGGCGAACGGTAGTTGGTCCCAGAAAGGAGAATGAAATCTTGGACACATGGATGCGGCTTCAAGGGCACAAGATTAACTTGAGCTTGTGGTATCACCGTGAGACTCTAATCTTGCTCAGAGACAAAGGGTGTGATCAATTCTATGGATAGCCTTTCATTTAGCTAACACAGATCTTAGCTGAAGATGGTATAAGACAGGTGGATCAGAAGGTAACACCTTTGGAAAGCCAGCTTCAAACGATGCAGCACAGAGCCGAGTCCTCAAGCGATATAGTCCGAAATGTAGTCAATAATACATCGCTGGGTGTTGAACGGGTGGAAGGGGCAACTCCAACTCATTAGAAATCACGCCGAGTCTTCGAGGAGTTCAACAGAAAGCGGATTTCATAGAACAGAACAGCGACTAGAACAGCTTGACGTAAGATCTGCCGCTATGGCGGATGAACTTACCGCCGCTTCAGAGATAGTCAAAGCTACACACGGTCGGGTGGAAACCCTAAGGCACGAAGTCAGCTCCGTCTAAAACCAATTGAAACGCCAATAAAGCTGATCTCCCCACCAACAACAGACCCAGTCGGTTCGGGCAGGTCTGAACAGCATTCCGGGTGGTGTCACGTGTCACGTGTCACCATATCCCAGGAAGGCTGCGACCGTATAGTCAGTTTCCACTGTAAGCTGGGGCATTCCAGATATACTGAGTAAGACAACAGGTCAATCAAATATGCCAGCGCATCACCACTAAACCTGGGCTTGCGGCCGAGCTTGCGGCCAGCATGCTTGCAGATGAGGTTCCCAGATACACGAAGTCCGCTAAGGGCTATAACCCAGCCCGGAAACCTTCAGCCCAGCTTTCGGTTACATGCAACCGTTCCGTCCGCCGCTCTCGATGGCAGCTGTGTTGGCCAGGGTCCGTCATCCAGTACGATAAGCACCAACAACATGAAGACAGTTGTCCTTGGTTCTGGCTTTGTCCTGCGAGATGGACTCTAGGCATTCAATTTTTATTACCAGGGCTATTAGCCAGGAGCCTTCGTGCAACAATATCAGCTACTTATGGTGCCGGTGGCACAGCGTTATCTCCAACTTTCATCAGTGTGAAGATAGTAGAACGGAGAACATCGCCTGCTTTTCGGAGTATTGACAGTGCACGAGGAGAACTCCATAGAACTTTGCAATATACAAATATCTGCGAGGACGTCTTAGACATCTTAAGGCCCATCCCGAAGTCGTATATTATCCCAAGGCAACAAAGGCTTCTCGCGGTGTCGGCTATCTTAGAGAGAGTGCAACGCGAACTTGAATCATCTTTCTGTGCGGGGCAAGCATCGCCTTCTGATCAAGATACGAGAGGATTCACACTACTACATGTATGTGGAGTTCAACCAAACACAAATTTTGGTCTGACCAGCGAACTAGGATTTTATTTTCCTCTTTCTCATGGTGTTTGAACTACGCCATTCCTTGTCAAATCAGATATCTGGCATAATCCGTATGCTAATTGAAGGTGGAGTTGACGTGAATGCTCGTTTTCAATGGTTGTACAGAATCGAGCCTCATCAGAAAACCCGAGCTGATTGTACTTATAGGCGTGGTTTTCGAAGGATTAGAATGTTCAACGCATTGGAGTTGGTATTCCAGCTTTTTTGGTGGGGATCGATCCAAACTAACGCACCGAGCGAGTCTATATGGATTGATAATGTCCTCGTGCAATATGGAGGAGAAATAGCCGAGGAGATCAACATTTCCTCTAGTTACAACTATCTCCAAAGGACCGATCCATGGGCGTCAATTATCTTGATCAAGAATTCTGGTATAGCTTTAGGTCAGTAATTAATTCCTTTCGCCGGTGTCCGAGAACTTTCATAAGGTTCTTAAAGGAGGGTACTTAGATTGTGTCTATTCTCGGCTCTCCCTTGCCGTCACTGAACGCTCTGAAACAGAGCTTCGCAAGCTCATTGAACGTGGTCACGATGTCGAAGGCGAGCCTGGAAGTGGATACTCCCCTTTGAGCCTCGCAATTGGCTGGACAGCTGGTATCCAAATACTGCTCGAGGCAGGGGCAGATCCTGTTCAGGCTACTCTAGATGCAATTGGACGTGGGCACGGGGCAAGCGTGGAAATGCTTCTGCCAAAGTGCCCAATGTTTCCTATTGAACCGCATTCCTCTCACCTACCTGAACGCTCGATTCTCTCATATGCTCTCTGGGTTCGTAGTTCACCAACGATCATTCGTCTCATAGCGAAGGAGATTGCCAAAGATCTTCAACAACTCAAAATTTTGGCCTTGCAAAACCTCTCACATGGCCAGTCTCATAGCTTGGGCTTATGTTGAAGGATAGGAATATATCATTGCTACAAGGAAAAGAGAATCAGGTCATGACAGCCCTCTCCGAAAGGGGCATTGAAATTCCAGCGAAACTCCTGCCATGTCCATTACCAGCGTCTACCATGACAAGAGGATGAGTGTGTACGCTGCCGATGAGCTTTGGGCTTGCGGACTTTGCGCTATTGACCTTCCGAATACTTTGGGATGTACTCCGTTACTCATTGCTTGTGGTACACCAAATGAGATGATATCCTGGTATATCGATAAGGGCGCAAGAGTCCTGGATTCCCCTCGGCTTGGAATAAGAAGTTACCTCCATGTGGCCGCTACCGCACTCCAATTCAGAAATTCGATAATCGACCGTAAGTAGGATCTTGCGAAGTTAAATCAATTGTGCAGTCCAACCTTGACAGACTCCTGCGTTTGTTATTGTTCATCAGATGGATGTCTCCCGGTGAATTTTCTTCTGAAGAAGGGGTGGGGCTTCATAGTTTGGAACTGGGAGACAAAGTCCCGAATACTGTATGAGTGGTTGGATTCTGGCAATATCAACTCCAGTGAGCAAGAAAATTGGTGTTTAGAGGCCTGTCGGTTGGAGGTCTTCGAGCGGCTCGGCATGGCTCATACATGCTGCGAGCTCGAGTACCGGGCCAACAACTTCTGTGCCTTTGCCACGGTACAAATGCCGGAAGACGAACAATTTGAACTTCAAGATGAGGACCGCTGTGCGGGCTTGGTGCAAGCATTGCAAGCCTATGTGCGACTTTACGAGGCCCTTCGAATGGAATATTCGGAGCCTACCGCGGTCTTCTGGAAAGCTTGGTGGGGCACTTTGACAGACCTGCTTCCACAGAGGGACGATAGTCCTGACTCCGCCGCAGGCAAGGGCCAGGGTCTGCCAAGGGGCGAGGATATCGACGCCCAGACTGAATCGAATGATCAAGTTCCAGACGATGTCAGCAGTGACTGTGGGCCAAATGAGAAAGAGATCCGTTCAAGGATGGAAGTCTTGCTTGCGAGCAGAGGCCTTGCGCTGATGGGAGACGTCTTTAGTGAGGACTTTAGTGAGGACAAGACACGACATACGAAGATGTCCTTTCCTAGGTCACAGGTCTGGCCACGCTAGTAGGAATTGATAGAGGGGGACCATACCCTCGACTCTGGTCTCAGACGTCACCTCATTGCTCTCCGCATCAGCCCTGCCTGCTGCCTCTCTGGTGCTCCTGTGTAATGCCTTCGGTCGCCTGCGTCGCTGCCGCTGGAAGAAAACGTGTTTCGCAGCCGGTGGTGTACGTTGCTACAGTGGATAGTCAGAGGCTCAACGACAGAACCTTGACTATTTGAAATTTTGACCTTTATCTTATCGTACACGTTCACGGAGGCTTCTTTCACCACACAACAACGTAGTACTATTGTAGTCATGGGTACGCGGTTTCATCCACATGCTCATATAGTGAAAATACTTGAGACCTCAATTTGACAACGGTGAGACTTACGATCTGCTTGTATACCTTGAACTATCACACTCAATTGCCTGTGGGTACTTATGGTGAACACCAAGTGGCTTAGTGACAAACCTTAACTGATTAAAATCTTGATTCGCAATGTTTATGGTATTGATGTGTAACATTGATAAAAGGTCACCTATTGATGTTTTAGGGCTTTGACAATGACAGTCCAGACACTAGTGACGGTCTGGGATGGCTGCGGTTTAGGCGCTTGTCGTCCGGCATAGAAAGCACTTAAGTTAAGGTAGTGTGCCAGCCGGCAACCATCTCAGGAAGGCTTGTGTTCCACTCCAACCTGGTCATATCATCCCCAATGCTCGCTGGATGCCAATACCTTGATCGAAGACGGTAGTTTCTCCCGGGCTGCAACTTCTCACCATCTCCTCACACCGCGCATAGCCAGCAACGATGAGGCTAACGGCCGAGCTGATCCAAAACTCCCTCTCCTACCTCAACCCGCTCAAAGAACGCGAGCTCGATCTCCGAGGTGCGTACCATTGCTGAAAAGAACAGATACTACACTTTTTGGGTTGAGCTCCATTGATATCATAACGCTCGGACCGCAGGACACAAGATCCCCGCCATCGAGAACCTGGGCGTTGCCAAGGTACTTTCCCCGAACCCGTCCCACCCCCCGTTCCTTCCCCAGCAGCCCAGATCGGGCCGTGGTCGCAACAGTAACGAACAAGCCGCAATCGCTGACATTGCCGCCCCGTGTGCTACGCGGAACAGGACCAAGATGCCATCGACTTCACCGACAACGACATCACGCAACTCTCCAACTTCCCGCTCTCGCCGCGCCTGCGCACCCTCCTGCTCGCCCGCAACCGCGTCACGAGCATCCAGCCCGCGCTGGCCAAGTCGATCCCTAACCTCACCACCCTGGTCCTGACGTCGAACAACTTCGCCGAGCTGGCGGATCTGGATCCGCTGAGCGCCTTCGCGAAGCTCACCCATCTCGTGCTGATGGAGAACCCGGTCACAAGACGAGAGGTAGGCGCTTCATCTTGTTTCGTGGGAGCACCCGAAGACCGACGGACGCGGGACGAAGTCGCTCGGGGTTTATGGCTGGGAACTGACGGGCTGACGGTCAGTGCGTCTAGCATTACCGGCACTGGCTCATATGGCGCTGTCCCACGGTCCGCTTCCTCGACTATCAGAAAGTCAAGGACATTGAGCGCACCAAGGCGACGGAGCTTTTTGGCTCTTTGAAGGAACCCTCTGCTCTCGCCTCTAAGGTCTGTCTCCTCCTCCTCCATTTCCTTGTCGATCATTGCCCATTTCGTCCTACGCTCGTCCACCCCATAAACACCCTCACACCCCCGCATTCACAACCTTGTACATCACCATCGTTAACGGAAACCTTAACCACAGATAACGGGCATCAAATCCCACACCTTCGACGTCCCCTCCTCGGCCGCAAACCTCAACGGCACCGCATCGTCCGTCGGCGCCGGTGGGAAAGCATATCGAGTCAAGTTGACGGAGAAGGAGAGGAAGAGGGTCGAGGAGATGATCAGGAGTGCGAAGAGTTTGCAGGAGATTACGAGGTTGGAGAGGGAGCTGAACGAGGGGAGGATACCGGGTGGAGCGGCGAACGGGTGAGCATAGGGATCATGGGCGAAGAAGGAGGGAGTGTAATATATTGGTTTGTGTGCAGGCGCTCTTGACAGGAAAAGCCTTGGCTTGGGCGCTTGGGGGTCGTTGGCCGCTTCGTTGATAGATAGAGCAGAGTTGGTCGCCGTTTAGTGGACTTTATACAACTCTAGTCCTCTTCATGGAGAGAAGGTCCTTTGCATTTACTGCCGATTTCGTGATCCACCACGCCCCCCCGTCTGGTCTATATCAAAATGATACTACCAAATTCCCGAAACGCCCAACCCTTCAACCGGACTCCCAATCTATCCCATCTCATCCACACACGTACCAAAGATACCCCGTTCTCGGAAACGAACCAATAAATCAAGACCCAAGAACCAACAAGCCGAATGGACCCCCGAACCGCGACCTCCCCCTCACTCCACCCTCTTCCGACTCCTCCCCCACGGCAAGCCGCCCCAACAAGCCCCCATCCCAACAAACAACCCCACACAAATCGGATGCAACACCCACGTGCCCCGGCCCTGAGCCACGATCCCCGTCACAAACGGCGCCACGGCCCCACCCGCGCTACCCATGGCGCTGATGACGCTGAGGGCACTAACCTGCGCGCCTGTGCCGCCGCGAGGCAGGTTCCGGGCAAAGACGGAGGTGGCGCAGGGATAAATGGGGCCGAGGAGGAGGCCGACGAGGGCGACGAGGAGGGCGTCGCCGAGGGTGTGGAGTTGGGGCACCAGCCAGATCAGGAGTTGGGAGGCGAGGGCGCCGAGGGTGAGGAGGGGGACGGAGAGTTTTTCGCCGAGGAGGTGACATGGGTGCGTTAGGAGGAAGCGGCTGAGGGTGATGCCGGCCCAGAAACCTGGAGTGGGGGGGTTAGTGTTTGTTTGTGGTGATTGGGGTGGTGTGGGTGGGGGAGAGGGGGGGGGAAGGGAGAAGTGAGGGTATAGATACCAGCAGTGACGTAACCAACGCGAGCTGGGTCTCCATCCCGGTAATTGATCAGGAAAGAAATGACCCAGCCGGAGATGGAGACTTCGGCGCCCTGGTACGCGAAGATGAACAAGGCGCCGAGGATGGTCGTCCTGTTCCGGACGGCCTGTTTGAACAGCTGCACTCTCGTCGGCTCACCCGCTTCAGCGGCCGCCCGACGCGATGCGGTGCGTTCAAGCGCCAAGAGGAGTTGAGCCGGGCCGTCTTGCTCGTAGGCCCGGAAGGCCCACCAGGCGAAGACGAGGTTCACGGCCGTGACGCACAGCGTCAGGAGGTAGAAGCGCGACCAGACGATGCCGTGCGTGGCCATGGCGGTGGCGATCAGCGGGCCGACGGTGCCGCCGATGCCGTAGCTGCCGTGGAAGGCGCCCAGCGTGGTCGTGCTGTTGACGAGGTTGGCGCAGAAGACGTTGTTGAGGGAGAGATTGACGGCCATGCCGAGGCCGGTGAGGAAGAAGCTGTACGGAACCCCATCAGTTCTAGTTCTAGATATGGAGCCGAGGATGGGCGAGGGGAAAAACCTACGCTACTACGACCACCGGAAAGGGTGGTGTGCACACAATCATGAGATAAGCGGCAATGATAACCGCTTCGGCCAACATCAGGGTCTTCGCGCGGCCGAGCCCCGCTTGAAGGGCATGTGTCATGAAGGCTGCACTGATGAAGCCCAGAGCAGTCGTGACGAAGATGAGCGAGACCATAGCGTATCCGATCTGGTAGTAGCGCTCCATGTATGGGATGAGAGCACCGGGTGCGGAGTCATTCAGGCCGTTTCCAAGGCACATCAGACACGCGCTGAGGAACCTCCACTTGTTGATGGACGGGTTGTTGAGACTTTGCACCGGAACGGTGGCATCATCACTCGGGCTCGGCGGCCTGCTCATCTCCAGCTCGTTAGGTGTAACGGGTATTTGCGCTCCGCTCGGTTTGAGAGGGGTGCCAGGACCATTGTATCGGCTGCCCCAGGTCATTTCATCCAGTTCAATGGCATCGGGACCGGAAGATTTGGCGTGATCATCTTTGTTAAGGATTGCTGGTGGTCCAGTAATGCGAGGGGCGCTGTCATGGTTGACGAAAGCACCGAATGAGTGAGAAGACATGTTTGGCTCATATAATAATGAAGCAATTGACGACGCTGGGTTCAATTACTGATCTGAAAGGTTGGTAAGAGATATGAACATATATCCAATGCTTAAGCTAGGAGGAAACTTGAGAGTCCCTGTCATGATACATATTATGACTGGTTGAAAGGAAAATGCCGCATGTGCTGGGTGACATGCAGCTTTGATTCGAAATACTACTATGACTCTTCAAAGTAAGGTCTCTAACACATGGAATTATTGGGCTCTCATTCTCATGATAGATGAGTGCTGCTCGTTTCGGTGGGATGTGATTTGATTTGGATGGGGATAACTACCGCCTTCGCTTTCTCGCGAGAGATATCCCCGAGAAGGAATTACTTCCACGCACGTGTCACACTAAACTTTAGATTCGAACCACAGTAGTAGGGTTACATTCCATCTCGACGCACCTTCTAAGTGGTAACCATACCTACATCGATAACTGCACACAAACTCTCCAGATGGCTCGTCCCAAGCGGAACGTCCACGCGACAGCAGAAGAAACAAGGACTCCTCCCGCCTTGTTATCTGAGGGGCAATCAATTGCGCGGGTCGTCAAGGGTGAAGGCAAGAATCTTCACTTGGTCGACTTGCCGACTGGGAAATCAATCCTGGTAGAGATGCCATCACGATTCCGGTCCACTATATGGTTGGTGCGAGGTGGATATGTCCTGGTGGACACGAAGGCTTTCGACGACAGGGACAATAAGCTGGGGGGCGAGATCATCAACGTTGTCAGGGATGTGAAGCAGTGGAGGAAGGAAACATACTGGTCGGTGTTGTCGCCCATTCCTTGAGTCCTGGAATTGCGCAGTTGACTCATGCGTGGAGGATTAGGCCTAAAGAGTTCACGAAAAAGTCATCCTGCCTAGACGACGATGATGAAGAGGAGTCTGTGGTTGGAAAGATGCCGCCGAGCAGCGAATCTGAGGATGAGGTGTAGGGTGGCTTTGAACCGGTCAACTACGGATCCATTATTCCACGTGGAGATGATCCCTTCGCTCCGGACTGCGGGCGCTCTTAAGGCTGTCAGAGTCCATCCTGGTCCCCCACCACACACCTATGACCTGCACGGCTAGACACGCAACAACGACCATCGAACTCATATTCGTGCTCGGATAGACATTCCAGGCCCACTCCTGCGCTACCCACACTGTGTACAATAGTACAGGGTGCAGTCCAGCTTTCCACAGAAGGAATGGTGTTGCCCAGGCGATGTACGCGAAGAACTGATAGTGCAAACTCCGCGCACAGAGCATACCAACGGCGATGGCAGAGAATATTGTTGTGGGTATGAAGCTGGGTGAAAGATGGAGCCCGCTCCGTTGCCAAGTCGAAGTCGGAGGAGGCTGCAAAACACTACGGACGAAAAGTGGTAGCGGGAGGCCCGTCGGCTTGATCCAACGGGTGGCGAGGAAAAGTACAAGTAGCGTCAAATGTATGAATAGCAGGCCTGTAGAGAAGTTGCGTGATAGAAAGACTTCCTCGCCCACGAATCGCCAATTGACCGTCCACGTGTACAGGAACTGTCTACTGAACTCGAACGAGCGTGACAGATATCCCCGTGCGTTCGTCGGTAGAAAGGGCAGCGCAAGAACAACCTGACAACCTCTGGTCAGCCTCCCCAAAGACTGAAATTACATACGAGTACGTACCTGCAACTGCAGCATAAGCATAGCCTGCTTGATAGCCCTCCGCAACCCCAGCGCCTGTAGAAGCACGATCCCAACCGCCGGCAGCGCCAGCAAAAGACTCATCTTGACTCCCACACCCAATGCATACACCATGGACCCGACGGTCCACATCCGCCGCTGGTAAGCGTAGATCACCACGAAAAGCGCCCCGACCGCGAAACAGTCGTTGAATAAGCGCAGGAGGAAGATACTGTGCAGCCTCTTCGACAGGACCAGCAGAGGGAAGATATACGGCGGCGCCTGCAACCCGCACCCGCCGTTAGCCACAGTCTTCCAAAAATTTCCTCCGGTGCCCCATGATTGTGTGTCCCTCGTGCTCTCCGTGCTTTGCTTTGCTCCCTCCATCCCTCCCTCCACTCGGGGCGATCCTAGTGACGAAAGACACACACACCTTCGCCATCCTATAACAGCCCATCACAACCGCCAAAACCCCAACATACAACCCCGCAAACAGCGCTTGCGCGACCGCAATGTTCCTCCCCCGCTCAGTGAGGCGATAGAGCGCGGTGTAGATGTAGACGTGCGCGGCCGGGTAGACGAGCGGGCCGGTGCCGCCCTTGATGAGGGTGTAGTCGCGCTCGCCGGCGAGGTATTGCGCCACTTGCTGCATGTAGGCTTGCCAGTCGATTTCCGTGTCTGCACGAATGGTGTAAGTGGAGTGAAGGGGGGGGGCGCCAGGGGCGGTGCGAGAGGGAGGGCTTACAGGGGACTTTCCGGATTATCAGGGTGCAGAGGAGCGCTTCGAGGGCGAGGAGGAGGGGGGAGAGCCATCGATTGTGTTTTGGGTTGGAGAGGAGGTCGGTTGCTTGATGGTAGAGATCCATTGCGTTGTGGCGCTGCTGGGCTCTACTTTTGTGCAGATGTGATGGGGGAGAGAACACGTTCTTGGGTTGAGACGTGTCACGAAAGCACGTGAGATTGGCGACTCTCTCGAGCCACTTCAGGAGTTATCATGACATGAATACACAGCAATTGGCACCTATTTGAGTTGCCCAAGTTCATGGGATTACTGAGAACAGGTTCTCGAAGAGGAAGCGATGGACTCTCACGAGGTCGGTATCGAGAAAAGATGATTTGTTCATGAAAGGTTTCAGCGAAGCTTCTGTCTGGGCGATCCTCTAACCAACGAGCTTCTAGTAAGCTCCTGACCGTGGCGAGTAAGCAGGCATGGGCGACAGCTCCACAGTACCATAGCCAGACTGTATCACTGCATCAGACATGAGCTGTAGATTCTCAACCTTAGCTCCTCCAGCATCAAGAGCCCACAGGGACAGCGCCAAGTAGTTGATGCCGTGATAATTCAGAATACCCTCCGGGACCGGAAAAGTGGTCTGCGGGCCGATGTTGTGGACTGTTGGTCATAACGATTGAAAGTCAGTGACTGATCAGAACCCAGAAGCTGGGATCATCAACGAGCTCAGGTGGGTCTTGTTCAAGCTTACCGTACTTGCCAAACTGATAGCCATTGACGTACAACTGGGCCCGATAATTGGAGACTTCCGTCCCGTTTGCTGTAGCATTAGTGAAGTCGAACGACAGCGGAATGTCGTAACCAGTTGGCATGTCCAGATTGAAGGATGTGGTATAGAATGCAACACCCGCACGTGAGATACCATCGGTCGGCTTACCACTGGCCCAGTGCCCACTTGGAGGCGCTGGCAGGTGGAACCCTTGCCGTTCTGCATATAAGCCGCCTTCATTGAGCGGACCACGGTTACGATCTTCGTAATCCTCGCCGCCGAGGTTTCCAGTGAGCTTCCAGTTGATAGCCGACTGCTCGCGGCTAGATAGAGCGTATTGCAAGATCCCTCGGGGGTTCTTCATCTGATCTGAACCCACCCTGAAGTCCTCGTCGAGGCCCAGGTTGTCTATCAGTATAGTGAAAACCGCAGGCTCACCGGGTTTGAGGTTCGGTAATGTAAGCGTTTGACTGTAGTTCGATACCCTGTCGATACCAACCCATGATCCAAGAAACGTACTATTCAGCCAAACTGACGCGCCGTACGCCGTACCTCCTTGAGTCTGGAGGTATAGAGTAGCTTCTCGGCCCGTAGCAGTAAAATGACCTCTGTACAATAGATTCCCGGTGTTGAAGCCGTAGTCACTGGCGAATAAACTCGTGGGAGTGGTCTGATCCTGAACGGTATTGTTGCTCCTCCTTATGTCCGCGGACGTCCAAGCAGAGTCATCGTAATTCATATGAATCTCAGGTAGACTATCGATGTACTTCCAGTCAAGGTCCGTCAGGGATGGGATCTTGAAGCTTGGGTATGTATAAGTAATGCTACCAGTCACAACGCCGTATTCGTCATGCGCTGACTGGACCTTCTCAGCATTGAAAAAGACCTCTGAGCAACCGTTTGGAGCTCCACCTATGATCTCGATGGAGGTCGTAGCGTTGATATCACCCGTCATGTACAACGCAGAAGCGTTGACTGCTACGGTACGAAGTAGGTAACCTGCCTTGGCAATGACCGAGGCTGCCGACGGAACAGTGTAGTTCTTAGCAGGGCTCTGCGCTGGAAGATCGAGTACCCAGTAGTTGTAGGCGTCATTGCGGTCTGCGTATCATCATCAGTTACATGCCCCGATGGGCCTCAAGGGACTAAGTACCTAGAAGATAAATGAATAGATTCTGGTTTATTCGTATCACCTTGCGGTCTGGTGTGACCGCCCAGTTGATCAAAAGCTCTCCATTTTGGGCCTGCACCATAAGTCCAGCCCCTTCGACGACAGTAAACTGGTTGCATCCAGAAAAGGCAACCTCGTGGGTTTCATTAAGACCGCCGTAAAGGACAAGGACTGTTCTAGAATCATATCGTTTCCTTCATAGTGTCAGCTCCTACTCTTGGAACTAGGAGACGTGACCAACCATGTGAATATCTCTGCTGAGGAATATAGCATATTGAAACCCCCAACATCATAGTCAGTCACATGGATCTTCGAGTCGCGTCCATTGAGAGTAAGTGATGGACTGAGCTGAGGGATACTCCGTGTTCCAGCACTAGTTGTCACAGTCAATCTGTAGTCCGTCGAAGCTTGTGAGTTGTATTCCGCGTGGCGAACGATGTAAAAGTTCGTTTTGTTGCCGAACAGAGGAGTGGTTGCTAATGTGTCATTATCAACATAAGACCCGTTACTAACGTTGCCAGGAGTTGATGTCAAGTAAGCTGATCCAGAAGCTCTTAAGAAGTTAGCTTCGAGCTTAAGCTCGCTGTATTTCTCACGAGTCACCAGTCTCTGTTCGGTGATGGCGGCGCCGTAGTCATACGATGTATAACCTCCAGGGTGACCAAGGTTACCCCAGTTGGTCCCACCATATATCTGTGGAATATCAGCTTCATATTAGCCAGGAAGCGCCAACTAACACACCATGTAGATATTGAGGATCGCAATGGCCACACTATAATCATTCTTATAGAAGACTCGTTCAAATTGTTCATTGAGGAGTATCGCGCATTTCGTGAACGAAGAACCGCCCCAAGGATCAAAAGAGCCGCCTTGCATCTCCGAAATAGTATAAGGAGTGTGAGGACTCTGCGCAAGATGCAGTGCGTGGTAATAAGTTGGCAAAGCCCCGGCAGGCCAACGGTACGGATTTGCGCAGTCAAACCCAAGAGGATATGAATCGTGTCCATATATCTGGACTTCGCCGGCGCCTTTTCCTGGAGCAAACAACCCGAGCGGAGCAGCGTCATTGCTAACAAACGGGACAACGATACCGGTGGCCCTTAATTGGTCCTCGACAGCCTGGAAATACGCAGGGCTGGGAAAAAGGGTCCCAGGGGTAGCGAATGTATACTCATTCTCGGGCTGCACCAGAATTATTGGCCCACCGTTCGTGATCTGAGCTTTCGCAATGATCGGGCCAATATGTCGGACGTAACTGTAGGTCGAATAAGCTGCAATGATTGACCACAATTCTCCAACACAGACTGAAGCTTACTTCTCCGTTTCCGGCAAGTAATCAGGGGTTCGAAGGACCGCCTTATACCTCTGAAGCCAGCCAGGAAAACCGCCACCAGACACCTCTGCGTTTATGTATGGACCAGGACGCTGTATTCGTCTTTGCTAAGCCTGCGCAATGTATATGACTAGTGGGTTGACTTACGGCAACTAAGTAAATGCCAGCTTCGCTCGCGGCAGCAAAGAAGGGCTCCAGCGCGAAGATGCCTTCAGCAGTGAAGTTCCCTTGCTTACCCTCTAGAAGTGCCCAGTCTACATAGAATGAGACACCACTAAAGCCCAGCGCCTTGATCTTCTGGAAAATATCTAGCCAGAGACTTGGAACGGGTAGCCTTCGATATGTCAGCGTCTGCCACGCCGAGACTAGACAAGCCGTAAGAAGCCGTACCGGAATGGATGAAACTCGCCACTGTACAGGAGAATCCGCTGTCCCCTTACGAAGATGGAATGCGCATCCCAAGTGACAAGGTCCTGTAAGGGTGCACGCTTGTAGGGCTTTATGATCTGATTCGGCTTCCCTCCCATAGTCAGCCCGGCGCCCTGAAGCGCCAGACAACATATGGCAAGGCCATAGATGACCAAGAAGGCGCCCATGATCTCGCCAACTCTGCGTTGAAAGTGCCAGTAGAAGACGGCGAGAATATTGTGAGGTCCGCCATGATATATGGAGGGACAGGCTGATAGACCGGAAAGCAGTTACCAAACGTCAGAATGTGGGGTTACATTGATCGGGTCATCCTCCTGCGAGGGAAACAAGAAGCGAAGGCAGTTGAAGCAGATCACATGTGTCTGACTCTGCAAAGGGAAGTTCGAAGAGGATCAGGTACAGACAGAGATTTGTACACGTAATGTTCAGGTAGGTGAAAGTACCTTAAGGGAAGGCGGAGAAGCTTGAAGTGGAGTGCATGAAGGCAGGTTTGCGGGGTAGTGCAGATGTTCGTAAACGCCTCTCCCGTCCTTGGCCACGGGATGGGGACAGGGATGAGGATGAGGGTTGGGACGGCGTGAATGAAAGATCGGGATCATAACTGGATCACCAGAGCGTATTAATCTCCATGATAGAGCAGGAGTAAACGCAGGGTGGGTTGTCGGTTGTAAAGTCTCTTGATGCATGCTGCTGCTCTGTAGCTTCACCTGGTCAATTGTGGAAGACACCGTTACAGGTAAGGTACTGTAGGTATCAAATAATCAATTACTTTCACCTTTGTCACCTAAGGACAAGTTATAATTAGGGCAAGGCAGACTGAGTTAGGCTTGTCGATACCTAAGGTACCACCTTACCTTAGGTACCTGAGGTGTTAGAGCCTTAGAGGCTAGACAGCTCAGTCATGTGTGCACAACGGGGTTGATTGATTGTCATAGGTGACTGAGGCTGCCTAGACTGCCATACACCACATAACTACAAGCAGCTAGCACATACTGATCTCACCCTCATTATCATCTTGCTGTCATCATCACTGTCATCTCATGAACTAACTAATACAAATTCTAACTTTATTTTCTGTAGTCTCTCATGTTTTTCTTAATTCTGATGCTTATTAATCTTCTTTTCTTATAATTTAATGTTAATGTCTCTCTTCAGCTGTCATCAATAAAAAATAAACATTGCTGTAAACAATTAATTGTCTTTTCTGCAGTCTGAAGTGTGTAATTGTTAAATTTTCTATTTTAAGCTGCATCTAAGAATGTCAGATCTTTTAATGTCTCTTTTACAGTTTAAAATTGTCTTAGAAGATTGCTTTATAATATAAATATAATAATTACTTTAATTAATGCTGAGTCTCATAAAATCTTCTTTATATCATTAACTTATTTCAGTAATTTCTTTCTTAGATCTTAGATTCATAAACATTTCATCAGTACATAATAAATAGTTTGAATGCTCAGATTGTATAAATATCATGAAGAGTTTACTTAATTTATAATATAAAAATAATAAGTTATATCAATCTTCTTTATGCATAACTGAATAATGAGAAAGCTTATGAGTCAATAAAGTTCTGTATATTTATTTAACATTCTTCTGTCTAACTATTGTTTTATGCTGAATGTAATCTATCTCACTGTTTCATTCTTTTAGTCATTAACTCATTCTTTTATTACTCACTGACAAAGTCTTATCTTATAAATAACAATTAAATGTCAGATCTCTATAATTTATTCTTTCTCAATGTATAAATCTCTGATCTAAGCTGCTGTCTTAATCACTTTATTCATTTCTTTATTTTCTGATATCTTTATGTGCATCAATATTCATCAGATTCATATCTAAATCTTTTAACTTCATAGATCATTTACTTCTTTCATTATGCACTGCAGTAAGTATTAATCTGACTATATACTCAGTTTAATGACTGATTAAATCACTACTTAATTATTTATGTATATGTTTACTGCTCAGAGCTTCAGTTTCATCATTTTCATTGTATTTATTATGCTTATCATCATGATCAGACTCTGTAGCTTCATCATATACACTGTAAATATCTCATTTATATTTATATATATCATACATCTCAGATCTCTTTTCAGTATCATTGTCATCATACTTATCTAATTCTCAATGTCACTATCATTTATGTAAATATTCAACACTTCTCAGTCTCAACAAAGTTTATTAATATCATATCTGCAGACAGCTTCATCTGCATTGTTATTTATGTAAATAATTAAGTCATTTCATCATAATAATACAATATATGACACTCTGAATTTCAAGTTAACTTTTAATAAAAGTTATATCTACATCTTATAACAAAGCTACAAATATTTCAGTGAGCTCTTTCAGCAAAGCTTCTTTGTAAAGTCAGATCTGATTTTCTTTATTAAAATATAAATTAATGTAGTGACAATATAAAGCATAAACTTTCTTAGTGTCTTTTTTAGCTTAGACTGAGTGTAAAGTTGAGTCAAATTAAAAAAAAGTGCATCTGATCTGAACCTGCACTAGAGTTCAGATCAGATCAGATTGAATTTATATACAGATTAACTTTATCTACAATTTGTATAAATACTCATACACAAATAAGACTAATCATAATGAATTACACTGATCTCAATTCTATGCTCTATTGAGTTAATATGTAGCATAAGTTTACTGTATAAATTTAGACAACATCACAATTATGTTATAGTCATATTTTTAATGTGTATTTGTAACAGATCAAGAATAAGTGTGATTTTATCATAATGAGTTAAGCTATAAACATTGTAGTTTACAGATTACAACTGTAATACTATCTTCAGAGATCTGAGAAGAACTTAAATAATGTTAATTTGTAATAAAAGTAACAGATTAACTCTATGTTCTTTATTTGAATAGTTATGCATTTCATGTAAATTATACACAAGTTAATGTTTAAATATCTATTAATAGTTGATCTCAACATCAATATATAAAGTATTATTCTCAAGATATTCTATTAAGAATGTCTTCATAGTCTCTTGTACAGTCTGAATAGCAGAGCTTTGTCAGTAAATAGACATATTTAATTTGTAAAGATAAGATTTAAACAAGATATTCTGCACAATCTCTCTAATCAGTCACTGAAATGATAGTTTAAGAATTAGAGACTTCATACTTTTTTAATAGTGTCTGATCTTTCTGAGTGCAATCACTATAGATATGTTAGAAAGTACTGTTAAAAAATAGACAGAGTGTATACATACTGTTAGTCTTAAATCTTTACTTCTTTAATGACTATAATGTAATCTTAGCTGTCATTTTCTTCTTTAACTTTACAGTCACTTAGTCTTCTTTTTTAGCTGCATTTCTCACTTTATTGTAGTTTATCACTTTGCTTAACTTCACTGTCTTTAAGATTCACTTTGTTCTGATTATATTATCTAGAACTGTTAAAATCATCTATTAAAAATGAGATAGATGACTCTGACTTAATAAATAATTTAATGATGATTGTGATCTCATAAAAATAAGATTTATTATAAAGATATAATGAAGATGCTTCTGTTTTAATTAAACTGTTAGAATGATGCATTAAAGATAAAGAACTAGACATATTTAATGTTGCTGATGACTCTATGAATGTAATGTCTGAGATGAAGACTTTTAGTAAATGTAAGTGTTTTATTTTAATGTAAAATGTATTATTTCAATCTAAGATTATCAATGTAGTGTTACTGAAGCTATATTGTTGCTGTAATGTTATTAAGAAACTCACTGAGTAAATAAAACAAACTTAAAAGCTTAACTTATCTTTCTTTACATGATCATTTAACTTTGAACATCTCATCTTTATCAGTGTCATCAAGAATATAAGTTTCAACATTCATATTTCTTTTTTAACTGATATGCACATTGAAATTATCTAATAAAAATAATATGTATCATAATGTCTTCTGAAACTTCAAAACATTATGTCATGTCTTTATTAACATCATTGTCTTCAAAGAAGCATCACAACAATGATAATAAGATATATTTTAATGTCTGTTTTTAATACATTAATAACATTTAATGTGTAAGAAGACTCTGTCATGAATGTTATTGTCAACATGCTGTTACATTCTGACCAGAGATTTCTCTGGTATAGGGGCTAGGAGTTAGAGCTTTTGATATAAGAGAGTTTCAGGCATGTTGAGTTAATCAGTAGTTAGTAGTATGCTAAGTAATGATTGCATTGAACACATTCATCTTCTTAAGAGAGATAATCTGTATATATATTAGACTGCTCATCTTGCTCACTTATGAGCACTGTAAGTTAGCTTGCTCAGCTTATCTATGAGCATTATGAGCTTACACTGAGCTATACATCTTCAAGATGTAGTTCACTGAACCTACACATTCAATGAATCTATTAGAACAATAATCATAACATCATTCTCTCTTCTCAGATGCTAGTTCTCTAGAGCTTATTTAATGAAAGTTTCTGCCTTCATAATCTGTAAACTTTTCATGATGAAGTCATTCAAAACATGCAATTATCTTTGTCTTTATCAATTCATTAATAAAGACAATGACTCAGTGTTGACTGTCTGTCTTCACTGTTTTAATTTCTTAATTCTTTGCATAAAGATAAAGAATCATTCTAAGTGTGCTGAGTGTGTTCACTGTGATTGCTTATGTGTTGATGTGTTGTGAAAATTTCTTGACTGTATGCACAATAAACTTAAGTTTAATTTATCTGTTGCTGAGAAAGAACTGACATGAGCTCTTATTAGAGTTGCTCATCTTTGTAAGATATTAAAATATATGAAAGATAAAGTTGCTGAGAAGACACTCTGTCTTGCTTGCAAACTTGCTGATAATAATGATGATGTTTCTGAAGATGAGAACAATTCTAATTCTTCAAATCTCTTATTCTTAAATTTCTGAGATGATCTTATCTCTACAGTCTTCTCTTCTTGAACTGCTGAAGCATTCTTGTGCAGTTAAGTAAGTTATTCTTAAGTTTTCATGTGCTTTTCAAAGCATCATATCCTTTTCATTTAATGAGATAGTGAGCTTCTCTACTAATCATTCTCTTTTTTAGAATGTTCTCAACTTCATATTTGATTTCAGATTCAACAGACATTGATTTGATCTGAAATGATATGAACTGATTGCATTGCTGAAACATTGATGCATGAAATACTGAGTGTATTTGCATTTCTTAAAGTAAGTCTAGCTTATAACTTAGCTTCTTAATGTTTCTCTTGATCATGAATGACTTAATGCTCTTATTCATAAGTTTCTTGCTCTTCTTCTTTGTTCATATGTTGTCTATTTGTAGATATACCTTCTTGTCAACCTTAAATGATTTTATCTCTATTGTTCATTTCTTCTGCTCTTCAATTCTCTTCATAAGATCAGTATACAGTTTCTTAAGCTCTACAATGTTTAACATTACTTTCTAACTCTAAGATCTGTGTGCTTGTGAATCTCTTCAAACCTCTAAATGATATTCATAGTTTGCTTTAAATGACATCTTTTCTGTGATTTCATTTCATGCATTGTTGTACATAAACTGTGTCATCAGCAGCAGTTGTATTCAATTGCTCTATTTAACATTAACATAGTGTCACAAATATATCTTAACTGTCTAATTCATTTGTTTGTTCTGTTCATTCATCTGTAAATAATATGTCATTAACATCTTATATTTTATTCTGAGTTCTGCTGTGAGCATTTCTCAGAACTTACTCATGAATAGCTTATCTCTATTGATGATAAACTTCTTTGATAGTCTGTGATTGCTAATCAATTCTTGCAGTATGATGTATATCAATACTGATGCTGTTACAGTCTCTCTGAATGAAATGAACATTGTGTACTTCATTAATCTATTCACTATAATCAATATGCTGTCAAATCTGACTTCTCATGCCAGATTCTTGAACTTTGATAGCTTGATGATAAAGTTCATGATAACAGACTCTCAGAGTGCATCTAATGTATTCAGTTATGTTACTTCATCATAATGCTTATCTCTCTGAATCTTATTGCATCAGCATGAATTGCATCTAGCAATGTATTTTATAATTTGATTGCAAAGATTGTCTATGTTGTATCTTCTTTGTACAAGATTTTCTGTACATTTAACTTCTAGATGCTCATCAGTTCTGCTGTTGTGACATACTTTAATGAGTTTATCATTCATCAAGAAAGCATTCTTCATCTTAAATGTCATTGCTAAGTCTTTTATGAGTGTTTTCTTCTTATCTTTACACAGAATTTCAGCATAAATCATTTTCACTTCTTTGTGATCAGATCATCTACTTAAAGTGTCTGCATCATCATTCTCATTATTCTTCTTATAATGAATCTGAAATTTAAAGTCTGCTAACTGTTCTGCTCAGTGAACCTGTCATCAGTTCAGTTACTTAATTGTTATAAAGTTTCTCAGATTCTTATGATTCATAAAGATCTGAATAGACTTGCTTATATCTGCAAGATAAGATCTTTAATCTTGCAGTGCTTCTACTATTGCAAGAAGTTTCTTGTCATGAACCTCATATCTTTTCTTGAGTTCTGACAACTTTCTAAATCAATATGTAATAGACTTCTTCTATTCATCTTTAATCTAATATAGACATGCTCTGACTGCAAAATCTGATGCATTGATTTTCAGTATCTTCTTGCATGCTTGATTGAGTATTTGCAGATGTGCAGTTTCACTAAGACTTTTCTTTAATGCATAAAATGCATTCTTCTGTTTCTTATCTCAATGTCATCTTTTGTTCTTGTGTATCAAACACATAAGAGATTTTGCAATTCTTGCATAGTTAAATACAAACTTTCAATAGTAGTTCATTAGCTCTAGAAAGACTTGTACTTTCTTGATCTTTTGTAGTGTAGATCAATTCTGAACTGTCTCTGTCTTTTTAGATCTTTCTTGATTTGATTAGATCAAATAACATATCTTAAAAACTGTATTTTCTTGATTTTGAATCTGCTTTTCAACTTTTTCACATACATGACTCATTTATTGAGCTTTGCTAGGATCTTGTGCACATATTTGTGGTGCATTTCAAGGTTATCTGAATAGATCAGAATATCATCAAGATATGTGATCACAAAATTATTGAGATATTCTCTCAACATGTTGTTGATGAGTCTCTGAAAGATAACTGAGGTGTTTTTGAGTCTAAATGACATAATAATGTACTCATAATGTTTATATCTTGTTTAAAATGTCATTTTCCATTCTTTATTCTTCTTCATGCATATGCAGTAGTACACTTCCTTCAGATCTAGACTTGTGAATTACTTAACTTTTTCTAGTCTGTCTTGTAACTCTTCTATCAGTGATAAAGAATAACTATCTCAGTAAATTATCTCATTGAGTTGTCTATAGTCAACATAAAGTTGCTTAATGTCATTCTTCTTTGATACAAACAGAATCAGATATTCTACTGATGACTTTAATGATTTGATGAATTCTCTCTTTAAATTCTCAGCAAGATAGTTGTGAACTTTCTTCAGCTGATTCTTGCTCATAAAGTAAAGTAACATTCACTTTGATTTTCTTTTCTTTAGTAGCAGTATCTCATGATCTCAAGACTTATACTCTGATAAGTTCTTTTTCAGTTATTCAGAAACATCATATGTGTTCTCTGTTGCATAGAGTTCTTTATTGATTCAGTTAATCTGTAAATTCTTTTTGTGTAATCAGAACATTTCTAGTATAGCATCATACTTAACTGACTTGAGAACATCTAGTCTCAACTTCTGTGAATCATTCTTTATTATGACTTCAATATGAACTTCTTTGTGAATTCATTCATATTCTTCATTGATCATATACACTTATATGAACTTAGGCACTCACTGCAGCATTAGTTCTAGTCATTCAATTACTTTTTGTAAGATAAAGTTATTGATTGCTTCTGAATCTATCATTGCTTGAAGTTGTTTCTTCAGCAGTATCTTAACATCAATTCATATCTTTTAATTGTTGTCAATTCATTAAGACATTAAAAGCTTCTTTGTCTCTAGTTTCACTGAGAAAGCTTAAGATTTTTTGACTTCTTTAAGCTTTTTGCTTCTATTAAAGTTTCTTAAGCCCTGTCTGTGCTTTAAAGTTCATCTTATGATTTAATGAACTTTCTTCATAGTTCTTTGAATCATACTAATTCTTTATCAATTGTAATCAGTTTTGTGTAGTCATCAGTTTCTTTTCTGACAATTTGTTTCAGATGTTGATACATCTCATACTGATTGTATTCACATTGAATGAGATTCTCTAGTGCTTTTACTTTATTGAGAAACTCAGATGACATATACTTTTCTGTGTGCATTCAATGTTCTTCTATGAGCATTGCATAGTCTGTAAATAGACATATCTTAATTTCATAATCTTTTCTTAATTGCTCTGACATTTCTTAATCTTATATTGTGAGTCATATCATTATCATCAGCTCTTCTAGCTGTACAGCTGCTGTTTTCACTTTGTGTCATTTGCTAATGATGACTTCTTCTTAAAGTGTTTGCTGCTGTTCTTCTGGCAGACTTTCACATTATTTTAGATGTCAGTTCTTAAGATGTTTATAGCTCTGCTTAAGTTTCATGTTAACTTCTCAGTTATTAACATTCTCTGAGTCTGCATTCAAATTCAGGTACATTCAAATAAGATCTTCTTAATTTTAAGCTTCTGCAGTACCTATCTTCTGAGTTCTGTGAATATCAATCTCTTCAATCTTGTCTGAGTTGTCTCTGACAACTTTCTCTAGAATAACTAATCTCTTCAATTTGCTCATCATGACATAATCAGTATTGTGTCTTTTCTTAAGCTTCTGTGATCATCATTCAGCTCTGTCTTTGCTGCTTATGTACATAAAGCAGTTATCATTGTAGCAGGCTGTTCAGCTCAGTTGATTATGCATTATCACTGAGTTTGCTGTTGCAACTTCTTTTCTCTGTTATTAAGGTTTCTTGCAATTCCTGACAAGATGTCTAAATTTATCACAGTTATAACATTCATGAGTCTCTACTCATTAAGTATGAGGCTTAGTGAATTGTCTATTGTAGCATTCATGCTTCACTGACCTAGCTTGTGACTTCTGATTGCACTTCTCAATATTATTGAGATTCATTAAGTCTTCTTGTGTTCTAATGATGAATTGTCATTCTTACATTCTTAAAGCTGTATAAGATTCTGTCTTCTTTATCTGTTATTCTCACTGTTAACTGTCAATGTTAATGAAGATATTTATTATCTCTTAAAGTTCTTCAGAGCAGTCTCTTCAGGCTATTTTATCTTTAATATTTTCACTTAATTCTCAATAGTATTGCAATATTAAGACATCATCATCTCAGTCAGTTAAGATCACAATGTGCTGAAACTTTGCTGAGTACTTAATTGCTGACTTATTCATCTTTAGTATATAAAGTTATTATTTCACTGTTCTTTTCTCATCAATCACTTCAAAAGTCTTTTAAAGTTCTTTTTTAAACTTCTTGAAGTTGCTGAAGATTAACTCTTCATCAACATCTCATTTCTTTGATGACTTGTCTAGAAACTCATGCAGTTTGAGATTGACTCAGTTGAATGCTGTATCTTTAAGATAGACTACTGTGTATAGATCTTTGTTCATTTTAAAGTTGAACTTCTTCTGATTGAAATCTATGTATAGATTAAGTTTTGTCAAGAAGCTTTGCAACTTTTCACATTCATTACTGAATGCATTTGACATCAATATCTTCAGTATGTTGTTCATCTCTTGTAGGTCTTCAAGACTCTAAAGATTGACTGTGTTGATGAAGACTGCTTTCTGTGTGCTGAAGATCATGCTTATATTGTAAGTAGGCTGGGTGTAGGGTTGGGTCGGGTTGGAAAAAAGTGCACCCGACCCGAGCCCGCGCTAGGGTCCGGGTCGGGTCGGGTCGGGTTCGTGCACGGACCAACCCTACCTACAACCCGCGCGGGTACCCGCACGCGGGTGGGGCTAGCCATTATGGGTA
>JAABUU010001311.1_pt1 | contig 43199 bp, 45 predicted proteins | sample 5559301 | NCBI WGS metagenome assembly JAABUU01 (sample SAMN10711884, study PRJNA513360) | rock metagenome | isolation source: Antarctica rocks | place: Antarctica: Victoria Land, Richard Nunatak white | reverse complement strand
AAAATCAATCAAACAGGTAAATTTGAAGCTGTTTTCAAAAGCACTTACTGACCTGTCAAATAGCTATGCCTCGCTCACTGGATCCATCCATTCGCTCCAAAATAGTACGCCTTCTACTACTACACTGGCGTCCCCTAGCTATCGCCGAAGAGGTTCACTGTCATTTTGATACCGTTTATAATATACAAGAGAACCTGTTTATATATCATTCGTCGTGCAGGTCTCAGTTTCGACTCAAGGGGGCCCCTCGTAAGGTCTTTCCAGCCGCTGAAGACTCTCTTATTACATATCTAGAGCAACAGTCATGGGCCATGCAGAAAGAGATGGTGTGATTTCTATGAGAAGAGTGGGGTATACATGTTCATCAGTCCACGATATCGAGGATTCTGAAGAAGAGACACTGGAGCAATAAAAAGGGACAGCGTGTGGGCATCAGACAGAACGATGAGCTGCGATTAAACTGGATTGCCGATCTGTTGCAGCTGACGGCTGAACAGCTTGTCTTCTTCGATGAGACTCTGTTCAACGAGACTACGGGGTGGCGTCATCAAGCCTATGCACCAGTTGGTGAGCCAGCTCGCTATCAAGCCTCTAGAAAGAGAGGGCATTCCTGAAGCGTTCTTCCGGCGTATACAATCGATGGCTATCTACCCTGTACCGGTATTCGTGAAGGCTGGTTCAACGGCGAGGCTTTCTTTCGATGGATATCGGATGAGCTGTTGCCTCATTGCAACGCCTTTCCAGCAGCTCGGAGTGTGATCGTCATGGATAACGCCAGCATACACTGTAATGCTCGTATCGAGGAACTCATTACCTCACACGGGTGTGAGGTACGGTATCTGCCACCATACTCTCCGGACTTCAACCCCATTGAGCTCAGTTTCAGTGTGCTGAAGGCCTGGGTCAGAAGGCACTTTCATGAGATATGGCCTAGCTTCGAGGGCTCCTTCGGTGAGTTTCTGCACTATGCAGTAGCTAGAAGTCGCTGTGACCGGTTTCCAAAGCAGCATTTCAAGCATAGCGCCGGTGGATATATCTTTGAGGCGGATATTAGGACGTTGGAGCGCGAATTGGAGGCGGGTAATATAGATTTCGAAGGATATTAGCAGTGTACTAGATCTGAATAGCTTCATATTTACCTGTTTGATTGATTTTTCTAATGCGAAAGCGTTGAAGGTAGCGAGAATACCAAGAATGTCTGAATTCAATAGTAAATTTGGGGGGGGCGCGACAATTGCGATGCCAAGGATTCGATACCTTTCTGCATACGCTAAAATACCGTAATTTTGACACCCGAGGGACACGGGACCGACCACCTCACCTTCCAGCATCTCAACCACCACGACTCAAGGCAAAGGAGTTTTCTGTGACTCAAGAATCTTGTTAGCAGTGATGACATTGGTAAGTATAGTATGAGGGTAGCGAGTTTACGGTCAATTGACTCAGAATGCACATCGAATCTGAATTGAGTTGACAGCTCTAATTTAGGATCAGAACCGCGCAGGGTCAGAGCGACAATTGCAACAATACTATCCCTTTTCAAAGTTCGATTATAAGGAGCGACTGAGTCTCTCCAATCTAAAGTCTTTTCTCCCGGACGCTTACCGTGAATTCACGAATCCTTCTTGAAAGGATTTTCTTTTCACACGCTTTCCCGCCCTTCTCGAGAAATCTGCGTTCGCACTCAAAAGATCTATTGCTCTACGTTTTCTTGTAGATCTCGTCGTTGCGCCTGGCCCAGCCGACGTGGGAAACAATCCAGCAACAACAGCCTTGAGGTGCTCCAGCTGCTCGAGGGTCGCTTGCGGGTCTACGTGTGAAGAGCTAGGATCAAGAACATCGATGCTTGTGGGTGGTGCTATCTGCAAGTCTGGCTATACTCAGCGCGTGATGAGGAGGGACGCGGAACAGCCTGGTGTTGAGACCGATTTCCTTGCGCTGGACTCATATCTACCAATACCATTGGTCCAGCGGCTGATGAGCTATCTTGAGGTGCTTCCAGCTTTGTTTTTGGCTCCAAGTCCTCGGTCGCAGGATAGAAAGAGTCGCGTAGACTGTGACAGTCATCAAGCTTCTTCTGCTCAGCTTGCCTTATCCGGCACCTTCTATGATACGATGCGTGGGCACCACTGTAAACGGCACACTCAAGGAAAGTGGAGTGGCAAAGCCTTGTCAAATGCAGGCCGGCACATTTCCCACATCGTAGTGTGGCCAAACATCGATTCTGAGCATGATCATAGGCGGAATTCAGGAATAAGTAGACGAGCTGTTTCAATTTTTTGTTGAGGACCACTTAGGTCAAAGCTGTTCGTCCAAACGTCGAACATCAGAACTTCAAAGGTATCCAATGCAGCAGCTGCGGTATTCTCAAAGTTCCGGGTCCAGCCGCTGGATTGCTCCGACTCACCATAGACCACACGTGTGGGACGAAACCGTTGGACGTTCCGTAAGAGCGCGATAACGATGGCGCAACTGAATCATGAGGTTGCGGGGCCATTCGATCTGTTCGTGTGGGTGATTTTGAAGGCGAAGCGTCTCTCAGCCAGCGAATCTGAAGTCGGCATCCTCAGCATCGGCGTCCTCTGCCTTTATGGGTTTGACATGCTCTTCCTCAACGACCTGCTTCTCATGCATATCTTCACTCTCCTTCTCTCCATTGCCATCTTCTCCACTAGTAGCATCTACCAAGTTATCGGCCTTTTCACTAACTTCTCTCGCGCTTCTATCCTCATTGCAATTTCCCATGGTACTGGTCCTTGCTCTCCACTTCTCCACCCGCTATTACCCTCCTCACCATTGTCCACCTCATCAACTTCCTCCCCACTGTTTTCCTCCTCGCTTGCCTGTTCCTGGCATCCGGCACTAGGTGCACCAACAAAGACAACTTCATGTCCAATAGCGTCCCGCGGCTTGTGGGTAGTCTCTCGTGGATTCGGCGGTTTGTGATCCATCGACGTCCGCGTTCCGACCTTCAATCCTGCTATCAGTGGCCTCTTCGACAGTGACTCTCGAGTCTGCATCCTCTTCTGCTCCGCTTAAGGTGTTCTTATCGTTCTGATCATTCTGAATAGTACTTTGCCTTGCGTTGTTCCCACTCCCAGGATGTTCGTCGACGGATTCATCCTCGTCAGTCCCGTTGTAGCTCTCGGTATCATCAGGGGGCCATTGAGCTTGTGGTCGCGTTATAGCAACGTTTTTGTTTCGGTCTAGATCGGAATCTGGGGCTACCAATTCTCCAACACTGCCATTAGCCAGCGTTGCCATGACTAGACGCATAGTTTCTTGCGTCGGTATGGCAGCCCGTCGGACTTTTCTTGGAAGTCTTGTCCACTTGGTCTCTGAATCGGATCCGCATTATATTATTGTGTCTTCAGCTCTTCGCGGAGACTCGTCACGGACCTAAAGATTATCTCGGGGAGGTGCTTGGGCACTCCTTTAGCTCTGGTAATACGTAAATATTGCTAAACAGCCTTAAATTGTTCCTCAATGGTGGCCGTGTGCTTGCTGATTGAGGATATATTAGCTTGTCGCATAGCTCTCTCTATAGAATCAGTGCTAAAATCGAAGGATAGGTTGATGATTGGTTGCTTTATGAATGATCTTGCTAAACGATTCAGCCCTGAGTTCGCTGTATGAACCATGCAGCAGCTTGAAGAGGTATTTAGGTACCGCCGCAGCGCCACTTTCGGACAGATAACGCCGGATGGCCTTGAAATCGGCTTTGAGGGTTGTTGTATGCTTTACCGGATCTATGGGATGTTGGTGGGTCAGAACTGGCCATCGAGCCTTGTCCATAAAAACGGGAAGCAAGGGGTTCGATTTTGGGGGTCGGCCTGCGGAGTAGGAAAGTGCTTGAAGTCGGATCTACAAAGGAGCTGAAAACGCGCTCCTCTCAGACTAACGATTCCTCAACGGAAAAATCGCATTCTAGCAGAGAGAACGAATTAAGATCTCTGCTTAATGACTTCGATGGATAGCATAAATTGAGTGTTTATCGCCAGATGAGGATCTGGATCTAAGCATGCACGCGTGTCATTGACTGAAAGGGCGCATGCATGCCACTACGGTTGGCTACCTTAAGAGCGGCAACGGCCCGGCGCCCTACAAGTAACCGAATCGTCTTCGGCTGCGCTTAACGTCTGGACGTAGACATAAACTCGACCCCGAAAAAGTAGACCTCAGAGTGACCTAACAGATTCAACTGGGAACCCATGTTAAACCATCTCATCTGTTCCAGTCTCTGTTTGTTCTGCTCTCATGCCTCTCGTCTGCCTTATATCTCTAGCTGTTGTGTGGAATTATGAGAAGCCCGACTCTATAAAGGAGCCGGAGGGGCTTAAACGGTGATGCGGAATATAGGCTAACGAGCTGGAATGTGTCTTCCCGAGATATGTCGACTGTTCCATATAACACTGATTTTCTGTGTGCCATTAGTGATGGAATTCGACGCAGGAATCTTGTTGTCCATGAACCATGTAGGATGAAAGCTCAATGGGCGATATACGATCTGCTGATCTGGCAACCGCAACGAGAAGCTCAGATACTTCTAGTAATTTCTAGTATCTTTTGGGTAAGGTTCAGCTCCTATTGTTTGATCTCTCCTCTTGTGTTTTTTTACGGGCACAGATGCAACTCGTTTGTAGTAATGAAAGATTGTCAGTCATGGTTTCTGCATATAGAGGAAATACTTGCAGTTTCTGTAAGGAAGTCTTCCATCAGCCATTGAATATCTGTTGCTTTTGGTCAAGAGACTTTTATTTTACATCTCGAGAGTTCCTGGGTAACTTGAGGACCTTCTTGTCATTGATCATCTGCTTTTATAATCTCTCAACTTTCCCAAGAATAGAATGGTCTCAAGACTGGTATTAAGGGAACCCGTGGACCGAAACGCTAGCGTGATGCAGGGTGGACCCGATTTCTCAAATCACACAAAAATCCATGTTTAATCTTCAACACTCGGGTTTCTTTATGAGTCGCTCAAAATCTGTGGCCCAGAAGCTGTCGGTATGACCAGCAGGACGTTCCGGACTCGATTACTAAAACATCGCCATCTGGCTTGCGCACTTCTTAAGCTTCTGGGAAATGCATTTCACCGCTATTGATGGAACGACATATTTACCCCCCGTCAACGAGAGTCCCTTTTGAAATGGCATGCTTCTTATAAAAACTTCGCAAAGGCCTTCGAGTCTTGTAATAAGAAGAGAGCGACGGCGATCACCGTAAGTGTATTTAAACATGCTATCAAACGTTTTGCCCGAATGTGCACTCATGAAGGGGAATTTTCGAAGCAGGTATGGGAACCATCAACTTCAACAAGACCCCTGCTAATTTGACCTTTGAGTACAGCTGGATACACCAGGTGGTATCAATGCACGGCCACGGCATCTCGACTGGCGCCGCTTCCTCCGACCAGATCCACCACAGAACGCTGCCGGAGCCTCTGCCTGGAATAGCGGCGGCACCGGGTTTGCTCCACCATATGCAAATGAGTGCTTATCAATGAATGGTGTTCCAAGCAAAGAGAATACCTTTAGCGCTTTGCAGCCTGTTGGGCCAGAAATCTTATATCTCTCTAAAGCAGATGAGAAACTGCAGATATCCAATAACTGCTCGCTTCTTATAACCGTACGTGAGGTCTCCGGTGCAAAGTCTAAGGAGTCCAAGAAGCTTTGCACCGGTCCAAGTAGCACTCACTTACATGTCTTTGGTTCTATCATGACTCCTCCGTCACGGCCCAGTTCGTCAGTGCTCGAAAGATGACACTCATCGTGGCGTTTAAGGGCACTAAGTGTCGAGACAAGGCGTTCAAGAAGTTGGACGGGGTCGAGCTCAACACCGACAGCGGGCTGGTACATCTGAATGCTCGACTACACCAGTCCCGGTTGGAAATGTATCGGGCAGAGCTATGCTTCAATCTTCCAGTACTGGTAGTGCATTAGCAATCAACTTGCAACAATAGTTCACTAATCAAGGTATTATATCTACCAAGAATATCCGCCAAGAAGCGTTCGGCGGCATTCCTAGGGTGAGCTTACGTGTTGACGATACATCAGCAAAACCGTGGCTGAAGAAACAAATGATGAGTAAGAAGTACCGTAAAGAGAAAATAATACTTGTGGAGCAGGTTTCAGGCTGTAACCTTTGTTCACCTTGGAAGGCTGAACTAAAGTTACAAAAGACAGCCGAAAATTCGGATTCTAACAATTCAAAGTCCAGGGGGTCAGACTCTAGGAAGATGGAGTCTTCATTATTCGACTCCAAGGTTTCGAAGAGTAACAACTTGGAGGGCTCGAGATTGAAATCAGGGAAGTCCAAAGAGATCAAGCTTACGAAAAAGCGGAAGTCTCGTGAATTTCCAGAGGGAGTATCAGATGCCCAAGCTATCGCAAACGCAGCAGAAACAGCGAAGAACGCCGACATCGCAACAGGGACGCAGTCCGGAGAAGCGAACGTCAAAGCGGAAGATGGGTATGTCGAGCTATTACGGAGTATGCATCTGCAGGATGTCTATAATAAAGCAGCCACGGAAAGCGTACAACAATTAAGGGACGAGGTGCCACTCATCCCTTCTGTCCCGAAACGTAAGGTCTCAAAACGCAAGGTAGGTCGTTGAGTAGGTCGTTGATTTAAAGCACGTAGTATAGGCAATTGATAAACCTCAGAAGAGAGAAGATGCCCCTGCTCCATCCGGCGTGGGGCAAGCGCCAAGAAAAAGAAGAAACGTTGCAAGTCTAAAGCATGGTGAATCTTCTGAGCCGCGCTACGCTTCCCAGCCAGCAAAGCTTCATTGTGGATCGTCGCCTTAGCCGGAGGACATCCTTACAGCCTTAGAACGAAGTCTTGATCAATACCTTATTCTCAATCCATATAGGGGGGAGGCTCGACCTAGCTTGACCCGGAGAGCATCAACTTTAGTAACTTCTAGATACGCTACACTCGGTTGGCCATCGCGACAAAATGTTGAAGTCACGAACTATTGTTCCACGTCCTTGAAATTTGACGGAAGTTAAGTTCTGGTCATCCATCTGTTCCCGGCTATCACTGAACGGTGTTTCTTATGGATGTTGCAATCCGGTCCTGAAATAGGTCATGCAAAGTTCATAACATACCTACATGGCATTCATCAACTAGCATGTCATGATGCAAGTTCGCAAATTGCAATAGTTTCGACTATGAACACAAGTGCTTTATGAGAACCAACATCTGGCGAATGTTCGATTATATGAGAAATGGGGCTTACGTTCAACGAATCATTTTAACCTCACCGTATAAGTAGAGCCTAGCAAGGCACTGTACACTAACTATCACCATCACGAGATACTAGGTACTTGAAGGTAGAGCTGACGTATAGTGTCTTGGGGCCTGGATTAGCCTGCCATGTACCTCAAATTTCCAAGCAAAATACTCCCCCAAAAGCTCTTGACACTCTTCCAGCCAGCGCTCAGGTTCGAACTCCCGTCCATGGGGATACTGGGCCGCATATTCAGAGAGTCAAAATCGGAAAGTGAATCAAATCGATCAAGTAAACAATCATCACTTTCACTATCTCATCAACAAAAGCTCCTTAATAAGCTCAATGTAAGCAATTTTAACATATTTCCCGATACTTTGTCCTTTTCCAGCCATGGCCATGGCCCTACGCATGACCTTCGCCGACACTAAGAGTTTCCTTCCTGTCAGGCGGAATCGTAGCCAACTGTACACCACCTCGATTCGACATCACGGTCAGTAAAACATGCCTTCTACACCTCAACTCTTCAAACAGAAAACAACCATCGAAGTGGCTAGCCGTTACAGCCACCAGGGGAGTACTCGACCATTACGGTCTGCATACTTTGCTGGTATTTTGGCTGGATGTTAGGTAACCGACAAAACCGAATGGTTAATGAGGCGAGGCGTCCTTGATGCTCCCTGTTGATATATGCATGTCTTCAGAGCACGATTAGTGACACCCAACCATGATAACACATCCCAAATCATATACATCAGTCACCCTACACAGTTATGCCACTATATACGCCCGTCCTTCCTATCACATCAAACTACTCCTTCCCCCTACCCCCTCCGGCCCCTGTCCACTCGGCATCTCCCCATTCCTCCCCACCACGAATTCTCGATAGATCCTTTCCAGTCTCCTTCTCTCATCCGCACTGATTGAGCTCCTGGTCACAGCAAGCGACGCCTCGATGTGCTTCCACTGGATACAGACTTCTTGCGGTTCGGCTCCTTTCCCATTGGTAGCGCCATTGACATCAGATTTTGTTAACTGATCGGGGTGGCCGTGACGGGCGTGGCGTTCTTTGCGTTTGACCTGCTTTACAGCGTCGAGTTTGGCCAGGATAGTGACGCGGTCAAGGAGGTGTTTCGAAGAGTTGAGAAGGGACGTGTCGAGCTCTGCACCGTAGCGAAATTGGATGATGTCGTTTTCCGTGGCTGGGCGGGAGTTTCCCGTACGGTCCTTGGATTTTATCCCAACGGTGCCGTTGCTGCTACCGTAGTCTCCTAGGATGTCGTGAATGGCTTCGAGGTGGGCATTGTAGATGACCGCTTGCAAATCTGCGCCGGAGTAGCCTTCTGTGCGGTAGGCGATGTCTAGGAGGGTTTCGCGGCGGTCCGAGGTTGAGAGAACATCAGGACTGACTTTGAGCTTTTTGCTGAGGGTTTGGAGGATGTCAAGGCGATCTCGCAGGCTCGGTAAATCGCAAATTAGAGATTTGTCAAGACGGCCAGGCCGTAGTAAGGCGGGATCGATTAAGTCTGGTCTCGAGGTCGCTGCCAAAACGTAGACGCCCGAAAGACCCTCGGCGCCATCCATCTGCGTTAACAATTGATTAACAACACGATCTGTGACACCCGTGGAGTCGTGTCCTCGCTTGGGAGCAATACTGTCAAATTCATCAAAGAACAGCACGCAGGGTCTTGCTGATTCTGCTCGCTCAAATAGGTCGCGAACGCTTTTCTCACTGGCACCAATGTACTTGTTCAGGATCTCAGGACCTTTGACACTGATGAAATTGAGGCCACATTCTCCAGCCACCGCACTGGCGAGTAAAGTCTTGCCGCATCCAGGATATCCATATAGTAGAAGGCCTGATCTTAGGCGAAGAGGACACTGGGCGAATATGGGTGCGTATGTGGTGGGATACTGCAGAGTCTCGAGGAGGATCTTGCGAGTTTCGTGAAGGCCACCAATGGAGTCGAAAGTTGTTTTGGATGATTGCAAGGTCACATTTCGCAGTGAAGCCGGCGAAAACCCGTCCAGAGCACGCTCGAAGTGTTCCTTGCCGATTCGGATGCTCGTGTCTTCGGCAGAATGCGAACCTGCTTCAATGGTGCTGATCAAGGCTTCATTCCTAGCTCGAGAGACAAGAAGCAGCAGATCTCCAGGCATGTAGCCGTCGGTCTGACCCGCAAGATCAAGCACGTCGAGATTACCATCGACGGCAAAATTTTCAGACACCGTAGGATGAATTGTCGGGCTACTAGGGAGAGATCCGTCCATCCAAGCGGCTTCATGCTGATCATCCTGGGGAGAGTGGCCGTTCATGATGGGTTTGTTTGAGCTTGTCTGCCCCAATAGAGCTTGTAAGACCTGTCGCCTGCCGTCTTTGTTGGGGGCCTTCAAACTGACAATCTCCCTTACAACATGACCTCCAACGACTACACTGTTAAGAGACTCCTTGCTCTGGGCGGTTGCAAGGAGCACCACCTTCGAGTCTCCACCGCAGTATTGGTGAACTGTCGAACAGATGATCTCGCTTACCTGGCGGCTACGACCGTTGTCCGTAGTCTGCGATTCTGTCTCGACAGGACAAAGCCTATCTAGGTCATCTAATATGACGACCGAACGCCCACCTAAACGCGCGCCCCACAAAGCCCCCATGAAAAGCTTGTTCAGCCGTTCTTTAATGGTGGAAACACGAGTGTCCTCTGTACCCAGCCTACGACATGAGAAGAACGTAGTATGGTAGAGAGAGGCGGAACGCAACCGACATCCGAGCAAACGCGCTAAGGACGTTTTGCCGGAGCCAAGGCCGCCAGTGAGAAGCACAGAGGAGCAGCGCGACAGGTGAGAGAAGAGCTGGTTGATAAGATTGTCAATCCCAATCAAGGAGGGCACTGCAGGTGGGAGACGCTCCGCTATTGCAGCAGAAGCTTTAATTGCCTGAAAAGTATTTGGGGTTTCTTGCTGCACTTCTATCGTTAGTCTCAAATCCGAACCCAGTATCCACCTAAGAGCATTTTTTTCAGGCTTGTCATTGCTGTGATGCGCAGTTTCAAAGCGAAGTAAACCTCCCTCCCAACCATCTAGCGTAGTACCCTTCTTAGGCTTTGGTAAAGCAAGCCCATTGGTCAACGGGCCGTCCATCAGACCGGCATACTCATGGTCTTTACCTCCATAAAGGGCCTTGATTTTCTCTGCAGCCGCTTCCCGGGTAGTTTTGGTCTCACCTCCAAATCGGAGTCCTGCGCTATCTCTGCTGCCTGTGGTAAAGGGAAATACTTTGAAGGCCTTGATTGTACTCCTCGGCATTGGCGGCGGCGCAGCTTCTATTCGGACTACACCACCGATCAATTTCTCCACTCCCAGAGTAGAGCATAGCGGAGAAGAAAGCACGGCGTGGTGGCTATCAGGTGCGTCATCCCATGCCAGAACTTTGGCTACAACCTTTAATGCAGGCTTACCGGCATCGCTGGCTTCTATGTCTCGTAATCTCTGTTGCTGTTGTGGGTCCAGTGACGGTTCCAGCCCGGCGGGTTGGACGACGGACACGCTTACCCATTCCGTGCATCTTAGAGGTTTACTTGCCAGTATCTCTTCGTCTATCCAAATCTTCAGTCCACCTTCCTCGGGTCGCGCAGATCCATCAGGAAACCATTCTCCACAAAACTGCCTATCAACACCACGAAGAAAAACAGGGCTTGGAACTTCCTTCCTATGACTACGTTGCCGCGTGCTTCCTACCCCACTCTTGCTGCCCGCACTTCTCTTACTAGTACTTATAATACTTCGACTCTTGGTTCGATCAGCATGTGATAAGCGTGGTCGCATGTTGGGCGCTACTATCACTTCGGCGTCTGGTGCAATCTTGGCAAATGGGGAGGAAGACGGTAGAGGTGGTACCAGGGAGCTGACGATAATGTTGGCGGCAGAGGTAGGCGATAGATGTAGGGTCAAAGGATAGACTTGCTGAGCTTGGGTAGAAGGGGTTGCCGTAAAAGATGGATTTGGTAGCGCTCGGATCTGAGAAAGCAAGTTGATTTCTAAGAAATTCGCATGTAACTCGATGATTTCCCAGTCGCCCGGAGTCAATGGCTCGATATTGACAGTATGCGCTAGTGGAGGATCTAGGTGGAGCAATACACCGACTCGCTGACCTTGCGTGAGGCCGATAGTCCTGGCGAAAGTTGAATCGATTTCCACAACATTTGCTTCTACATCCCTCCCAGTGCTATCTCTTGAACTTCCTCTTCCAATAGCCGAGGAAACTTTTCTCTTGCTAGACATGCCAGTCCAGCCAACGTATACGGAACGCTGTGAAGCGACACTGTTATCCTTAGATCCTGGAACTGAGGAGACAAGTTCTATGTATTGGAGCTCAACAATAGCATTTTGGGCGGCCTGAACGTTTGAGTAACCCACGAATGCTACACCAGTAAGATGAACTTACAGTGTTTGCATTTGATAGTATTATCACCAGCGGAGTGGGCAGGTTGACCAAGCAGTTCTTGAGTTGTACTAGCCCGATCTCTGCTTGCGTTGGCGCTCTTCTTGCCATTGAGACGTAAGAATCCCTTGTCAAGTATCTTTTGGCTGTGGCTAAGTATGTCCCACTGTGAAAGTATCCATAGCGAGTGCGTCAGCGGTGTAAATTGGGAGCTGTCAGAGGAAGATATTTTGTGACTCTCGACCTTAGGATTGACGAGCCGAGGCACGGTGAGCTCGGAGGGGCTAACCATATATGGAATCATTGAATCGCGTAAATCTGGGGTACTGCGACGCGTCAAGATTGTCGCGTACTGCATTGAATAACGTACCCTTAGCACATAACTTTACCAATTAATCAAAACGGTACCTTTCCAGCATATACAGCACCAACTTAGAACACTGTCGCCACGATGTCTTTCTTTCCAACACGAATAGAAAACGTAGATTACAATGCGCAACTGAGTACGCTTACGTTCGCTGTTGTAGCCGACAATGCTAACTCCTAAGAAGGTGCGTTCGAGGACTTCCTTACAAGCTACAAGTCTACTGCCTCGGACTTGGACTCTGCCGCAACTAATGCCCTGGAGCATCTCCATCTTGAGGAAGATGGCCTCAGCGATGAGTACGACTTCATGGAGGATGTCGAGGAAGGGAAGGCAATACGATCGAAACCAGGACAATATCCGGATCCGAAAAAGAAATACATGGATATGTTACAAAAGGTGGCAGATAGGAAGCTTTCTGAGGTCATGATCGAACTAGATGATCTGGAAAATGTCAGTGATGGTGAAAACGACTTCCTGGGAGCTGCGCCAACGGAGCTAATATTTGGGCCATAGTACGAGAAGACTTTTGCGGAGGAGACCAAGCTCAAGCTTGTTGAATCCATTGAACGAAATACAAAACACTATGTTGATATTTTCTCGGAGGCTGTCGACAAAGCAATGCCGAAGGAGACAAAGGAAATAAGGTCGGTTTCGAATCTGCGCGGAACAGGCGCAACATGTAGTTGACTGGTCCCAGTTTTAAGGACGACGTGCTTGACATTATCATGTCGCAACGCGAGAGACGGAATGAAAGTGTATTGCAGGCAGCCGAGAACGAATTAGACCCTTCCCGAGCAGAATCCATTTTCCCAGCCGAACTCACTCGACGGTACACCCTTGTTTTCAAGCCCGTTACGCCTTCAGGGTCAAGCAGCGACCGGAACCCGAAAGCCCTTGCTGTCCGGAACGTACGAGGGGAGCACCTTGGCCATCTTATCACAGTCCGAGGTATTACCACAAGAGTTTCTGATGTCAAGCCGGCAGTGCAAGTCAATGCATATACCTGTGACCGATGTGGTTGCGAAGTCTTTCAGCCCGTTACATCCAAGTCTTTTACCCCAATGGTGGAATGTCCTTCAGATGAGTGCAAGCAAAATAATTCAAAGGGCCAATTATTCTTGTCGACACGTGCTTCCAAGTTTTTGCCATTTCAGGAAGTCAAGATACAAGAGATGGCGGATCAAGTACCTGTCGGCCATATCCCTCGTACTTTGACTGTGCATTGCCACGGAACCCTGACAAGACAAATAAATCCCGGAGATGTTATTGATGTAGCAGGAATATTCTTGCCAACGCCTTATACCGGTTTCAAGGCTATTCGAGCAGGTTTATTGACGGATACTTATCTGGAAGCCATGCACGTGAATCAGCATAAGAAAGCGTACGATGATCTAGTTTTCGACGCTAAGACTTTTCGAAGAATAGAGCAATACAAGCACTCCGGCGCGATGTATGAGTATTTGGCGAGGTCAATCGCCCCAGAAATCTACGGCCACCTAGACGTCAAGAAAGCTCTTCTCCTCCTTCTGATCGGTGGTGTTACTAAAGAGATGGGCGACGGGATGCGGATACGAGGAGATATTAATATATGTCTCATGGGTGACCCTGGTGTGGCTAAATCGCAACTTCTCAAGTACATCACCAAAGTCGCACCTCGAGGTGTCTATACCACTGGGCGAGGTAGCAGTGGTGTCGGATTGACAGCGGCGGTTATGCGTGATCCTGTTACGGATGAGATGGTACTGGAAGGGGGAGCCCTCGTTCTGGCGGATAACGGCATCTGCTGTATCGATGAGTTCGACAAAATGGACGACGGAGATCGCACTGCTATCCATGAAGTGATGGAACAGCAAACCATCTCCATCTCCAAAGCTGGGATCACCACGTCACTCAACGCCCGGACGTCAATCTTAGCAGCCGCTAATCCTCTCTATGGCCGATACAATCCCCGAATATCTCCTGTCGACAATATCAATCTCCCAGCAGCCCTTCTTTCACGTTTCGATGTTCTTTTCTTAATGCTTGATCAGCCGAACCGAGAATCAGACGAGCAATTGGCACAGCATGTTACGTACGTGCATATGAACAACAAGCATCCGGAGACTGAGGGTGTCGTTTTCACACCACACGAAGTTCGCCAATACATCGCACAGGCTCGGAGCTGGCGACCCACGGTCCCCAAAGAAGTTTCAGAATACATGATTGGTGCATATGTCAAAATGCGTCAGCAGCAAAAGAAAGACGAAGGAGGCAAGAAGCATTTCACTCACACCTCCCCTAGAACGCTCTTGGGTATAGTACGTCTATCTCAAGCGCTAGCTCGACTGCGATTTTCATCACAAGTAGTCAGTGACGATGTTGATGAAGCACTGCGACTGGTGGAGGTCAGCAAAGCAAGCTTGTACAACGACGCTCGAGGCGCAGCCGATCAAAGTCCCAGCAGCAAGATTTACCACTTAGTCCGCGCAATGAAGGACAGTGGGGCTGCAGCGGTTGGAGAAGGCAGTAGAGGAGAGCTGAGCATTAAGAAGGTCAGGGAGAGGATCATCGCAAAAGGCTTCACGGACGATCAGTTCAGTCAAGCTTTGGATGAATATGCGCTACTGGATGTAAGTTTTGCGTTTTAAATGGTTTCCGAGATACTCAATTGACCATGTCACTAGGTTTGGCAAACAGCAGCTGAAGGCACCCGACTTGTGTTCATCGAGTCAGGAGAAAACGATATGGATATGGATGATGAGGACTTCTAAATTACTACATTGGTCCCGGCGTTCGTATGATTTGTTGGGCCCACCTGCGGGGCGTTTTGCGTTCGGAGTAGCTACGCATTGTGCTTGCTCGGTTTTGATGGGCGAAACGGCAGAACAGATGCTCGAAACCATTGGCTTGTGTGACTTCAAAGGAGAAGAGGAACGTGACTCTTAGAAAGAAGGAAAGACCGGACGTAGATTTACTGAAAGAACGACAAGCCTGATTGTTGCAAAGTGTGATATTCGGCTTCTTCGACCTCGATCTGTAGTTCCTGCTACACGTTTTACACCAATCAAACTCCCTCCTTTTCGTCTGTTCCGTAGACAGATTAACATCGAGTTCAGTGACTCAGCCTACTCTTTGCACGAAGCAGGGTGGGGAGTAAATCCATATCAGAATGCCTGCCACGTCTGAGGTTCAAAGCGCTCGGTGTGAAACGTATCGTGTAGCCTGTATTCTCTGTTACTACCAATATTCATGGTAGGACGGACACCTGCTAGCAGGAGCACGATGTCGAGATCAAGAGTGAGATTCATAACTTAAACTCAGACAATCAAAGAAAAGGAGTCGTGCGTAGAGGAAGGCACTGGTGCGGCAATCTAACCTCGGTAGATCTCCTGCATACAGTACTCTCTCTTCACGTCCCCAGATCTCGGCATATCTAAGCCAAATATGGGTACGGAGTGATAACTACGGACGATTCGACTCTATCCTATAAGACAAGAGAATCTGAATCTAAGCCGACGTCTGGTATCAGCTCATACCTGTATGTCGCCAGCTGCTCCTTCGGACTAAGGGCTACCTAACCAGCGGGACACTCACTGTAGCTCTTCGTGCCTAGAGCGAAGCATTGAAGGGGAATATCTTTGGTCGATAACCACTGCCTATCCTTCCTCCAAGAGGGGTAAATCATTCGCACGATGCGAGACTCAGGGTTTCATCCCTTCAACGGGCGGGTCAGCAGGGTCTTTGGAGATTCGGTACGAAGAAGCTCTCAGGCCTACCGTGTTGCGTCCTGTTGTCGCGTCCTCTTGCAATCAATCCAATTAGCTAATGCGCAGAGAATCGAAGTTAAGCCCGGACGACCCATATTTGAGTTGTAAGTTGATGGCTAGAACTACCAGCGGCTAAGCTGATCTTCAATAGACTACGATGTTCGACGTGTGTACGCCTGGTTATCCTGAATACTGCACGATACGAAGGCTAAATGAGGATAGTGATGAAGGAGGATATAGATACGCTGAAGAATGACTGGTTAACAGATAACGTATGGCATGGATGTAAAGCAGAGGAAACGGGGCTAAAATATGGCGCAGAACATAGCATTCTGGGAAGAGTATGTTGCACCTCCTCCTAGACATCTTTCGAGATGGCGCATTCATGTCTCGCAGATATCTCGAACGTGAACACCTTTCTCACTACCCTCACGCCCATATTGTCCTTCTCCGTCCATCCATGTCCTTCATGCTCATGAAAACCTTGGACCCCCTAACTCTCAAAGATGCTCTCCCCGACTTCTCCCTCACAACTCATATCTTCCTCCCCATCAACGACTGCCGAACGGTAGAAGTCGCTGAAGGCGGCAGCCACTGGACACTTCTCCTCGTTAGTCTCGTTGACCGCGTAGCCTTCCACTACGATAGTCTGAACTCGTCCAATCGGCAAGAAGCCGAGACGGCGACGCGAAAAATTGAGCGGTTGACAGGCAAAGAGTTGAAGTTTATGGATCTAACGGATTCGCCGCAGCAGGAGAACAGTAGCGATTGTGGTGTTTTTGTATGCATACAGATGCGCCATTTGCTACTGAAGAGGCTGTTGCTGGCCCACGCAAAAGAGAAGGTGAGTATGAGTATGGGAGGCAAGAATGTCGATGCGGCAGCGGGGAGGAAGGAGATGTTGAAGATTGTTGAGGGCTTCCGGAAAGAGGGGGAGAAGAGAAGATCGTGAGTATTTACTGGAGAAAGTGAGGCATGTTCGTGATGCTGATCATAAGCAGGAGAAGTGCAAGTCCATACAGCAAGTCAAAGAGCCCACCAAGGGTGGACTAATGGGCCTTTGGAAGGATCTCTTGCAAATCGACGAATTTCCAGCTTTGACATTTTCAGACATTATTGCATGAATGCTAATCAAGCGGACTTTGCTGATATTTCTGCTTTTGTGCACCCCCATCAGTAAATTCAGAACACTAGCTAGCACATATGAAACAAGGAGTCTACCTTGGTTTCCCGCTCGAACAGCCTTTGCAGGTGGCTTCAGTCACACTCCAATGGTCTAACCGTTCGCATGGTTGAGTTGGTATGTAAAAAAAAAAACCTCTAGCTTGTGTGCTTCTATTGCCGAACGAACGTGGAACAAAAGAAAGAGAACCTAAGATCCTCCCCTTATCCATTTGAACATCAGGAATTCTGCAAGCTCTTCATCAGGTCACTCAGTCTAGGACTAATAACCTAGCTCCCATGGTTTGCCCTTCATGAACCCGATTCCAGCCAAAGCCATCTTTTGAACTGGGTAATGGTGTGTCCTCACGAAGTTTTCACTTCTTTTCTCCTTGTTTGTGGGACAGCGATAAATAGAGAGTAGGCTGGTTCATCTATCTGATATCGCGAGAGTGATATCAAATGCTGTTTGTGCTCGTTTCGGGAATGTGCTAATTAAGGTCTCTGTCGGCTATGGCTGACGGAGTATTTCTATTTTATCTATCAATAGAAATATGAAACATCCCAAGGCTGTCAAATCCCAGAAGCATCTATAACGAACAATGAGCACGAAGGATAGAAAGTGAGGGCTAGCTTTCTATATCAAGATAGTAAAGACATATCTGCTTTATGGAATCTATTTTGCCGAACATAGTCGGCCGTGCCGCATTCATCGTCGTCATCACCGTTCTTGCAACGCTGCGCTTGCTGTTCCTGTTACTCACTACTCACCGTACGTTCATTATGTCTCGTTTCTGCAGCAGTTCGAATTTCAACTCAGATCAACCTACCCCCTTCCTTTCGCGCAATGCGTACTATTACTGAGAAGGTAACGGCGGCATGCCCAACTTATGATCATGTCATTGTTGATATCCAAGGCGGAAGAAAGGTCGGCAATTCGGATGATGAGATATGGTTCTGCATATATATACATAGTCCGCAAGCCCTGAAATGTACCCTGTGAGGCTGTGAACTCGTATGCGTGATTATCGACGTTGAAGTGATTGGCTATCAGGGTGACTGAACCCAATCACCATTCTTTCCTCCTGGGTGACTTCAATGCAGCGAAAGTTTGGCCGCCATACAGGGCGGGTTCGCTCTTACGAAATCAGACGCACCTCTTGTTGGCTGGGCAACAACACAGACCCTAGGCTCCAACATTCTGGTTTCTTGACTCAACGTAGTAGTGCTCGGCACAGCATGTGGCAGCCTAGGTTAGCGGCTATAGCTGTCGTCGCTGTAAATAATCCCTTGCCACAGTACAAGATCATATTCGAACCCTTCGAAGCCCTGGTGGAAATTTGTGCGAATACTTTCAGAAAACAACACTTCTCGTTGATCTTTTCCATCACAGCCGCCAATGCCTCGCCTTGACGATAGTGGTGAATTCCTCCTGAACGCAGAGCAAAATGTCCAGAAACGCGTCCACCGCGCCTGGGAAGGTTTCTCCGACTTTGCTCTTCGTGACAACGTCTTAGAAGTTGCAGTGGGTTTAATGTACGTGGATCGTTCTCGCCTGCGAGACCTTTGACTGATGCCTTTGCGCAGAATAGCCGCAGCCTTTACCAGCGTCGTATCCTCCTTCGTCTCCGACATCCTGCTTCCCCCGATTTCCTTAATTCCATTTATCGATAGGAACTTGGATGAAAAATTCGCTGTGCTGAGGAGTGGAGCGCACCGTTCGGGTAGTTACAACACGTCGAAGCAGGCCTTGGACGATGGCGCTGTGGTGATGGCTTATGGGTTTGTCCTTGGAATGTGAGCTACCCGTAGTATCGTCATGCCTGACCCGCGACAGCTCCTTCCTCGACAAAGTAATTAGATTCTTCGGCCTCGGCATTGCGCTCTACGTCGTTGTGCAAGCGTATACTTGGGTATCGAAGGATGAGATCATCAAGCAGACTGTAAAGTGCAAATACTGTAGGAAGAGGATTAGTGAGAAGGTGTGTTGCTTTTGCTGGGCCCATTTCATTTAGCTTCTGCTTGGGTTAGGACGAAGGGCTAACAACGGATCTAGGCAAAGCGGTGTGTGAACTGTACAAGCTGGCAGGATGGGAGAGAAGAGTAAGGCGGTGGAGATATGGAGTTGAGAGGACGCGAGAACGAATGAGCCGATGAACGGAACTGAATGAGGAGTAAGAGAGACTCCAGCCAGGTAAGGATTTGATCTGGTCATTGAGACTCGGAAGTACTTTTAAGGACGCAGTCGGCGTGATTTGATTTGAAGGACTTCTTTCCGTAACCCTCCAAATGGATTAGTCGTGTGAACATACGGGATGTAAAAATGTGACGCCGACATGAAGGTCGCCAGCTCAGCAATTTCCATCCCTAGAATCAAGTGTTCTTTACTATAGCCTTTTTGGAATTTCTTAAGACTCTTCATCTTTCATCGACCAGCTCATTCCCCTTTCGAGATAGGGTTTCACTGTTTTATTTCACGTTGCTGCACTAATGATTGACTTGTTGAAGCTGTCCTTCACCGCTCTTCACAACCATTCCCAGTGAAATCTTATCAAAACCTCAACTCATCGCCTTCTATATCTAACCAACCTTTGAAATTATGATATATAAGCTACATCTACGTCCGCCATGTTGTTCTTTCATAAAAATACCAAAATCTTCAGGGACCCAAGGCAGAAAGGTCTGAAAATTGGCACCGTCGCAGTTGCGGCAGCAATGATAAACAAGGTCCTCGGTATCATCAATGCGCTCTGTGGTAAGGGGTACCCAAGCACGGAACAATTAACATATGGCATTGGCCGGCAGATTGTTCAGCCTACCGTCGAACCTTCCAACTCTTATTCAAATGGCCGTGGATTTCCTCAGCAAATTGAGCAAAACCTCAGCCAGCCCAGCTCAGTCAAAAGTCAATGACCCGCCGGGGCAACGTTGTTCCCATCCTTCACCTCCACCATGGTCGGAGGACCCAGGCGTCCAAGCGCTTAGCTATAACGACCCCAATCAGCTCATTGATCAACACAAAGAACAGGCCCTTACCGTGCCCGTAATGCTCTGGTACTAGCACAGCCCATCCAAAGTCATGCGCCATTATTCTTACCAGTCAACCATCGCCGTTGTACCACCCGGGCCGCAATGCAAACCATGAGGCTCTAGGATACGACAAACACTACAATGGAGCCAGTAGTGTGAGTTCTCCAAACCACTGAAATAGACTTGACTTTCAGTGTTCTCAACGGACATTCTCTTTACTCGTCAGGAGCGGTGAAGAAAGTGGGGAGACGAAGCTTTAGGGAAAACTGGATTGGTACCAATAGGCATGGGAGTCTAGTTGACATCCCACCATTAATACTGATTAAGAGAGCGATGAAGGGGTAGGTAGAGTTATTGGGTGAGAGGGTGCTTGGAAAAGTGTATTTGGTGTTCCTCCATTAGAGTGGGATACTCGTAGTCGTCCATAAGTGCTTTAGGTTTTCTTATTATTTGGTGATGCTAACGTGCGGTGGTGTAATCGCCGATAGCGAGTTCGCGTTCTGGGAAATCGAAACGCTCCTCGTCTCTACAACTCCCAGAACACAGCACTATCCTGTTCGAAACTCAACCATGAATCTTCTAAGCTTAGCATGGACGAATTGTCACTGCTCGGCGGCGGCGACGGAGGCAGTGGCGGCAGGCCTTCTCCATCGAAAAGGAGCACTGGATATTGGCGGCTGTCTTGGGCCACAATATGCCGGCGTAAGCCCTGCCTCTAGAGAGCCTCACCGTTCAATTCCTCGTCACGCTCCTCTCGTTGCCAAAATCAATGATGCTATGGTACCCAAAAGCCAGAATCTTCTAGCTCAATCTTGTCATCGCTGTTGGCCGCCAGATCGCTGAGAGGACTTCGAAACAATAAGTCGGGCAAGTTTCTTAGTCCCCATCAGTCCCCGACAGCCAACCGAGGATGCATACCCCATCAGACACGTGGCGAGAACAACAAGGAAGAACCACAGGATTGGTAACTGTATCGTGGTAAATCTCACAAACATCTCGAAGTTGTCTGGCTGGTTCGCCGAATACAGAGCAGGGAGTCCAGAGGGGTTTGGTCTGGCTCGGTGGCTGAATCCGAGGTAATTGTTGTGGCAAGATTGCCGATCGAGTTTGATTTGTTGGATATGGTGGCGTTGTGGTGCTAGTTCCTATTCGTGCTTTTGGTGCGTTCCTTAGGTATGTATCTGAAGGTGGATTGGAAAGAAGGGAAAGAGATCTCAATGTGGAATGCTTCATTCATGGTCCCCGTAGCTGCGTAGGAGATGTATGACCGTCGAAATGTGAACAATGGACTTGTGGTAACATCAACAACAACAACCTCGAATGCGAGAAGGCGATTATTCTCAGTCCTGGCAACGACGGTTCTTCGGAAAAGAACAGTTTTCTTAATGCCTATCAGTTGCGTTTCTTGGGTGATATGGAACTAGAACAGCGAACGAGAAACATAGATAACGGAAAAGGAGGAATGAAGGAATCGAATTCAAGGCTAAATTGTGAAGGACAATGTGTTGGTAGAGCAGCATCAACACCTGAAAAGAATCGACATATCCATTCACTTGGCTCGTCAAAGCTCCGTACCATTGCAAGGAAGTGCGCTATGTAATAGTAATGTCACAGATCGACGCCTGTTGAGCTTTGCCATGTCCAAAATCCGCTGTCACTCTCCGCTGTCCATCTTGTGGAAAATAGAAAGTTCCTCTTATCATGCCGGTTGATCGGAACACGAAGAAACGCGTAACAGATATTGATTTTAGAAGCCCAGATGCATAATCTATCGCGCGCCTATACGCTTCCTAACGCGGACAAAAAGACAATCGCTTTCTTCATGCTTGCAAGCTCGGCATTCCGCGCCTGCCTTTATGTTCGAGCTATTGTGCTCTTTGGCGTCTGCTAGGGATTGGGGTACGGACTCTTTGGATCATAATTGGACCGAAACCCTCTGTGTCATCCTCGAAGTGCGCATTGTTACCGACGCCATGAAGAGCGCCGGACTCACTTTCTATTTGACTTCATGCCGCGTCAAAAGCAATCTCCGGTACCTCTACAAGCTAAGACCATGAAGATCATGAAGACAGGTAGACAAACAAGACTTCCGCCTGGACTGGTGAAAGATAAGGCTAAAGGTGAGGTGTACGAATGTACGGGGTAGTGATCACTGATCACCTGCCTAAATGGGGGACAGAAGGATACGGCTAGCGCCGGAACGCTGTTTTCAATTAGGCACTCTTTAGTCTTTACCACTTTTTTTTACTAGAATACTGCTCCCCAACGACAACTCATCGTCCCCGCCTTTGCAAGGCATCCTTCCCGATCCACCACCTTGAGGATGACCGAACCCGAACTGGGTGTCTCGCCGAGAGATTGTTATCTCACGATCAACCTCCCTCGTTCCTTTACTCCATCCTAGAACGACATACTAAGGTATACCATCAGTGCTTCTTGCCACCGTCGGCAGTCCGGATTTCTTCATGCTTCATGCTTCATGCTTCATGCTTCATGCTTCATGCTTCATGCTTCATGCTTCATGCTTTGCTTCATGCAACAACCAGGCCCGCATCCTTCTGCTCTAGACCTCGGTCCGTTAAGGTCATCCGGTAAGCTCGGCAGTGTTAGAAGCCTCTCAAGTACGGTTCTGCATAACAGCTAGTAGGCAGCCTTTTCTAGTTCGCCAGAAAAGGCCGGATACGGATCTCGCCCTGCAGCTTTAGCTGTTGGCGTCAAATAGCATGCCATGTGCACATCCCGCAGTTTTGCGTTGCCTTTGTCTACCTACCTTGCAGTATTCTCATCGCTGACTCCATCGCTTCCCAGTACTACCTACAGACCCACCTACTCGCCCATCCAAGATTTCAGCCAAGACAGGGCGGCATCCTACAGCAGCGTATGGGCTGACTGAAGAAGCGGGACACCGCTGACCAGCGTGGACGCTGCCACCCGCTTTTGAATCTCTCGGAAGTCATACCGAGCATGCTAACCCCCGAGACCACACTATTGCCCAAACTTAACTCTTAACCTCTGCAGCTACTTTTCGTACCCATTACAACCTCTCATCTGATTCTGCACATTTATTCTATTCTCTTACATGATGTTTTCGACAGGCTGCTGTTAGTGAGCGGAGTCTGGGCAGGATCCGGAATCCTTAGGCGAAGCCAGCTCGAACGCACCAGAAGGATGCATCAATCCGCGAGGATGTGACTATTTGTGGCTTTGCATCTTCATTGAAGATGTGTGTACCGACCAAATCTACCGCATCGATAAATAGTCTCTACTTTCCCATGACCTCTGGCTGTTTTATCAGCCCTAACTTACACATTACTTTCTCTCACCCAACTTCGTTCTTGATGTTATATCTCTTCTCAACCTTATCTACTAGGCGCGATATCTTCCAAGTCTACTTGATGGTTCAAGTATTGAACGCTGTCCACACGTAGGCTCCTTCTGAGCCTTCCAAAATCATACCATCTATATATGTATAAGTTTTACGCATTCTACCTAATCCTTTCCAGACTTTCCAAATGATATATTGGCATCCTGCGTGGCAAAGTCGTATATCCAGATAGAGCCAACAACATACAGCAGATTAGTCTCTCGGGCCTCAACCTCGTAAGACCCGGGTCAGTCTAGCACCATCCTTTCCGAAAGGTCATCTTGAACAAGTTCAGTCTCCAGCTACCGCTATCCAACATGCTGCAGTTGTATGCCTTCGTTGTACTTTCATTCTTCCGTCTTGCTGCCACTCAAACCCCTCGCACTGGCTGGACTGTCGCTGTAGATAGCTTCCAACCTGGCAACGAACCGACCAGGGTTCTCGACGGTGACAACACCACATTCTGGCACACCGAATTTTCCCCAGTCAATGTACCGCTTCCACACAATATTACGATCAATATGCAGAAGCTCTACTATGTCAACGGTCTTTCGTACCTACCTCGCCAGGACGGAAATGCAAATGGTAACATTGGGCAACACAAGATTCAGCTAAGTACTGATGGAGTAACTTGGGGCGCCCCCGTAGCATTTGGCACATACCTTGATGACTCGACACTCAAACAGACGCTTTTCACTACAACACCCGCACAGTATGTGCGTCTTATTGCTCTAACCGAAGCCGGTGGACGAGGCCCATGGACGAGCGCAGCGGAGATCAACGTACTGTCTTCGCCTACTTATACACCGCCGCCAACTAGCTTAGGGCAGTGGAGCGTTACCATTGATTTTCCAATTGTCCCAGTTGCGGCAGCAGTTCTTCATGACACCGGCAGGGTATTGGTCTGGTCATCATTTGCGCCGGGTACATTCTCGGGTGGTGGTGGCGGCATAACACAGACGGCCACATATGACCCTGCAAGCGGTACAGTCTCGCATCGGACGGTAACAAATACCAAACATGACATGTTCTGCCCTGGTCTTTCCATGGATGCCACTGGCCGTCCATTCGTTACCGGCGGCAATGATGCGAATAAGACAAGCATCTACGACCCAAACTCGGACACGTGGATTGCCGGCCCAGAAATGAAGATAGCTCGCGGCTATCAATCGTCAGCAGCTCTCTCAGATGGTCGCATATTTACCGTTGGCGGTTCCTGGAACGGCGGACGAGGCAATAAGAATGGAGAAATCTATAGTACGACAACCAATACATGGACCTTGCTACCCGGTTGCCCTGTCGCACCAATGCTCACCAACGACGCTCAAGGAGTCTACCGTCAAGACAATCATGGTTGGCTCTTTGGGTGGAAGAATGGTTCAGTTTTCCAAGCGGGGCCCAGCAAGGCGATGAATTGGTATGGAACTATGGGGAGCGGCAACCAGCAATCAGCAGGTCTTCGAGCCAGCGATCCAGACTCGATGAACGGAAATGCAGTCATGTTCGACGCTATCAATGGGAAAATCCTGACAGTCGGAGGCGCGCCGAACTATCAGAATTCATTTGCTACCACTAACGCTCACGTCATTACCATTGGCGCACCTGGTACTACAGTCCCGGTCGCAACCATCAACAACATGCACCAGGCTCGGTCGTTCGCCAACGCTGTGGTACTCCCAAATGGACAAGTCTTCATCGTAGGCGGCGAATCATACGCCGTCCCGTTTTCGGATGACACTTCAACCTTGATCCCTGAGATCTGGGATCCTGTAACCTCCAATTTCACCGTCATGAACCCTATGGCCATTCCCCGCACTTACCATAGCATTGCTCTCCTACTGCCTGATGCCACCATCATAAGCGGCGGGGGTGGCCTTTGCGGCGGCTGCAAAACCAACCATTTTGACGCCCAGATCTTCCGCCCGGCATACCTTTTCAACGCGAACGGGTCCCCAGCGATCCGGCCTAAGATCACGTCTGTCTCGGCGTCGAGTGTGAAGGTTGGGGCTACCATCACTGTGAACACGGATTCCGCGGTTACGAGTTTCTCGCTGTTACGTGGTGGCTCTACTACCCATACTGTCGATACAGATCAGAGGAGGATTCCGCTTATGCCGCAGGGTTCTGGGACTGCTTATACGGTGACGGTGCCGGGTGATCCCGGGATTGCGCTGCCGGGGCAGTGGATGCTTTTTGCAATTAATGCGATGGGCGTACCGAGTGTTGCGAGAACGGTGTTGATTTCGAACTAATTGACGGGTAATGATCGTGTATGGTCGCATGTGTAACGCAGGACTGGTTTGAAGAAAGAGATGGCGGTACTTTTTGGTGGTAAAATTAGTTAATCAGCCTTTAGTGCCCACAGATTCTTTGTCGCGATATAGCTACCTAGTATTTCGCTTGAATAACACTTAATCATAATTTACACTTATCGAATATCCTAATCTCTGACGACGAAAGAGATAGAAACGAGTAACGCTGCCAGCAACGTTTAACATCTTTAACGTAGTTTTCATACAATTGGTGGCACTTCATCCAGAATATAGATAAAGGAGAGGCAGGAAGAGTGCGTTTGTGTAGAAGAAACTAATGTTTTGATTGAGGATTTCCGAATAGCCTTGAAAGTTCCGTGTTGGATATGAAGTCTTACACTCCATTAGCAGTATTTTGCCACATCATGTTCGCTAGTCCTTCAAGAGAGCATCGACATTAGCCAATTGCCCCTGGTTCCATGGTTGGAGCGATTGGGATCAATCTTCAAAGGCTAGTGTAGATTATGGCTCCTAGAAGAAGACGGACAGTGACGTTGGTAGGATGTATCCCTTTAGCTGCTGTCGGGAGACCACTTTTAGCGTATTCGCTTAGTTCACCAATAGGAACCATAGAATACCACCCTGAACTGATTTTATTGATGCTATTCAGATGCTATTGTGATATACAGCCCAACAAGGACCGTTTCTACATAGGGGGATATCACAGATATCACAGTCAAAGATAGAACGCTTTCTCCGCTTGCTACCACCTAAATTTGGTGTAATTTCACCGAGAACTTGTCGTTTTCTAGGCCTGGCTGTTAAGCCTAGGTCCTTGCACACACGGTAGTCCTCAGGGCTCTTTCTTTTGCAGATTTGATGATCATCTAAACGTATCATTGAACATTCAATTGCAGGCCCAATTGACGTTCTTTTTCGCCTCAGAAACTGCCTTTGAGAGGCCTGAATCAGACCTGTAGCCAGAGCGTTCTGAACTCGCTATGAACAGTGTATTTAGCTCCTTTGAAACATCTGAATGCGAAGAGAGTTTGTAGGCATTGATAATGCTGATTTCAATGAAGAGCTCGTACAAGGCTTTGTGTCCTCCTGATCTACATCGACGGTTGTATGCGTAGGTATATCGATCCAACTGACGTTTGAAGGCATCTGAATAGGCTCAAATCGATCGCCTACAACAGTGATAGGACGCAGATTAGAACGATCAGTTCCTAAATCAGTTGAATCAGGTACTACGTCGCAGGAAGGCATTATCGAGGTGGGCAAGAACAATAGGGGGCTTTGTTGACATTGTTTCTATTTACAAAAAATAATCTTTTTGACCGAGCCTTACCACATCTGCTTAAGGTCAACCTTAAAACTTAACCGAAGGCAAACAGCAGCTAAAAGCCGAAAGGGATAGAGTTGTATGAGTTCATATTTAGGCTATGCTATGCTGGATGGGTAAAAGACCGCTAAAACTACGTGGGCATCTTTAAATCGACGTGGTTTTCTATACGTCGACCGCACCTCACCGCTGAGGTATACCGATTGTAATACGAACCGTACAGCTTGCTTTTGAGCAGAGTCCCTTTGCGCTCGCAGCTATGTTCGGTGTCCTCAGACCTGGCTCTCCAGAGGAAGAGCGATTGCCCATATCCCCAGCAACGTCACCACCACCCCCAAAATCAATGGCTCCGTTACCGCCTGGCCAATACGACAGCCGAGAAGAGCTTCTCGCCCATGCCAAAGATTGGGCCGCTGACCAAGGCTACGCCATTGTCATTGCGCGCTCACGCTTCAACCGGCTATGGCTGAAGTGCGACCGCGGCGGTAAGTACGAGAACCGACGTAACCTCACACCCGACCAACGAAAACGAAAGCGTTCAGATAGTCGCCTTCTTGGTTGCCCATTTCGGATTTTGGCGGTAGTCCGCAAGGATGGGATCTGGAAAGTGCATGTCGAGGTCGCGGAGCACAACCACGGTCCCTCGGAAGACTTAACCCAGCATCCTACGCTGCGGAGGTTGACGGAAGATCAGAGCCAGAAGGTGAACGAGATGATGGACGCCGGCAATACCCCGGCGGAAACCATAGAAGAGCTACGAAGGCTATGGCCGACCATCAAATTGCTGACTAGGGACGTCTACAACGCGCGAAAAAAATACAAGACACAGAAGGACCTGGCGGAGCAAGCGTCAGGTCTTCACCCCGAACCTCTTTACGAAGATCCGAATGGCACTTTTCCTGGGCCAACGCCTAATGGGCGGTGGGAATGGGTGCCAGATGGGGAAGAGGTGACGAGTAAGAACAAGAAGAGGAAGAGAAAGCCACCAACGCAGCAGCAATCCTTGGATCCACAGCTGCATACACCCAGCACGTCCCAATTTCCCCACCAGTACCCACCTAATACCGTTGACCACGACTCAATCCAGTCCTTCCAAAGCACGCACTCGATGCCGCAGCAACGCAACACACTCCGCCTTGACAATCGACGGCCCGCTACCACCACTCTCCAAAACTCCCACCCCTTTACAAACCTCGACGAACCCCAAGACTTCCCACCAGACGACCCCAGCCTCTTTCCCAACCAGCCATACATTCATTCCAACGCAGCCTCCCGTAGCCCACCACAGCAGCAGTCACACACCAGAACCGCAGAAACAGCTTCAATGCTTCCCAGTAGCAGCTATCCCGGCACAACCATTCATGGCCAGCACCAGAACGCACACTTTAACAACACACCAAAGGCTCAGAGCGGGCAGGTGATAATGTCAAGGATCGAACGGATGGAGAAGGAGCAGAGGGATCAAAAAGATATGCTGCAGCAGATACTGGCGTCTGTGCAAAACATGCAGGGGGTGGCGAGGTGATGCTGGGAGCATGATGCGGTTAGGTTCAGGGCGGCGTTTATGTATATACCCAGATTTGAGCCGAAAACCATGTACTTACAAGTCTTGCTCGACGAACAAAATGAAAACGCTCACAGCTTTTCAGTAGCCTCTTCCTATCTCATTCCATTCAAGAGCTAGTAATGACAGATAGGAGCTCCTCGTTCTTTACATCGAGCCTGACAGGCCTCACACGGGCAGAACTGAAAAGCTATAGAGTTTACAAGCCATACGAATCAAAGGAGCCATAAGTGCAGATCTAAAAAGACTAAATACATGAAACACCCAAACACTTGTATACTAGTAATACTTCATTATCGAAGATCCTCCGCTGGTGAAGCTCCAGGCTTCAGTCGATACCGTTCAACGATATTCTATCGAACGTGGCACTAGTATCCGGCAAGTACCAGAACAGATAGGGCAATGACAATTCCGTCGGTGCGCTTCTGTGGTGCGTCCGGATATGGTTCGAGTTACCCTGCGCTTTTTCCATGTAAACGTTGACTTTCCAGGAGGTCAAGGTCGAACGTCTGGGATTAGTAATGAACGGAGACGACCCCAGTGGAGAGAGCGGTCATGAAGGGTTGTACTCGAATACTGTCGCAGAGCGTGCATCTCAGTGCTGTAGCTACCCAAATACCTCAATTTTGGGGAAGTACTCGGCACTGAAGCCTGCTCCCAGGAATCCATAAGACTTTATTCGATTTGCTTCGCGCAGGATCCGACAATAATCCTAGGACAACGGGGCTCGAGCTTTCCGGAAACTTTGAGTGAAGTAGGTTTTTTAGGTGCATGAGGCATGTGGCGAGGCTCGAGAATGTAGTACCTTAGCCATGAACACATATGGAAACTGTAGCCCCTTGTCGCCAGTTTCGTGTTGTGCTTGCTCACCCAACATCAATGGAGCGTAGACCCGATCATCCTCCCTTCGTCGGCCTGATAAACAAGCCACGTCAGCCTTCACCGTCGAGATGCCAATAGATCGTCTTCCTTACCCGATAACTTCCTTCTGCACATCTATCTTATCTCCCTTGAGCTTTTCTTCATCTTCTCCGCATCCACAATCATAAAAGTCTCCAATTTTTGAACAATCAAAGAGCTCCTTCTCCAATGATTTGTTGACTTCATTGTGGACGTGGCAAGCCCAGGCCGCAGCTGAGGAGCGTGTGGACACTTGGGGTGGGAAATCGATAAGGATCTGGCGGAAATGACTGGCGCATTCTCCGCTAGGACTTATCAGCAGAAAGCTCCGGGCGACAGACCCTGGGTAGTACATGCCATGGGTAGAGGCGGGCAAAAAGGTGAATATATGAGAATAGGGCCGTTTTCTCATCTTCCGCGGGTTTGTCTGGGAACTTGGCCATGGTGGTGTGGAACAACTTCCATCCTGCTCGCCCAAGTTCAGCTCTGCCATCAGAAGTCAGAAAAGGCGCCAATAAGGAAGACCTTGTTCCTACTTCAGCGTATCGTTTCCGAGTTTCCCTGAAATTGCTTCGCCTTTCAGAATACTATCATCGACGCTGACGCGGTGGATAGGAACATTGCTGAAGACCGAATCTGCACCATGCTGTCGGAAGACCAAGCTTAGCAACGACACAAAACTAACCACGGCAACTAATATGACGAGGAATCGCCGGTTCGCCACTGGCCTTAAGGGAGGCATGGAAAGAAGGGAAAGGACAAGACTAGATAAAGAACATTTCACTCCGACTCAGGACTCATGGGGGTACCTGTTCAGATGCAGCATCATTCTAGCCCTCGCAAAGGTTCCCACCCAATCTTTGGCTTTTGATCGGACGAGCAAGGAGAAATTGGGATTGGGAATTGTGCAGACAGCCCTGGCGCGACCTTATGCAGCTTACGAGAGCATGCATTATCTGGACATAAATACCTCGGCCCGATATCGGTGGTGATTTCTGGTGTCTGTGGTTTGGTGTGCGTCGTTTACCGCCGCTATCCGCCGGTTAAGAGGTTGAGTCAGTACAGGTACGCCGCGCCCTTCACAAACACCTACTACGTACATCTACTACGGCACGTATAAGTTGACGTTGCCCGCATGAGATTTTGCAAAAGACTCTTTTATGAACACTGAGTCCCCATATGCTCCACTGCCATCATGCCTTTCCCTCCTCCGCCCGTAGATGCCATTGGTAGGCATCATGTCGCTGGAATCTAGGGCTCGGCTAACAGCATGTAGACTGGGATACCATTGGTTTCCAGTTCCGAGAAGGTGGGCGACACGGCGGCATGTAACTTGGAAAACCCTTGCTGAGTCTCGTGGCAGTCAACGGTCATATCGAATCCCACTACAGCCCCAAGACGAGACAATGGAGCCAGCCCGAATTTGTCGAAGACCCGTACCTCCGTGTACATGGTATGGCACCAGCCTTGAATTATGCGCAGCAAGCTTTTGAGGGTATCAAAGCTTTCCGAACCCCCGACGACCAGATTGCCATTTTCAGACCGGCTATGAATGCCTCCCGCATGTCCCACTCTTGCTCGTTTATATCGATACCTCCTATTCCCGACGACCACTTTCTAACATGCTGCCATCTCGCCGTATCACTGAATGCAGAACATGTCCCTCCTCATCGTACAGGTGCTGCAATGTACATTAGGCCACTGGCGTTTGGTAGCTCTGCACAGCTAGGACTGAACCCTCCCGAAGAATATACCTTCTGTGTCTACGTACTCCCTGTGGGAGTTTACCACGGTGTCCATCCAGTCGACGCACTGATATTAGAGGAGTTCGACCGCTCTGCTCCAGAAGGTACTGGCTCAACGAAAATTGGGGGCAACTATGCACCAGTGCTTCGATGGAGTGAGAAGGCGAAGGATGAGGGATTCGGAATAACGTTGCACTTGGACAGCCAGACAAGAACTGAGATTGACGAATTCACAACATCTGGATTTATTGGCCTCAAGAAGACTGGCGATGGGTACACTATTGCCGTACCTAACAGCAAAAACGTCCTGAAAAGTATCACCTCTGATAGTGTGTGCAAGATTTCGGAGTCGTTTGGTTGGAAGGTTGAGTGCCGTCCTATCAAATATGGTGAGCTGCCCGAGTTTGAGGAGGTTATGGCTGCTGGTACAGCTGCAGCACTTGTTCCTATCAAGTCAATCACCATGAGATCGAAGAAAGACAAATTCGTGTACCAGAATGGGAGTGATGAGCCGGGTCCAGGTATTACCAAATTGCTATCAACCTTGAAAGGGATACAGCAGGGCAAGATCAAAGACTCTTTCGGGTGGCTGGACCCTGTGTCTGAAGCAAGGGACTTTGTTCGAAGGGGAGCGACGAATGGTGCAAACGGGGTAGAGGTCATGAATGGTTCTCGAATCAATGTAGACAAGTTGGTTTGAGCCAGATGCAAGTCCAACGGCTCAATGTTTGGTTAAAGTGTCTTCTGTAAGGAAATGTTTTTTGGATTGAAAGACCCCGATACAAAGAACGAGACCACGACAAAATTGATGGAGAGGACTGCTTCAGTAGAGGCTCCCATTTCAACTTTTATTTCCGATCTTTCTCGTTGAATGTGAAGTCTCTGATGCGATGCCCGTGAATTGATCGTGGCCGAACAATTAGACTGCTTGATATGGGTCGTGTAGTTTTGCTACGCCGCTGATTCGTATGAACGCAAACAAAGAGCGTTTGACTCGCTCAGTCCGGGTGCTGCTAAGCATCACAAAGGCAGAATGAATGAGATGGATAGGAATGACATCGTATGCTTCCATGCCAACGATTCTCGAAATAATAGGGCACTATTGACTTGAACATGTACTATGTAGTGAAAGGAATATGTCAACATGTTGGGCCCATATATATCTGGTCTCCAAGTCTGTATATATACGCGAAGCCTGGATCGACTGCGACTCTATAAAGTTGTGCAACGAAATAGCCCCCGAATCTATCACAAAACGTACAGAAAGTCCGGTCTAAGAGGGTTTGTAAGCAAGTATCTTGGACCGTCTAGTCCTTACGATTGTTGAGACTTACCTCTTGTCCCCCAACAACTCAATCTCCTTCTCGCTCTTCCCCTCCACCCACCCATCCCGCTGACCGGACGTTCTCTTGGCATTCTCCCGCTTCAGCAGCACATACTGCAGCGCACTTCCACCCGTAAGGAACAAGATCAGGTAAGCCATGACGACGCCGTGTCCGATCCGATATTTGGGCATGTCGGAGGCGCGGTAGATGTTGCTGCTGACAACACCGTTGAGGTTACCCCAGCCAATGACGAAACCGAGGGTGACGCCACGTTTGTAGACACCTTCGGTATTGTTGGCGGCCCTGCGGGAGGTTAGTGGGTTATAACGTATAAGCATGATGCTACGCGAATATGGATGGTCTTACCACACGACGGTATTGGCGATGCAAGGATAGATACCCAAAGCGCCGAGGAACGTTCCCGCGTACTGGATACCAGGGGATTTAGCGCTAAGAAGCATAGAGAAGCCAACGACACCGAGTAGAGAGGTGAAGATGTTGCAAAGACCACGCTGGCGGGTCCGGTCAGCAATGTAGCCAATGGCGATGGTCAGGAGAGCGGCGGCGGCGTAGGGCGGCACGGAGAGCAGTTGGGCGGTTGTGGATTTGTAGCCAAGCTGAAGAGGTGAGATGTCAGTTTATGGGTACGGCGATCAATGGCGGAGGTACTCACAGCGGCAATGATGGACGGCAGGAAGAGCGAAAACGCGTAGAGCGGCCCGTCAGCACCCATGTAAATGACCATGTAGAGCCACGTTTTCCAATCCGTGACCGAAGCCCAGAAGTACGACATGTTGAAATTCTCATGCTCGGCCGAAGATTGCTGGTCCGCTTTCAACCGTCGAAGCACCCGGCGGCGGTCATCCGCCGAAAGGAATGTCGCCTCGTCCGGGAAATCATACACCATCCAAAACGACGCAATCCCCACCAGGACCGTCGCCAAACCCTCGAGGATGAAAATCCAGGACCAGCCGTGCTTGCCTCCTACACCGCTCATTTGACCAATTGCTGCCGCGAGAAGACCGCCAAAAGAACCGGAGACGGCAGCCGCGGAGAAGAAGATGGCGGCTCGAATCCCAAATTCGCTTCTCTTGTACCAGCAGGAGAGGTAGTAGTTGATCCCCGGGAACAAACCAGCTTCGGCCAAACCAAGGAAAAACCGCGCAGTGTACAAACCTTGGCGGTTGTGCACCAAACCCATCGTCACCATCACGATGCCCCAGACGGTCATAATCGAAGGGATGAAGATGCTGGGTCGTAAGCGTTTGAGGAGGATGTTGGTCAGGGGCTCGGCCAAGGAGTAGGAGACGAAGAAGATGGACAGGGCCGCGTTGTACTGGCCACTCGTCATGTGGAGGTCTTGCTGTAAGCCATCGAGTTTCGCGTTTCCGATGTTGGTCCGGTCGAGGAAACTGATCAGGTAGAGGAGACAGAGCCACGGGATCAGTCGGAGGTCGAGTTTCCACAGGAGCTTCTTGTCCTGTGCGGGGTGACGAGTCAGCAATGGATCATCCGTGTTTTGTGACGGGGACAGGCAAATCGAGCTCACAATGGCGGCTTTCTCTGCCTCGCTGAGATGGGCATCGGGGTCCGGCGGAAGCTCGGAGCGACCGAGGGTCTCAAAGGCACCTGCTTCGACCGCGATCTTCTGGTTGGACGGAGAGTGGTCGCTGTCGTCGCTGGCATGGTCCAAGGTTCGCTTCTCCATGATGGTGCCTTTGTTTCGCACGGGTGGCAGATTCTTGAGGGGGAACAGCGACGAAGGGGAATGGAGAAGGGAGAAAGATGAAAGGCGAAAGGAGAAAGGAGAAAGGCGAGATGATTTGTATTGGAGAAGCCGAGACCCGTCTCCTCGTTCATGAATGTTGATATACGGAGTACTACCTACTTATCTTAGGCTATACAATACCTCCGTACTATCCCGTAGCACCATCTTCAGCCTTGCATGCCCCAGGTGCCCCCAAATCTCCTCTTGTGAATGTGATGGCATCAACGACAATCCGCTCCATCGGCGGGTGTTGATTGGCTTCCCCGCCGCTATTCTACCCCGAGGCCTGGAACAGATTCATTACCCCGCGTTTGCTTCAATTGCTTGAATGCTTACCTATGGGTACTACTTTCGGGTCAGTCATTAGTGTCCAGGCGGACTGTAAGCGGCCCCCCTAGAATTACCCCGAAGGTAGGTAGACCGTAGGTAGGTGGGTACCTTAGGTAGCTTACAGACGAATTCGAATTTCCGAGCCATTTGAAATTCGAATAGTTTCATTATTCCAGTGAGCAATAAAGCAATATATTCGATAAATCTAGTGATACTTTGGCAGCTGTGTAGGGCCAAAAGGTGGTGGTGGTGTTGCGGGGTAATTCTAGGGGGGCCACTTACAGTCCGCCTGGAACGACGATCAATCATCATTGACATGGAATGCTTGGCATTCTTCTCCACCAATCGACGCTCGCCATCTGAGGCCCTTCCCTGCCACGTGATATCCACGCGCCGCTGGCTCGGGAAGCTCTATCGGCAAATGCTGCGAATGCTGCCGCTGGGACGTGAATTCATGCATTCATCTTTCTCTTCCTGTGCGTCGTTTATGATCGCGAACGACCATCGAACGAACCAGCGGCCAGCGGCCAGCGGCCACCGTACTTAACGTAGTACTCGTACGGTAATATGATCTTAACACTCGAGAATAAATCCATAGCATCTCTGTTCCGGTCCTCAGGCCTCGAGCTTATCAAAAATCTATATGAGTCTCCTTGACAGCTTACGTCCTCACCTGAATGTCACTCTTCTCGTTGTGAGTGACTGCTCGGCTTTGGAGGACATCATGTTAGGTAGGCGGTTTTCGGTGGTGGATCCAAGGTGGGGGTTCCCCCTTCAGGCTTGAAGCGTTCGTCTCTGTTCTCGGCGTCTGAAGCAATTTGCATTCTCGACCATTATCGTTGGCGAGCTCTTGACAGCCAACAATTTCAATTTCAATTTCAATTTCAGTTCCCAAACAAACTTCCTGGTGTCAATGTAATTGTGCTGCTACGTTCCAAGCATGTGCTTGTCATTTTCTAATGAATCAGATCGCTTGATATTAGGGCTTGCTGTTGGTGTTTGTTGTCGTACTCTCTATGTTTGGGGAAGTCAGGCGACTATGGCCGACTATGGGCGTTCATTCTCCCTGCCACTCTTGCTTCCAGTTGCAGGCACCTTCGCCTAGCCTACTGGTATTACCACAGAAGCAGTCCTCTTTCTTCTCCGCTCTGAAAGGCCGGGTACAAAAGCCTATTTCCTCTCTTCATGTGGTAAGCCCCGGCAACATTCACTACTACATCAGCCGCTTTGCCGCGCGGGTTTTATTTGATTATGTGAATGGATGTGCGTAGCATCAAAGTTGCTTGGTTTGATCCAACCTCTCCTACAATCCGAACTTTCAATGTAAGTTCATCCTCTTTGTACCACAGTACCCTGTAAGTCCTTCCTCGCCAGTTCAATCGTTCTCTTCTCTCATCGCCAACTCTCTATCCTGAGGTGAACCCGCTGATGCAATACCTATGAAGTCTGTAATTGCTTGGTCCAGTTCACCTCGCAATTACATATCCGGCCGCCTCGTCGCCTCCCTTCAACGCCCTTGCTTGCCTTATTACCGATCACAAAGTCGGAGTCTGGCCCTGCTTGCATCTCATCTTGCCTGAGAGCCCTTTCCATCGTAGTTCACCTCGCAATTACATACGCTGCGTGCAGCGCTTACTTTGGCTTTCAACGGTCGCATCCGCCATATTCACCTCTGCGGTCACCTTCACACCATCGCCATCATCGTCATCTCCAGATCACCACTAAGTCACCTTAGACCTTCATCTGTCGGGTTTTAACAGTTTAGCCACTTTCTCCAGAACTTCGTTAATAGCCACACAATGGCTTATTACCACCCTTGCTCCGGCTGTGCACCGGCTCAAACAAACTGTCCACATCCCTTTATGCAACAGTATCCAAGTGGGTATGATTCTGGCATGAACCATACTCGGATAGATTGGACTTCGGCGTCACCAATTCTCATTGCCTTGTCGTCTCGCGTGGCGACACTAGAGGGACAATTGGTGAAGGGTCATGCAGAAAAGACGGAAGCTGAGAGAACCAACCAGTACATTTTACGGGCACAAATTGAGAGCGCCATCAAAGATGCAGGTCTTGCAAAGCCCACTCAGGCCGCCACGAAGCTCCGCCTTAAGCTCGTTCGATCGCGAGAAGAAAACCGTACTTTGAAGGCTAAGCTTCAACTAGTCCTGCAACTGCTCGCAAGCCACCATGGGTCCTCAAATGGCTGCGTGATCCATCCAAAAGCCTGTAGACGACTGAATGTCGACAAAGTCCAGAAGGCAGAGCCGGCAGAAGATCTCATTGATCTACTGACTTCAAGCGAGCCGACCGCTGTTGACTTTTCTGAGAATGACACCGTTTCGTCTGCTCAACCCAAGGAGGAAGAGGAGGGCGATATTGACGCTTATGAGAGCGAGAATAGCGGGGCACACCAGAAGAATATTACTTCATGTGCTGCTGTTGATCTCTCCCACACTCCTTATATCTACCGCTTCGCCCATGGGAATGCTAATATTGCGCCAAACCTCGATATTGGTAGAAAGTCAAATCCGGGTAACAATTATGAGATCAATGAGCAGGTAAATATAGAATTGACTAAATGAAGAGGCGAAATGCTAAAGACGAGTTAGATTCCTAAGCTAGCTACCGAAATTCATGACCCTAAAGAGACTTCTAATGTCAAGAAATTGTTCCCTTCCCAATATACCTGTCTTGAGAACAACAAATCAACACACGGTAATCTGAGCGAAGTTGCGTACGAAGTTGCGTTGCCATCTCCCAATACTTCATTTGACAGTTCGTCCACCACAGCGGTTCCTGTTGATGAATGCTACCTCGAATCCCCTACGCCTGAGTTGTTTCATCCGAAGGACCCGAAATGGTCATCTCCCCAGATTTTCTCCTCTTTAGCAGAGCGTGATCGCGCGATTGATTTCAACCGGCACAACGCAGGTCCCAAGGATCTCCGGTTCCCCGATCTGTTTAGACATGGGATACGCTTTAGCCCCGATCCCTCCGACCGTGATCTTTATCGAACAATACTCGTCTCGGATCTTGGATTGAATATTACCACAGCGGCGCTTTTGGACAAAGTAAGAGGAGGACTGGTTGTCAGTGCTATGCTTCTAGATACAGCGACGATTACCGGCAACAAGACTGCACTGATTGTCTTTCACCACGAGCATGAAGCTATGGCTTGCGAAGAAAACGCCAAATTGCACCCAATAGCATTTGATGGCCAGACAGCTCGCGTGGAGCTGGTACCTACGCCTACGTGGCCTGAACCAATTATCCTTCGTAAAGCCATTAACGATCATCACCACACCCGCTGCTTGGAAGTGCACAAGTTTCCTCGTCGCATTAATCCAACCATGTTACGTCGCGATCTTCGAATTTGTAGCGCTATAGCGTCGAACGGAATTGAACATATGGCAATGCGCGCTGATGATATTCTGGAGCTTCGATTTTCGTCAATCCAATACGCAGGACAGGCGTTTGGTATTTTAACCACTTATCGAGATTATCGCCAATGCGTCCCCCACTTCGTGCCTGACCCCTGTGCTCAGCCATTGCAGTTGCCCCTGAACAACAAGGCGATCGAGTTAGAGAAGTATCCGGGTAACTTGCGTAAGCTTGAGTTGAAGCAACATGGAAACGGTAGCTTCGAAGACGAGGCTGCCCCCATCGATCAATCTGGAAGACTTGAAAAGATCGAGGGTGATGGTTTCACGACACAAGACGCCCGTAAGACAATTCGTGGTCGAGGTTCTCATCTTCTGACCTGAGGGCTGTGAGCATTGGTCGTCAGTTTTCACTCGCCGCTGTCCCAAATTTCGCCCTCCATGTCAACTTCGGGCCTGTATCAGCATAACACAACTTTCTCATCCTTGTGCTGCCAGTATTCCGTTCGACACCTCATTAAACGGTTGCCGTGTCGGCTTTACTTTATCCGCTACGTCCGTTACTATTTCCGAACGCCGTTATCAATGTTGCTCTCAACTATCGTTCCACAGTTTCATACCTCCAAATTAGACGCATTATCAAAACGACATGCTGTGCATCTTAAGTTTTAGGCCAGGGCTTGAGATACTATTTCCGCGCGATCGGTTTACGCCATCTCCCTCCTGAAGCAACGAATCCCCCCCTGTGGTGGAGATGAAAGCTGTGGCCATGCTCTTTCCCGTCCTGTATTGACTGAGCGTTTAGCAGATTTGCGATTGGGGCCGAGAATTTGCTCACCGTAGGCATCATAACGCTTCTTTCGTACTACGTCATAGCATCCACTTAGTCACGCCGGCATCAAGCATTCGGCCAGGGCAGCTCAAAAGTATCTACCTGATGATCTCTTCAAGGCCAAGATTCCAGCGAGGAGCAGTACTTTAGGACACACTTCTTCATCATTGCATCAAAGCAGTCGTAGCATCGTAGCAGAACGTACTTTCACATCAAGGAAGATCTTTCTTTATTGCCGTGAATCTTATCAAGAAATTTTCGCCTGCGAAGAGCTAGGTACTGTACGACAGAGAGGTTGGTAGTCATTTGCTACTAACACAATGTACATCTTTGCCCTATACGCCATAACGCTATGACCTCACACCTGACTGTTCACATCCCACGATCCTGATGTTGCCCCGATCATTCACAAGAAGCTCTGCCTCTTCTTATTGTATGCTCTTTGATCCTTCATCCAATTCCTGAACTCGCTCACACTGCCGATCTTCTCTCCATAGTAGTCCGGTACTGGGTTCGAGAATGACTGGCTTGAAGGATCTACCCTGTATCGCATGATCTTTCTGTAGAAGTCTTTCTCCTTCTATATCACCATTGAACATTAGCCATGGAGTGCGACCGACCGCCAACCCAAAAACTGCTATTCGCTCGGCCCTACGCCGACAAGGCGAGATTCAATCACTCACTTCTGCAATCTGCCCTCGAATTCCCCTATGCACCATCCCGAACACGGCATTCCCCACGAAAGGCCCTAGCAACCACCCCACCGCGCCTGAACTCGCTGTCGCTAATCCCAACACGATGAACGGATCGAGTCCAAACAGCCCACCCAGCTGGTCAAAGTTCTGCTGGCTCAGCACCGTGATGCCCACGGATGTGGTACCCAAGGATGTGAATATGGAGGCAACAAGATTGTAGCGTCGGCGCGTTTTCCGAAGGGCGAGATAGTCGTTCCAGGTTAGGGTAGTGGTTTGCGGGAGATGAGCGGCTGTTGGTGCGTCTGGGGAGGTGGCGGAGCTAGAGGCGAAGCGCCAAAGTGGTGAAGCAGTATCTCTAGAAGTGTAGTCAACACATGGTTGCTGGCGCAAGGCTGTAAGGCCTGTAGTAATGGGTTTGGGATAGATGGTCTGAAGTCGGCGTTGAGAGAGAGCGCATCGCGAGGTGCATGGGATTTGAGTCTTGAGGCTCGAGAGAGAAGAACCCAATCGACACGATGGGTTGACAAGCATGGCCACTGTGCGTCTGTGCGACGATTGAGTTTTATAAAGCAAAGTGCTTCGCGACATGTACTGCAAGTCGAATTGACGTGGTATTTGCTAGCTATCCCTTTAATCGCTGTCGAAGAGCCACTTTTAGCGTATTCGCTTAGTTCACCAATAGAAATCATAGAATATCACTCTGAACTGATTTTATTGATGCTATTCAGAGACTATTGTGATATGCAGCTCAACAAGAATCGTCTTTACATAGAGAGATATCACAGATATTACAGTCAAATATAGAACGCTTTTCTCGCTTGCTATCATCTAAATTTGATGTAATTTCATCGAGAACTTGTCGTTTTCTAGACATGATGTGAGGCGACAAGATCTCTTTACGTGAAACTGCGTAGTAGAAGATAATAAGGTAGCACTCTATTGATGATAGAACTAATTGCTAAGAAATGAAAGCGAAAGCTCGCAGAGTTTTCATCTTCTGTCAAGTCGCTATCTCTATTCACTCGCTAGTTTCTTTGATTTAATCTCGCGAGCTAGTCTTGCAGATATACATCGTTCATAGTTGATGAGATGCATTCTCACAACTGCATTCTCTCTTAAAGACTCAATCTTTGAGACTTCATAGCATTGTATTGTCTTCTTGTAGCTGATAGTGTAATCATGACTTCTTCAACGCTTTAGCATCTGTATAGAAGTGTCGTGAATTGATCATGCTAACAAGCATAAACAAAGCTAGTGTGAAATTGTTGATATCAATTCTTCAGCTTTGCTTTCTTTCTTTCTTTCTTTTCTTCTTGTCTCATTTTAGCATACTCTTTCATGAGTACTGCTTTTTTGAATTGACAAAGCATGAAATCTGCTATGCATATTCATGCTTCTCACTTTCGCTCAGTTCTTTGCTTAATGCTCATCAGTCATGCATCACTTTTAGTTATGCATCATTAAATCTTCATATTTTTGATTCATCATCTTCAAAAATTCATCAAATTTCAATCACATGATTGTTACTTACACTATTATTAAGAATTGCATTCAGAAGATTATTGACATCATAAACATGTGTGAAAATTCTAATTGAGTTGAAATTGCGCGCAAGTTTTATATTTCATATAATAGACTTTGATTTAGATTACAAGATTATTAATTCAAAACAGCAGTACAAGAACTGCATGATAAAGCTTTAAAATCTGATCAGAAGTCAGCTTTATGACAATATTTAACTACAGTGAATCAGTTAAATTTGTCAGCTAAATAATGTTACAAGCGTATTAAGACTGATTAAAGCTAGTCAATGATTTAGTTGAAATCTGATCTAGATCTGACTCAGATTTGACTCAGATATGACTCAACACTTTTTTTCTTTCTTAATACTCTTTTCTTTCATCAACATCTTGTTCATTTACATCATTTTCTTTTCATGTTACAAACACATTTCTTTCAAGTCTAGCACAATCTTTGAACATTAAATAAATAAAAGCTTGACTCTCTTTCAAACAAATCTCATCATGTCTAGTCATTCATTTACTGAAGAGTATTCTGAAGAATTTTGAAATCATTTCTCTTAAATCTTTGATGCTTATTCGTCGAAATCACGAACGAAATCATCAAGTGCTGCATCATTCATTCATGAAGATGATGAATCATTTGCTGAAACAATAATATCTTTCATGTTTTACGAAATTTGAAAGACTTGAAGCTTAGTTCTTGATAAAGAAACAGATCAACTCTACGAGCTAAATAAACAACAAGAAGATGAAATCAAAAAGTTGAAGACAAGACTTCAAACTAAAGAAAATACTTCTTCTGATTTCATTTACTTTGAGCATTCTAGATCTCAAAAAATATCTGATTCTTCACTGTTTACTGATGAAAAGAATTTTACTTGAAAGAATTGATATGAAAAAATTCAGAATAAACTAGAGATCAACGTTGATCTCTTTTTTAATGAACGAGTCAAATTGAGCTATGTACATTCTAGATTATTCAATGATGCAGCAAAGATCACTCAAGTCAGATGCAAACATGATTGTGTCAATTTTTATAAAATTGTCGAAGATCTTTTGAAAAAGTTAACTTAGTTGTTCAATGATTCAAATAAGAAAGTCAACTTTCATAAAGAATACTACAACTTGATTTAAGAATTTAAGAAATTCAATGAATTTTATACTCAGTTTCAACATCTATCTTTTTATCTAGACTATCATGAAAAGCAACTGATCATTGATTTGAAAGATAAAATACATCTTCATCTTTGATTCATTGTCAGAATCATGTATAAATGATACAATCAATGAAGATCAGAATTGATAGTGCTTGATCTTTAGAAATAGCTATAACTGAATATTAAGAATACAGAAAAAGATTGATACAAAAGCTTTTATTTATGTAATGTTCAGAAACTGTGCTAAACTCAAAAGAAATGTGTTTATGACATGAAAAGAAAATGATGTAGATGAACAAGATGTTGATGAAAGAAAAGAATGTTGAGAAAGAAAAAAAGTGTTGAGTCATATTTGAGTCAAATCTGAGTCAGATCTCGATCAGATTGTTGACTAGTTTTAATCATTACACAGAGTACTCGCTAGCATGCATTGCAAATTGATTAGAGCTTCAGTCTTGTCAGTCTTGATATGCTCATAACATTACTTTCTTTTTCGAAAATTCATGTTTGCATGAATGTAATTTCTTTGCTCATTTTTGTTGATAGTTATTTCGATATTTAACGCGATTTGCTTGAATATAGCTTATGAAATTCGTTCAAAACTTTCTCTGAGTCATCGAATTTCTCTTTATCAACATAGTATCATTCGTTGTTTCTATCTAGATTTTTTCATTTGACTTTGTACTGTATTTGATCTTGATAGCATGTGAAGTTCAATATATCATTTATTTTTCAATGTTCATCATCTTTGATAGTGATTGATCTGAATGATTCTGAATGTTGTTCTGATAGAAAATCTTCTGAATACAATCGTAGTAGCTTCGAGCTGAATATCAAATGCAGATGCTTCATGTTGACTGATAAATGAAGATGATAGAAGATATTTATTTTAGCAGTGATTTGATAGAGATTTAGTTGTTTATCTTTCAAATCTTTGCAGAGTCTCGTTGTCTTGATGTTTCTGAAAGATAGTCAAACTCAGTTATTTACTTCATATGTGATGTCTCGTCTATGTTTATTGATCTGAACTTTGATGATCAGCT